>QWCN01002126.1_pt1 | contig 27143 bp, 20 predicted proteins | sample 1972711 | NCBI WGS metagenome assembly QWCN01 (sample SAMN09866707, study PRJNA288562) | Human gut metagenome isolate term1_stool, whole genome shotgun sequencing... | isolation source: gut | host: Homo sapiens | place: USA: California
CTTTCCTTTAAAAAATGCACGTCTCCCGTGGCTACCACAGGCTTATTCATTCGTTCGCCAAGCTCAATGATCTTTTTATTCATATCAATAAGCTCTTGCCTGCTCTGCACCTTGCCCTGACGCAGCATAAATTCGTTATTGCCGATCGGCTGAACTTCCAGAAAATCATAAAAATTTGCGATCCTTTCAATTTCCTGATCGCTTTCTCTATTAACCACCGCTCTGAACAGCTCGCCGGCCTCACATGCGCTTCCGATCAAGAGTCCCTCGCGCAGCTTAATAAGTAAGCTGCGGGGAATTCTCGGCCTTTTATAGAAATGATGCAGGTGCGATTCCGTAACCAGCTTATAGAGATTAAACAATCCCTGCTTATTGCGGGCATAAATACAAATATGATAAGTATTTCCCGTTGCAGAATCTCCCGCCAGTTCATTTAATGCTCCCGCAGTCGTGATATTCCTTTCATAAAGCATATTCATAAGCTTAAGCGTCATATTCGCGGTGGCTTCTGTATCGTTGATGGCTCTATGATGGCCATCTAACAACACGCCCAAATGGTCGCACAGCTTATTGAGCTTATACGATTTTAATTCAGGAAGCAACAATCTTGAAAGCGCAAGCGTATCAAGCGACACATTGTGATAATTCAAGCCGTATTTATTAGACACAAAACGAATAAACGAAACGTCAAACGCAGCATTATGCGCTACCAAAACCGCGCCTTCAGCAAACTCCAAAAAACGCCGAACAGCTTCCTCCTCTTTCGGCGCACCTGCTACCATAGAGTTATTAATGTTTGTTAAACGCACGATTTTGTCCGGAATATTGCGTTCAGGATCAACAAACAGCGAAAAGCGATCCACATATTTACCTTCCTGAAGCTTCACCGCAGCAATTTCGATGAGCCTGTCGCTTTGGCAATCAAGCCCTGTTGTTTCTACGTCAAATACAACATATGTTAAATCGCGAAGCGAAGCTTCCGCCGGCAAATCCAACATCGGCACCTTGTCATCGTAAAGGTAGCCCTCCAAGCCAAAAATCAACTTAATATTAGCCTTCTGCTTTGCAATCGCCGCTTCAAGATCCGGGTATGCCTGCACAACGCCATGATCTGTTACAGCCAGCGTATCATGCCCATACTGCACCGCCAGCTTAACCAGCTCTGACGGATTCACCACACTGTCCATTTCGCTCATACGCGTATGTAAATGAAGTTCAACTCGCTTAATCGGAGCATCATCCGTTTTCACGGAAACAGGCTGCTTAAACATACCGCGGCACATAATCACCTGTTCCCGCGCATAAGTGTCATAAGTGCAGTCTCCCTGTACAATAACGCGCTTGACGCCCTTCATTGCAGCATGAAAATCCTCAGCCTGCGCAATCTTTAAAAACAATTTAACCGATACGGAGGAGGTATAGTCAGTAACGGAAATTACCACCAAAAGCTTTTCACCGCTTTTAAGAAGCTTTTCCTCCACAGAAAGAATATCGCCTTCAATAACCACGCGCCCGGAAATTTCACTAAGTTCATTGATCGCAATGGGATCGCCCTGAACAGACATTCCGTAGATCCAGTTCGGATCCTGCGCTGCTCTGCTCTTCGGCCGTGCTTCCGACTCCTGCCGCTGCGGCGTCTCCTGCTTTTGTACCTGCACTGCATCCACCGCAAACCGCGCAGCAGTCTCTCTCCTGCGCGCTTCATAATCCTGCGTTTTCTGCAATTCTCCGGAACGAATCACAACGGAACAATTTTTATTGAACATGCTTCTTACAAGCGCTTTAACTGTTTGCTCCGGATTCATAACAGCTAACGCTTCCAACCGAACCGAACCGGGCAGCGTAATGACTATTCTGTTTTCATCCATGTCCCACTGCGCTCGCGCCATCAGCTTTGCAAGTACAGGATGCTCATTCTGCAGGCTCAGCAATGCCCCGTCCCGTATATCCTCAATACGATCGCTTTCAAAATGCAGGCAAACACTGACATCCAAGCCTGCCGCTGCGTTCTGCACCGCGCGAATTAAACGCTGATATTCCTTTTGATCTAGCACACGGCAAGACAAAAAATGCGTAATAAACCGCTTTTGCGCTTCATCTACCTCCACTCGCACCAGTGTAAGAATATCGCCCAAATCCTCCCCGCACTGTTCATAAACAAGTTTTGCAAAGGGAGACCCGCAGCTGCTGATCTGCATTGCCGCCATGCTTTCCTCTCCTTTAAAATCAAATACTGTTTTTCTTATAAGTCAAACAGCCTTTCAAGATACTGTGCTTCACCATCCTGCCCATTTGCCGGGCATATTTCATCTGCCTCAGTCCGCAGCGCCAAACAAGCATTCTCCACTGCAACTCCCATACCTGCATAATGCAAAAGCGGCAAATCGTTATAAGAATCGCCAAATGCAAGAATCTCTTCCCTTGCTATTGCAAGCTCTTTTGCCAAACGCTCCAAAGCAGCGCCTTTATTAACTGCGGGATGCAAAAATTCCATATACTCCGGCTCGGAGATTGTAACTTCCGCTCTGCCGGCAAACTGTTCGCGCATCGGCTTCAAGAGAGTTGCCGCCCGTTCCTTATCCATCATCACAATAATTTTTGTAGTTTTTTTATCCCCCAAGCATTTCCAAAGCTCGCAATCGGTTTCTTCCGCAAAGGTTCCCGTATTCTTCGCATAGCCTTCAGATTCCGAAGTAAACTCGCGGCAATACAGCGTATCGTCAATATAAATTTGGCTATAAAAACTCAGCTCCTGAGCCATTTGCAGAATTTCAACGGCAACATCATTCTCAAGTGGTCTATGAAACAAGACCTGTTCTGATATCGGATCTATAATCATCGCGCCGTTATACGCAATAACAGGTGTCGTCAACCCCAGCTGCTGCACATATTTTCGCGCAGAGTGATACATTCTGCCCGTACAGAATGTAAAAAGCACTCCTTTTTTACGAATTCCTTCAACAGCCTGTATCGTACGCTCGGAAAGTGTTCTTTCCGGTGTCAGAAGTGTTCCGTCCAAATCAGATGCTACCAGCTTAATCATTCCTCTTCCTCCTGCGATCTTGCTTTTTTATCATTCAAAAAGAAATTATAAACAGCTCTTGCGCTTTTTTCATCCATACTTTTCACAGCTGCAAGCTCTGCTAATCCGGCCTCCTGAATTTTTTTCACGGAACCGAACTGCTTAAATAGCTCCTTTCTGCGTTTCTCACCAATACCCGGAATTTCCGTAAGCCTGCTGAGCAGGCCGCGTTTATTGCGAAGAGATCGGTGATATGTGATTGCAAAGCGGTGTGCTTCATCCCTGATCGTTTGCAGCATTTGAACCGCCGGGCTATCCGTGCCTAAAAAAACAGACTCGCTTTCTCCCGGCAGGTAAATCTCTTCGTAACGCTTGGCTAAACCTATGATCGGGATTTCGGAAAGGCCAAGCCCCCGAAGGATCTCACACGCACTGCTTAACTGCCCCTTGCCGCCGTCGAGCAAAATCAGGTCGGGCTTGACCGCAAACTGCCCCTTGCCCTCGTTTGCATACTCATACGCCCGCCGCCAGAGCACCTCCGCCATCGAGGCGTAGTCGTCGGTGCCCAGCACGGTTTTCATCTCGTCGTCGCCTCCTTGTCGCAAAGAGTATATCAGCCGACAGCGAAAACGTCAATATTCTGTGCGGATCGGCACACCCGCCAAGCGAATGTTAAATTCTCGAAGAAGCGATTGACGAAAACCGCGCTTGCTGATACAATAGCAAAGAAAATATTCCGCAGGACTCTGCCGCCGAAGGAACAACGCACCGTTTTGATATACCGACAATCTTTTTCCGGCAGAATCCCCCGATCAATCCGAAATTTGAGGTGGAGGAAAGCATGAAAACGATTTTTGACATTCTGCGCGGCGTGGTTATCGGTCTGGCCAACATCATCCCCGGCGTAAGCGGCGGCACGATGATGGTTTCCATGGGCATTTACGACACGATCATCGGCTGCATCAATTCGCTGTTCAAGGACTTCAAACGCTGCGTCAAAATGCTTTGGCCGTATGCGCTGGGCATGGTGCTCGGCATTTTGGGTCTGGCCAAGCTGATCACGTTCCTGCTCGGCTCGTATCCGCTGCCGACGAACATGGCGTTTATCGGTCTGATTCTCGGCGGCCTGCCGATGATTCTCAAGAAGATGAAGGGCGAAAAGAAAGGCGCGGCGGGCGCAATCGCCTTCGTTCTGGCCTTCGCGCTGGTTGTCGGTCTGAAAATCGTCGGCGGAGGTAACAGCGCGGACGCTTCCATCACCTTGGGGCTTGGCCAAATGATCATTCTGTTTATGATAGGCGTCATCGCCGCGGCGACCATGGTGATTCCCGGCGTCAGCGGCTCCATGATGCTGATGCTGCTGGGCTATTACAATCCGGTCGTCGGCTCCGTCAGCGGGCTGGTCGATGCGCTGCTTTCCGGCAATATGAGCGCTGTCCTTCGCTGCTGCGGTGTGCTGATTCCGTTCGGCATCGGCGTTGTCGTCGGCATCTTCGCCGTGGCAAAGCTGATTGAAATCCTGCTGCGCCGTTTTCCCGGCCCGACCTATTGCGCCATCATGGGGCTTGTGACGGCCTCGCCGGTCGCTATTTTGATGGGGCTAAGCTATACAGGGCTGACCGCTGCGGCTGTGATCTTCTCCGTCGTCATGCTGGCGCTGGGCAGCGTGGTCGCTTATAAGCTCGGCGGCGAATAATTAATTGACAAAACAGGGTTTACCTGCTATAATCACATTGTTTTTTGAATTACATACAACCTTATTGAGAGCGGCGGAGGGAATAGGCCCAATGAAGCCCGGCAACCGGTTGAATTCGGTGCTAAATCCTACGGCTCTGGCCGGCAGATGAGGTATGGTTGAAATAAAACCGCCTGATTTGCGCAATCGGGCGGATTTTTCATGCCGCAAAGCAGCTCTCATCAAGCGAGAGGAGAAGACAAATGAAGCAACTGTTTACATCCGAATCCGTTACGGAAGGACATCCCGACAAAATCTGCGACCAGATCAGCGACGCGGTGCTCGACGCGATTCTGGCGCAGGATCCGTATGCCCGCGTGGCCTGCGAAACCTGCACGACAACCGGCATTGTGATGGTGATGGGCGAGGTGACCACCACCGCCGACTATCGAGTGGACGATATCGTTCGTGAAGTGGTCTGCGACATCGGCTATGACCGCGCCAAATACGGCTTTGACGGCCACACCTGCGCCGTGCTGACGGCGATGCATGGTCAGAGCCCGGATATCGCCATGGGCGTTGACGACGCGCTGGAAGGGCGCGGTGTGGGCGATATGGACATCGGCGCCGGCGATCAGGGCATGATGTTCGGCTTCGCCTGCGATGAAACGCCCGAGATGATGCCCATGCCCATCGCGCTGGCGCACCGCATCACGCGCCGCCTTTCTCAGGCGCGCAGGAGCGAGGAGCTGCCTTGGCTGCGCCCGGACGGAAAGAGTCAGGTGACGATCGAGTACGACGGGGACAAGCCCGTTCGCGTCGATACGGTCGTCGTTTCCACCCAGCATGCGCCCGAAATCAGCCATGAGGCACTTTCCGCCGCCATCATTGATAAGGTGATCTGCAAATCCATTCCGGCCGAGCTGATGGACGAGAATACCCGATTCCTGATCAATCCGACCGGCCGCTTCACCATCGGCGGCCCGATGGGCGATTCCGGCCTGACCGGCCGCAAAATCATCGTCGATACCTACGGCGGATATGCCCGCCACGGCGGCGGCGCGTTCAGCGGCAAGGATCCGACAAAAGTTGATCGCAGCGCCGCGTATGCCGCGCGCTACATCGCGAAGAACATCGTTGCGGCGGGATTGGCCAAGCGCTGTGAAATCGAGCTGGCTTACGCAATCGGTGTGGCCAATCCGGTCTCTCTGCTGGTCGATACGCAGGGCACCGGCGTCATTTCCGACGACGCACTGGCGAAAATCGTCAGAGAGCAGTTTGATCTTCGTCCGGCCGGCATCATCGACATGCTGAATCTGCGTCGCCCGATTTATCGTCAGACGGCCGCGTTCGGCCATTTCGGCAGAACGGACGTCGATCTGCCGTGGGAACGTGTGGATCGCGCCGAGGCGCTGCGCGCGGCGGCCGGCATTTAATATTCCCTTACGCAAAAAGGCATTGCTGCGGATGGTTCGCATCGGCAGCAACGCCCTTTTTCTTTTCCGAAAATTTATTCGCGCAGAAGCTCAATTTTCTTGATTTCCGCTTCGCTCGGGGTGATATACAGCGTTCTCTGGTGGGTGTAGGTGACAAAACCGGCGGGGGTTCCGCCCGGTTTTTTGATATACCGGCGCAGCGTCGCGTCAATCGGCACCTGTGCGCTGCGAACGCCTTTTGAATAATACGCCGCGAGCATGGCCGCCTGCATCAGCGTAGACTCCGGCACGTCGCCCTCCGTGTGAATCAGCACATGCGAACCCGGCATCTTCTGCGCGTGCAGCCATGTTTCGTTGCCGCGCGCGCCCATCGTCAGGCGCTCGTTTTGCAGCGCGTTTTTGCCCACTTCCATTTCAATGCCGTCGCAGGAACGGAATTTCATCGGCTGGGACGGCGCTTCCTTTCTCGGCTTTACGCGGGAAGACGGCTGGCGCACATGGCCGGAGGCGACGAGCATCTCCCGCAGTTCCGACAGCCCGCGGGCATCCGTACATTTGCGCAGATCGTCTTCCATCTGCTCCAGATATTCGAGTTCCTGCTCGGCTTTTTCCTTTTGTTCTGCCGCAAGCGTCCTCGCGCCGCGCGCCTTTTGATACAGCTTGAAATATCGCTGGGCGTTTTGCGCAGGGGAGAGCGAGACGTCCATCGGGATAGAGACCGGCTCGCAGTTCTCACTGTAATAATTCTCCACGACAGCGACCGGTTCGCCCTTCTGAAGCCGATACAGATTGGCCTGAAGCAGCTCGCCGTTTTGCCGATATTCTTCCATGCGCGCCGCACCTTCCAGCGCTTCATTCTGAATGGCGATCTTTTTTTCACATCGCTCAATATGGTTTTTAAGGGCATGCGCAAGGCTGGCGCTCCGCTGATTCAGCCGATCCCGTCGATCCCGCTCATAGAAATATGCATCCAGCGCGCCGCTCGGATCAGCGTACTGCGCCGTTTGCGCCGTCGGCAGATGCACCTGCGGGAAGGGAAATACGTCCGTCGGCGTACCCGCATCATCCAGCGTCATCACACAGGGCGAGAGCGAGGGCATCTCCCGCAGATAGCTGTGCAGCGCGTCCGCGGCCGCCTGAACGTCGATTTCGCTGACCAGCGACGATCCGTTCATGCCGATTCGGGCAGCCGCCTCACGGGCGGCCTGCGGCGAAAAACCGGCGACGCATGCGCCGATGGCCTTTTCCAGCTTGCCGCCCTCCTGCGCAAGCCGCAATGCGATTTCCCCCGCTGTCGCCGTTTCGGGGTTCAGCTTTCCCTGTGCGGGCGGATAGGCGTAGGTCAGACCCGGCAGAACCTGACGCACCCGAGAAATATCCTGCCCGACGTGCCGCACCGCATCGACAATGCGCCCATCCGCTGCGCGCAGAATGATGTTGGAATGCCTGCCCATGATCTCTACAACCATCGTCCGCGTCACGGGATCACCCAGCTCGCTCAGGTTGCTGATGTCGATTTCCAAGATACGGTCGCCCGCAATGCGGCGCACCGCCAGCACACGGCCGCCGCAGAGGTATTTCCGAAGCAGCATGCAGAACATCGGCGGCTCCATCGGCCCTGTTTTCGCGTGCTCGCTCAGGTGCACGCGCGCCGCGCTGGCCGCCGCGCTGAGCACAAGGCGATGGTTGACCCCCTGCGCGCGAATCACCAAATGAATTTCGTCTTTCTCCGGCTGAATCACGCGATCCACGCGGCCATCCCGAAGCACCGTATCTAATTGCCGGGCAACAAAGCCCAGCATAACGCCGTCCATTGGCATAAAAGAGATTCCTCCTTTGGCGAGGGATATGTCTTTGGCATGACCGGCCAAGCCGATACATAGGATGCACCGTGAGAAAGGGCGGCGCGCCTAGGCTCGTTCGCATACCGCAATGGTCACGCTCGCCGCCCGTGCGCAGCCCAGCCACGCCCGACGAGTCTGCCCAATCGGTATTATACCATCTTTTGCCCGCAAAGCAAAGAGGGGAAGGGCAGGCATGTGCGCGCAGAGCGAGTCATAAACTGGGGCGGAAATCAACCGGCAAGGAGTGATGGCTTGTGAAATGGCCGAAAATCAGGATTCGGCGCGAAACAATCGAGCGCACGCTGATCGTATGCTCGGCGGCGCTGGTGCTGCTGCTTTCGCTCAAGCGCGGCGGCACAAACGGCGAACCATACGAAGAACCGCTGGAGGATATTCCGCAGGGAGAAATCAGCGTTTCAAGCGCACAGACGGCGGATACCCGAGAAACCGTTGTCTATTACGAGGACGGAGACGGCTATCTGGTGCCCGTGCAGCGCAACATCATGCGTCAGGACGGCATCGCGAAGGCCACGCTGGAGCTGATGGTGCAGAACCCGAGAAACGACATGGACGCCGCTCGGCTGGGCCTTGTCCCCGTCGTGCCGGAAGGAACAACATTTGACCTCGATATTTCCGGCGGACACGCCCGCGTAGACATGAGCGCGCAGGTTCTGAACGCGCAGGATAAACAGCAGGAAGAAAATATGCGCACCGCCATCGTCTGGGCGCTCACGGAGTTTGACACCGTAAAGGACGTTCATTTCCTCGTCGATGGTCAAAACCGCGGAACGCTCACCCACGGAACGAACATCAGCGGCTCTTATACGCGCGTCGGCCTGAACCGGGAAGCAGTTAGTCAGGAAACGTTTGCGGACAGTGACGAAATTCAGGTCTTCTTCCCGACGCAGAACGGGCGACTGCTCGTGCCCGTTTCCAGAACGATATACGGTTCCGATGACGTGGCTACCGCTGTTTTTGAATTTCTGCGTGGGCCCAAGGCGGACAGCGGGCTTGAAACGCCGCTTGCGCAGAGCGTTCAGCTTTTAGGCATCGACGTCAGTGACGGCACGGTCACCATCAATTTCAGCGGCGATTTCACCAAGATTGCCGAACAGAGCGACGGCGGTATACAAGCCATGCGCGCCCTGATGATGACATGCACGCGATATCCCGGCATTAAAAAGGTCAAAATTCTGGTGGATGGAAAACCGTATCAGTTGCCCGTCACAGACGTGCCGACGTTCGCCAATATCGCAAGCGAGGTTGAAAGCAGCTATCCCGAAGTGATGATGATTGAATAGGCGCAGAGCCGGGCGCATCGGGCGTTTCGGCTCTTTTCTTTGCCGCTCGATTATGCTATACTGTTTGACATACAGGATATTCCATGAGGAGAGAGCATGCCATGACTCGTTCAAAAATGCGGCTGATTGTCGCCAGCAACAACTCAAATAAACTGCGCGAGTTCCACGAAATTCTGGGAGAGCGGTTTGACATCGTTTCCATGCACGAAGCGGGCATTGACGCAGACATCGAGGAAAACGGAACAACTTTCGAGGAAAACGCGCTCATCAAGGCCAATTATGTGATGAACGCCTGTCACTGCGCCGCCATCGCCGACGACAGCGGGCTTGAGGTTGACGCGCTGGGCGGCGCTCCCGGCGTATACAGCGCGCGATACTGCGGCCGACACGGCGACGACGACGCGAATAACGCACTGCTGCTGCGCAATCTGGAAGGCATTCCTGCGCCGAGAAAAGCGCGATATGTCGCCGCGATTGCGCTGGTTCGCTCCGGCCACGCGCCCATCGTATGCCGCGGCACATGTGAGGGCGAAATTCTGACGGAGGGCAGAGGAAACGGCGGTTTCGGCTATGACCCCTTGTTTTTGTGCGAAACGGGGAAGACCTTTGCGGAGATTTCGCCGGAAGTCAAAAACGCAATCAGCCACAGAAAACGCGGAATCGAGGCCGTATTGCATGCGTTGGAGGCGGAACAATGACCCGCATCGGCGTATTTTCCGACAGCCACGGGGATCGCGACGCGCTGGAAAGGCTGCTTGAAGAAATGGGGCACGTTGACGCCGCCTGTTTTCTGGGCGACATTTCATCCGACGCGATGTTTTTGAGGGAAAAGCTGGAAGAAATGCCGCATCAGCCTGTTTTGTATGCCGTAAGGGGCAATAACGATTTAGCCTCCATGCTGCCGGATCAGCTTTTGATCGAATTGGGCGGCCACAAAATCTGGATGGAGCACGGACATTTGGTTCCAAACCTGATGACGCTCGCGTTTCGCGCAAAGGATCATGGCGCCGATATTGCGCTTTTCGGCCATACGCATGAGCCGCTGTGCGAATATGCCTACGGCGTGATGCTGCTCAACCCCGGATCGGCGGGGAATCGGTGCAGGGGAGGCACGGCGCGCGCCAGCCTGCTGCTGCTGGATAAAGACAAAATCCGTGTTGAAGACATCCTTTAAGAAGCCCGTCTATCTACTGTGCAAATGCCCGTTTTTCCTTTTCAGGAAAGGACCATTTGGCGCGGCTTTCAACCCGGATTTGGCGCGGCAGGGGAACGTTTGAACACGCTGCGCTCAATCCAGCGATTCATAAGTTTCACAAAAATTCAAAAAATGTCAAAAAACCTATTGACAAAAGCGATTCGAATCTGTATAATTAGTTCTCGTCAGCGGGAACGCCGCAGCGTCAGAGGACAGCGAAGCCTGCGCCTGTAGCTCAGTCGGATAGAGCAACGGCCTTCTAAGCCGTGGGCCGTGGGTTCGAATCCCTCCAGGCGCGCCATCGTGGTGGGTATAGCTCAGTTGGTTAGAGTGCCAGGTTGTGGCCCTGGAGGTCGTGGGTTCGAGCCCCACTACTCACCCCACTTTTTTCTGCTGTTCATGCAGGGACGTTGGGGTGTCGCCAAGCGGCAAGGCACGGGACTTTGACTCCCGCATTCGCAAGGTTCGAATCCTGCCACCCCAGCCATTTGATCCATTAGCTCAGCTGGTAGAGCACCTGACTTTTAATCAGGGTGCCTGGGGTTCGAATCCCCAATGGGTCACCATTTTGGGGTGTGCGGGTGTGGCGGAATGGCAGACGCGGCAGATTTAGGATCTGTTGCCCAAGGCGTATGAGTTCGAGTCTCTTCACCCGCACCATTATGCGGTAGTAGCTCAGTGGTAGAGTGCCACCTTGCCAAGGTGGATGTCGCGAGTCCGAATCTCGTCTACCGCTCCACTGTGCGGGTGTAGCTCAATGGTAGAGTTCCAGCCTTCCAAGCTGGCTACGTGGGTTCGATTCCCATCACCCGCTCCAAAACGCACCTTTAGCTCAGTTGGTAGAGCACCTGACTCTTAATCAGGGTGCCCAGGGTTCGAGCCCCTGAAGGTGCACCAGTTTTGAAACCGAAGTCGAAAGATTTCGGTTTTTTTCTATAGGAAAGTGCATGAAATCGTCCGCGAGAGCAGGGCTTTTACGCCTTGCAGGCTTCGGCGGAGGTGAGGGCGGGTTACCCGCTTTTTATGCCGGAATATAACAAAACAAGCGGAATCCGTTCAAACCGATGCGGATTCCGCTTGTTTTGCGTTTTTATCGTTTATTTCGCGCCTCTGGTTTTGCGCGCGTTCATGCCGCTTCATTTCAGATTCGGAATACCGTTCATAATTCCCTGTCGAATCAGGGAGTCGGCTAAAACCGCCATATCCTCGGCGGATTCCGCGCAGTCCCGGTGAAGCCACGTTCTGAGCAGGCCGACAAAGCCCAGTGCGCCGAACGCATAGCGGTATTCGAATTCCGTTTCATTATCCACATAGCCGTTGAGCCATTCCGTGCGCAGTTTCTCCTGAATCACGTCGCTGAGCCGCTGCAAAAACTTGATATCGCCGTTGTCGCTCAGCAAAACCCGGCAGATTTCCTTATTTTCGGCCACAATGTGAAATACGTACGTCAGCATGGGGCGGATGTGAGCCAGAACCGGCTCGCCCTTGTGCGCGAGGATGACTTCGTTGAGCTGTTCGAAAAGGTCTTCCTCCAGACGTTCGAGCAGATCGAATATATCCCGATAATAGAGATAAAAAGTTCCGCGATTGACGTCAACCCGTTCGGCCAACTCGCGCACAGTGATATCCTTCACCTGTTTATGCTGCATCAGTTCAATCAACCCCTGACTGAGCAGCTTTTTTGTGCGTCGAACCCGACGATCCTCTTTTTTCTCCGTTCCGTTTTCCGTTTTCATTTCTTTCATGTTCATAAGCGCCTCTTTTTCAACACATTTTTGATTTGTGTTTGTTTTTAGCCGTTTTTCCATTTTCTGTTCGATGAATAAACTGACCTTCAAAAACTGTTTATTGATTTTCGCCATCAATCCTATTATACTATCACACGTTGATAAAGTCAACACAGTGTTCAATAATCAAATACAGTTCAAAAGGAGGAACTCTTGTGAACCGATTTGCAAGGTGGGTGGTCAAGCACCGTGTCGTCGTCGTCATCATCTGTTTGGCACTGATGATTCCGTCCATATTCGGCATGGCATCCACTCGGGTCAAATACGACCTTTTGTATTATCTGCCGGAGGAGCTGGATACCATCAAGGGGCAGAACATCCTGATGGAGGACTTTGGCAAGGGCGCTTTTTCGCTCTGTATCACCGAGGGATTAAACGAAGTCGATCAAGCCGATCTGGAAGAATCCATTCGCGGGATCCCGCATGTCGATACGGTCGTCGGCTACGCTTCTGCGCTGAACGGCTCCATTCCCTCCGAAATTCTGCCGGACGATATCCGCGGACGCTTTGAAAACGGAAACGACCGTATTATCGCCGTCTTCTTCGACGATACGTCCTCCGCAGAAGGAACGATGGAGGCCATCACCGAAATCCGCAGAGTTGCGGGGGAAAAGTGCTTCGTTTCAGGCCTGTCCGCCGTGGTTACGGATACCAAGGCGCTGGTGGAGGAGCAGGAAGGCATTTACGTCGCCATCGCCGTCGCGCTTTGCTGCGTCGTGCTGATGCTGACGATGGATTCGTTTCTGCTGCCGCTGATCTTCCTGTGCTGCATCGGCGTTTCCATCCTCTGGAACATGGGCAGCAATTACCTGATGGGTGAAATTTCTTATATCACCAAGGCGGTTGCGGCGGTGCTCCAGTTGGCCGTAACGCTGGATTACTCCATCTTCCTTTGGCACAGCTACAAGGAGCAGAAGACGCTTTGCAGCGACCGCGATGAAGCGATGGCCGCCGCAATCGGGCAGACGTTCTCCTCGATTGTCGGCAGCAGCCTGACGACGGTTGCGGGCTTCGTCGCGATTTGCTTTATGAGCTTCACGCTCGGCCGCGATCTCGGCATCGTTATGAGCAAGGGCGTTATCCTCGGCGTGCTGGGCACGGTGACGCTGCTCCCGTGCGTCATCCGCATGATGGATAACCTGATTACAAAGACCTCGCACAAGCCGCTCCTGCCCAGCGTGGCGAGCATCAGCCGTTTCATCGTCAAGCATTACAAGGCGCTTTGCGCGCTGGCCGTCGTGCTGTGCATCCCGGCGTTCTACGGTTACAGCAACGTAAACGTATACTATGATATGAGTTCGTGCCTGCCGGCGGATCTCCTGTCCGTGAAGGCCAACGAAAAGCTCTCCGAATCCTTCGACGTTTCCACCAACCATCTGGTTCTGATTGACGCCGACGTTTCTCAGAAGAATGTCATCGCCATGACCCGTGAGTTTAAGCAGGTGGACGGCGTGCAGGATGTGCTGTCGCTGGACAGCCTGCTGGGCAGCAACATTCCAGAGAGCATCCTTCCGGATGCAGGCATCAGCCTGCTCAAGAGCGATCGCTATCAGATGATGCTGATTTCCTCGTCCTACGTCATCTCCTCCGACGCGGTCAACCAGCAGATCGACGAGCTGAACGCGATCCTCAAGAAATACGATGAGGGCGGCATGCTGATCGGCGAAGCGCCCTGCACGAAGGATCTGATCAACTGCACCGACCGCGACTTCAAGGTGGTCAGCGTCATCTCCATCGCCGCGATTTTCGTCATCATCGCGTTGGTGCTCAAATCGTTCTCTCTGCCGATTCTGCTCGTCGCCATGATCGAGCTTGCCATTGCGCTCAACCTGTGTATACCGTACTTCACGGGAACGACGCTTCCGTTTGTCGGCCCGATCCTGATTTCGACCATTCAGCTCGGCGCGACGGTGGATTACGCCATTCTGATGACCACGCGGTATAAGCAGGGCAGAATGGCGGGCAAGGAGAAAAAAATGGCGGTGGGCGAGGCGGTCGCCGCGTCCGCACAGTCCATTCTGGTCAGCGGCGTCAGCTTCTTTGCTTCGACGTTCGGCGTCGGCCTGTATTCCAACGTGGATATCATCTCTTCGATGTGCAGCCTGATTGCCCGCGGCGCACTGTGCTCGGTGGCGGTCGTGCTGTTCCTGCTGCCTGCAATGCTGCTGCTTTGCGACGGCTTCATCGTCCGCACCACGGTTGGCATGAAGAAAAAAGCGTAAATTTCGATCAGACAGAAAGAAAGGATGGAAAACCTATGAAAAAGCATGCGGTAGCGCTGCTGACAGCGCTTTGCGTGGCGGCTGGCTGCACGGCCAGCGCCGATACAGCCAAGCACGAGCGCGTTTATGTGGTTGTCAATCACGACGGCGAGGTGCAGACCCTGCTGGACAACGTTCACCTTGAAAATGGTGACGCGCTGGATGTGCTCTCGGATCGCACGATGCTGAAGGATATTGAAAACGTCAGCGGCCATGAAACGTTCACCCTCGACGGTGAAACGCTGACCTGGCAGGCCGACGGCAGCAGCATCATCTATCAGGGCACGTCCGATAAGCGCCCGGACGTTCTTCCTCACGTCAGCTTCACGCTGAACGGCGAAAGCGCCACGGCGGAAGAAATTAAAAACGGTCAGGGCGTTGTGACGATGGACGTCAGCTTCATGGTGGCGGAAAATGTTCCGTATCTTGCCCTGACTCTCATGCCCATCGACGACGCTACGCTGACCGACGTGAGCGTGGAGAACGGAAAAATCGTGAGCGACGGCAGCCATAAGCTGCTGATTGGCTGGGCGGTTCCGGGCATGGACGCCGACGCCGATCTGCCGACGCATTTCACCCTGACGGCTACGGCCGACCACGCCGACTTGAGCTGGATGATGACGCTGGCGACCAGCGACCCGATCGACTGGCTTTGCAGCGCGGCCGATGAAAGAATCGGCGATTTGAACGACAACGTCAATGAGCTGAAGACGGGTCTGACCGCGCTGTGTGACGGCGAAGCGCTGCCGGAGGGCGAGGGAACGCTGCACGATGGTCTTTCCGCGCTGTTCACGCTGTATGATGGCGTTGCGGCGCTTAATGACGGTGCCAAATCCCTGAGCGACGGCGCCAAGAGCCTCGATGACGGCGCATCTGAATTGGAAACGGGTCTGACAACGCTTGCCGCCAACAACGACGCGCTGAATCAGGGCGCGGCACAGCTTTTCAGCGCCGTGCTCGCGACAGCCAATCAGCAGCTCGCGGCGGCCGGACTGGATGCGGCCGGAATCACGCTGCCGGAACTGACGAGCGAAAACTACGCCGACGTTCTGGATGCGGCGCTGGCTCAGCTCAACCCCGAAACGCTGCTTGAAACCGCCAAGGAAACGGCGCGCGCACAGGTGAAGGCCGAAGTGATGAAGCAGGAAAAGGCGGTTCGAGAGGCCGTTTCTCAGGCGGTCAAGGCGCAGGTGCTGGAAGGTGTGCTTGCGCAGAGCGGCCTGAGCATGACGGCAGAGGATTACGGCAAGGCGGTCGAAGCCGGTCAGGTGACGCACGAACAGGCACAGCAAATCAGCGCAGCCGTCGAACAGATGATGAACAGTGACGACGTCAAGGCCAAGCTGGAAGCCGCCGTTGCCGAACAGATTGACGCGCTTGTGGAGCAGAATCTGGCGGACGAATCCGTTCAGAAGCAGCTTGAAGAGGCCATTGCGCCCGCGAAAGCCGGTTATGATGCGCTCAATTCCCTCAAAACGCAGTTGGATTCCGTCCATACGTTTGTAACCGGGCTGAGCAGCTACACGGATGGCGTCAGTCAGGCGGCGCAGGGAGCGACTACTCTGCACGCCGGCAGCACGCAGCTCTCCGACGGCGCAGTGCAGCTGAGCGATGGCACAGCCCAGCTTGCCGACGGTCTTGACGCGCTCAAGCAGACGTTGAATGCCGACGTTCTGCCGCTGCTCAACGGCGACGTGCAGAAAGCGCTCGACGTGTTCGAAAACACCAAGAATCAGCTTGCCGCCGAAGTCAGCTTTGACCTGATCGACGACGGCATGGCGCACGATATGGTTTACATTATCCGCACGGATCTGAACAAATAAGGTCATTGGGCAAAATGCCGCTCGGTTTGAAACGCCGGGCGGCATTTTTGCTCTGAAAGCGCAAATTCGCCGGTTTTCGAATTGACGAAACCGCCGTTTTTCGTTACAATGGAGATGGTATGTAAATTGAGTTTTGACGGATTTGGGGTTTTGAAACAAGTCAGGAGGCAACCGGCAGTGCCAGAAAAAAGGGGCATGGCCTTCATCGGTTTCCTTCGCGGAAAGGCGGTTTTATACACATGGCTGCAAAAGAAATTCGCCGCGCAAAGCTGCGCGAACGAATGTTTGGTGATCGAGCGTTTTACGCGGAGATGATCTCCGTCGTCGTGCCGATCATCATTCAGAACACGGTATCCAACGTCGTCAGCCTGCTGGATAACGTGATGGTCGGGCGCGTCGGCACGCTCCAAATGTCGGCGGTTGCGATTGTCAATCAGCTTCTCTTCGTGTTCAACCTGTGTATTTTCGGCGGTTTGGCCGGCGCTGGCATTTTTGCCACCCAATACGCCGGCGCGCACGATCACAAAGGTGTTCGCGACTGCTTCCGCGTAAAGTGGATGATCTCGCTATCCATGCTGGCCTGCGCGCTGGCCGTATTCATTGCGCTCCCCAAGCAGCTCATCGGCATGTATCTGGCGGAGGAAACGGCGCAGGCAGATGCGGCCGCAACGCTCGGTTTCGGCATGGACTACCTGACCGTGATGCTCTGGGGGCTGCTGCCCTTCGGCGTAACGCAGGTCTATGCCAGCACGCTGCGCGAGGTGGGCGAAACGCGGCTCCCGATGCTGGCCAGCGTGGCGGCGATTCTCGTCAACCTTGTGTTCAATTATTTCCTGATTTTCGGCAAATGCGGTTTCCCGGAGATGGGTGTAACCGGCGCGGCGATTGCGACGGTGCTTTCCCGCTATATCGAAACGGCGATCATCGTGGTCTATACGCATACCCGAAAGGAATATTTTCCCTTTATTCACGGCGCATACCGCAGTCTGCGCGTTCCGAGTCCCCTGATGAGCGGCATTTTGCGCCGGGGCACGCCGCTGCTGGTCAACGAATTTTTGTGGTCATCCGGCATGGCGGTGCTGCTTCAGTGCTATTCCGTGCGCGGGCTTGACGTTGTGGCCGCCTGCAACATCGCCACGACGGTGAGCAACCTCTTTAAGGTCGTCTTCCTGTCGATGGGCAACGCCGTGGCCATCATGGTGGGGCAGGCGCTCGGCGCGAACGATATCGAGCGGGCAAAAAACTGCACATGGCGGTTGATGACGGCGGCCGTCGGTTCAAACCTGTTTATGAGCATTCTGCTGATTCTCTTTGCGCCTTCCATCCCGCATATTTACAATACGGAGCCGCACGTTCGGCAGATTGCAACGCAGCTTCTCTATGTCATCGCCATGATGATGCCCGCCTATTCGTTTTCGCATTGCTGCTACTTTACGCTCCGCTCCGGCGGCAAGACGATCATCACGTTTTTGTTTGACAGCGTATTTACCTGGTGCGTCAACGTGCCGACGGCGTGGCTTCTGGCCTATCGAACGGGCATGGGCATTGTGCCGCTGTATTTCTGCGTGCAGGCGCTGGAACTGATCAAGGTCATCATCGGCTTTGCGCTGGTCAAAAAAGGCGTGTGGATTCACAACATCGTTGCACCGATAGCGGAGAAGGAAGCAGCCGAAAAATAAAACCGCGCATATCAAAAAAGCAGGAGGCGACGTTCGGTCGTTTCCTGCTTTTGCTTATTCCTGTTCGTCCTTCAACGCTTCCAGCGCCTGCCGCGCCTCCGCGTAGCCGTAGCCGCGCCGCGCAAGCGCGGCAAAAATTTTCTGTCTGTCTTTGGGGTCTGCAAGGTTCTTGCCGGAAGCGGCCTTTCTGGCCGCTTTGAGCGCGCCGGAAAGCATGTCGTCGTGGTCGATGGCCGACAGGGCTTCGTCAATGGCCTCGCTGTCTACACCCTTCTGGCGAAGCTCCATACGGATGCGGCGCGCGCCCATGCCCTTTGTCGTGCGCGAAGCCGCCCACTGCTCGGCGAAATCCGTATCGTTGATATACCCGGCTTCGTCAAGGCGCGCCATCACGCGGGCAATCGTCCGCTCCGGATAGGCGTTCTTGCGCAGGGCATCCGCGATTTCCTGCTGGGTTCTTGAGCGCATGGCCAGCAGCGCGACGGCTTTTTCCATCGCAAACGGATAGGACCGTTCCAGCAGAAACGAATCGAACGCCTCGCGGTCAAACGGCGTTCCGCTGCGATAGGGGCGCTCCTTGAGCATGGCGCGCGGCATCGCAAGGGTTTCGCCGGTAGAAAGAACCAAAGTGGCGCGCCCGTGGCTGCGTTGAACGCTGATGAGTTTGGTTTCCATCATCAGGCCTTGCTGCGCCGCTCTTCGAGCATGCTGCGCTTGAGCTCATAAAGGGGCTTGGACAGATCAACCTTGTAGCGGTGAGGGCTGTGCAGACGCTTGTATTCATCCCAGAAGGTTTCCATTTCGCGCTTGGCGTATTCGGAAATTTCGGAGAGCGTCGGCAGCGTATAAACCAGCTCGCCGTTTTCAAAGATCGGCGCAAGCAGCGGGCGAACCTCATAATCGCAGAGCGTCATCTTTTTCCACGTGTTTTCGGGATCGAAGATTTCAAGCGGTTCGCCGGAGGAATAATCCTCGTCCTCCAGCGCAATCAGATCCGCCAACGCTTTTCCGCTGAGCCTGTCGTAGAAGCGATAGAGGCGCTTAACGCCCGGATTGGTGATCTTCGCCGGGTTCTCGGAAATCTTGATGCGCGGCTCAAATTTGCCGTTCACCTCTTCGGCGGAGAGCTTATACACGCCGCCCAGCGCAGGGTTATCCATGCTGGTAATCATGCGCGTGCCCACACCCCAGACGCTGATCGCCGCGCCCTGCGCCTTCAAATCCCAGATAACCTCTTCATCCAGGTCGCCGGAAGCAAAGATTTTTGCGTTCGGGAAACCGGCCTCGTCGAGCATCTTGCGCGCCTGTCGGCTCAGGAAGGCGAGATCGCCGCTATCCAGACGGATGCCCATCGGTTCATAGCCCTTGGCGCGCAGTTCGCCGAACACGGTGATGGCGTTCGGAACGCCGCTGGCCAGCGTGTCATAGGTATCCACCAGCAGCAGGCAGTTTTTCGGAAAAACCTCGGCGTATGCGCGGAAAGCGCTCAGCTCGTCCGGGAAGGACATAACCCAGCTATGCGCGTGCGTGCCGCCGACGGGCACGCCGAAGAGCTGACCGGTAAGCACGTTGCTCGTCGCCTGACAGCCGCCGATCATCGCCGCGCGCGCACCGTAAATGCCCGCATCCGGCCCCTGCGCGCGGCGCAGACCGAATTCCAGCACGCCGTCGCCGCGCGCCGCCTGCACCACGCGGGAGGCCTTGGTGGCAATCAGCGTCTGATGGTTGATGATGTTGAGCAGCGCGGTTTCAAGAAGCTGTGCTTCCATGATCGGCGCAATGACGCGGACAATCGGTTCGCCGGGGAAAATGACCGTTCCCTCCGGAACAGCCAGAATTTCGCCGGTAAACCGCAGGGTGGACAGGCGGGTGAGAAACGCCTCGTCAAAGATGTTCAGACTGCGCAGATAGGCAATATCGTCCTTGGAAAAATGGAGATTCCTGACGTATTCAACGGCCTGCTCAAGGCCGGCCGCCACGGCATAGGCCGTCATGTCACCCTGCTTGCGATAGAAGATATCAAAGCAGGCGCGGTTATTTTCCATGCCGAACCGCAGATAGCCGTTCATCATCGTCAGCTCATACAGGTCGGTCATCATTGTCAGGTTGCGCATTTAATCCATCTCGCTTTCTGAGGTTCTGGGGTACAGGGGATAGCAGAGCAGCCAGCCGCAGAGGATGAGCTGAATCATCGCCGCACACTGGCGTAAAGTCACATAATAGGTATTATCCGCGTTGGCACGCCCCATGCCGGCGATGAGCAGCCCGGCCAGAAAGAGGCCGTCGGCCAGCAGCGGCGCGGCGATGCGCCAACTGAATCGCCCGCTGTCCATCGTCCAAAGCGCGATGATGGCGATTTGGGAGATCATCAGCACAGCGAGGCCGATTTGGGAGAAGGTGAACAGGAAGCTGTACGCGCTGCGCTCAAATTCGCCGAGGAACGCGACGGCAATGCACAGCACCGCGCTGACCATCGGCACGACGGTCACGGCGCTGATGCGGTCGCGGATGCGCAGGAAGAAATAGATCACCACGCCGAGCGCCGCCACCGCGGAAAGGATTTGCGAAATGCGGACAAATTCGCTGATGAAGGTCAGGCTGTCGTTGCGCAGCCCTTCGATCACCGTCCGGCCGGAGCAATACAGCAGCAGATACCAGCAGAACACGTCGCCTTTGCGGCGGCGATGGTTGCGGATGACCATCAGCAGCACAAAGACAAACATATCCCAGCAAAATTCATAGAAGAACGTCGCCATGTGCCAATACCACACGTCGCCGACGGGAATCTCCACGGCAAAGGGGAAGAATTGAAGGCTCTCCTCAGCGATACGCAGGCCATAGGCTTCCATATTGATGTAATTGCCCCAGCGGCCGATGCCCTGACCGAGCACAAGCGCAGGTGCGACGACGTCCAGCAGGGTCAGCATGGAGATTTTGTGCTTTCTGCTGACCAGCCTCGCGGCGATCAGGCCGCCGATTACGCCGCCGTAAATGGCCATTCCGCCTTCCCGGATATTGAAAACGGAAAGCAGGTCTTCGCTGTAATCGTTGAAGCGAAAGGCGACGTAATACAGCCGGGCGCAAATGAGTCCCAGCGGAATGGCATAGAGCAGAAAATCAATCACCGTATCCTGCGGCAGATGCAGGCGGCGCGCCTCGCCCGACGCAAGCAGATAGCCGATGACGATGGCGCCGGTGATTAAAATGGCATACCAACTGATACCGAAAAAGGCAACGCGATCTAAAAGGGGTCTGCTGAGCATAAAAACCTCCCGAAAGTCTTTTATCAAGTAGGATATCGCTATCTTTGGTAGTATACCGCCGGGATATCCGTCTGTCAAGAAATGGTTGCATTTCGCACGTAACATGAACCGAAAGTTTGTTATTTTCTCTTGCCCCGTGGCGCACATGATGCTATAATGGGGAAAACGCAGGTTAAAGGCGTTCTTTCAGCGCGCCTGCTAAGGAGGAAGAAGCATGTCTATTGTTCATGTTATGGATCATCCGCTGATTCAGCATAAGCTCTCCCTGATGCGCGATCAGGAGACCGGCCCCAAGGAGTTTCGCGAGCTGCTGAACGAAATCTCCATGCTGATGGCTTACGAAGTCACCCGCGATCTGCCGCTCAAGACGATTGAAATCGAAACCCCGATCTGCCGCGCGCAGACTCAGGTGATCGCAGGCAAGAAGCTGGCCATCGTGCCGATTCTGCGCGCCGGTTTGGGTATGGTGGACGGCATTATGAGCCTTGTTCCCGCCGCGAAGGTCGGCCACATCGGCCTTTACCGCGACCCGAACACCCTTGAGCCGGTGGAATACTACTGCAAGCTTCCGGCCGATGCTCAGGAGCGCGAAATTCTGCTTGTCGATCCGATGCTGGCGACCGGTGGCTCTGCCTCCGCGGCGATCGGCTTCCTCAAGAAGCGCGGCTGCAAGAACATCAAGCTCGTCAACCTGATCGCCGCGCCGGAAGGCGTTGCGCGCGTGCAGGCGGATCATCCGGACGTGGATATCTACGTGGCGGGCATGGACGAGAAGCTCAACGACCACGGCTATATCATTCCGGGTCTGGGCGACGCGGGCGACCGCCTCTTCGGCACCAAATAAAGCAGAAAGTACGCTGGAAACGGCGTACTTTTCTTTTGTTTGTTGCGGCACGCAGCACTTTATGATATAATGAACCCCATCAAATGAGTTTAGGGGATAGCTGCCATGAAAGACCATGTTGCCGTGCTGGTGCCATGCTACAACGAAAGCAAAACCATTGAAAAGGTCGTGCGGGATTTCAAGCGCGTTTTGCCGGAAGCAACCGTCTACGTTTACGATAACAATTCCAGCGACGGCACGGGGGAGATTGCTGCCCGCGCCGGCGCCGTCGTTCGCAGGGAGCGGATGCAAGGCAAGGGAAGTGTCATTCGCCGGATGTTCCGGGAGATCGACGCGGATTGCTACCTGATGGTGGACGGCGACGACACCTATCCGGCGGAAGACGCGCCCGCGATGGTATCTGCCGTGCTTGACGAGCAGGCGGATATGGTGGTCGGCGACCGACTGTCCAGCACCTATTTCACCGAAAACAAGCGGCCGTTTCACAATCTGGGCAACGGCCTTGTCCGCGCGAGCATTAACCATCTGTTCGGCAGCGACATCAAGGATATTATGACGGGCTACCGCGCGTTCAGCTATGCGTTCGTCAAAACCTATCCGGTATTATCCAAAGGGTTTGAAATCGAGACCGACATGACCATTCACGCCATCAACCGGCGGATGCAGGTCAGCAATATCGTGGTTTCCTATCGAGACAGGCCGGACGGAAGCGAATCCAAGCTCAACACGTATCAGGACGGCGCAAGGGTGCTGTTGACCATCGCCCGGCTGTACAAAAACTACAAGCCGTTTGCATTTTTCGGTCTGCTGGCGCTGATTCTGGCGCTTGTATCCACCGGATTTATGATTCCCGTGCTGATGGAGTTTGCGAAAACGGGGCTTGTGCCGCGCTTCCCGACGCTGATTGCCTGCTGTGTGACGATGCTGGCGGCGTTGCTTCTGTTTATCGCGGGGCTGATTCTCTCCACGCTTCAAGAGAAGGACAAGCGGGATTTTGAATTTGAGCTTCAGCAGGTCAGCGATCAATACCGCCGCCTGACGACGGAAGAAGCGGCGCGGCAGGAAAAGGTTTCCGCATAACAGACGATGGAGCATATTGACGAAAAAACGTTTGCGCAGTTGGCCCGTCTGGCCGGTTTCGGCAAGACGGGCTTTTGCAGCGCGGCGGCGTTTACGGCGGAGCGGAAAGCGGTTGAGCGCGGGCCGGAAATCGCCGAACGGCGGCAGTTAAGGTTCGATCCCACAGCGGACGATCCGCGGACGAAGAGCATTGCCGTCATGCTCTGGCCATACGTTCCGGCCGCACAGGAAGAAGATGGCTGCGTTTTTGTGGACGGCTATTATTTCGCGTCCAACGCCGCGTATCATGCGGCAAGGGCGCTGGAGGCGCAGTTGACCGAGGCCGGGCATTTTGCCAAGGCGAACGTATCCTATCCGGCAAGAGAAGCCGCTTTGCGCGCCGGAATGGGCGTAATCGGGCAAAATGGCATGCTGATTACGCCGGAATATGGTTCTAGATTTGTCATCATTTTAATGGCGACGGATATTGTGCACACCGCGCCCGATTGCGGCGAGCACGGCGGCTGTCTGCACTGCGGACGATGCGCCAAAGCCTGCCCTGCGGGGGCGATTGATGCGCGCGGCCTGTGCCGCCCGGAGCGCTGTATCCGCAATTTTATGATGGAGGGCGTCGTCGCGCCGGAGGCGCTTCGCGAAAAAATGGGCATGAGGCTGATCGGATGCGATATCTGTCAGCGCGTCTGCCCGATGCAGCCCAAATTTGAAGCGGGAAAGACGCTCGGACTGAAGCTCTGCGCTCTGGTAACGGAGGATCAGTCGCTCTTTTCCGCCGCCATACAGAAGCTCTCCGGCGAAATCGGGAAAAATGCCGCCAGACCGCAGCGCGTCCGCGCGCAGGCGGCGCTGCTTGCGGGCAACAGCGGCGACGCAAAATATCTGCCCGTGCTGGAAAGCTGGGCGAATCTGCCCTTTGAAGCCGTGGCCGAGCATGCGCGCTGGGCGAAGGAAAGGCTTTCAAAGGCAGGGCTTGACCGAACGAATAAAACAGATTAAAATACATTCAAACGGCTGATGGGGAGGAAATGCTTTGCTCAAAGAACAGATTGACAGCCTGCTCGACCGCGTTCAGAAACCGGCACGATACATGGGCGGCGAAATGAATTGCGTGCTCAAAGACCCGAACAGCGTAGATATCCGCTACGCTTTTGCATTCCCGGATGTTTACGAGGTCGGCATGAGCCATCTCGGTTCGCGTATTTTGTACGATATCATCAACAAGCGGGATGATGCGCTCTGCGAGCGTGTTTTTATGCCGTGGGTGGATATGGCCGATCTGATGCGTCAGGAAGGCGTTCCGCTGTTTTCGCTGGAAACACGCTCGCCCATCGGCGGCTTTGACATGCTGGGCGTCACCCTTCAATATGAGATGAGCTACACCAATATTCTGGAAATGCTCGATCTGGCTGGGATTCCGTTGCGCAGCGAGGATCGCACATGGGATCACCCGATTGTGATTGCGGGCGGCCCCTGCGCGTTCAACCCGGAACCGCTGTATGCGTTCATCGACGCATTTTCCATCGGCGACGGCGAAATCAGCACGCTGGAAACCATCGACGTGGTAAAGCAGTGCAAGCAGGAGGGCGTCTCCCGCGAGGAATGTCTGCGCCGCCTGTCCCGCCTGCACGGCGTATATGTGCCCAGCCTGTATCGCGCGTCGTATAACGAAGACGGAACGCTTGCGTCCTTTGAGCCGACGGAGGAGGGCGTGCCACGCACCGTCGTCAAAAACATGATCGCCAACATCGACACGGCGGCTTACCCGGAAAACATCATCGTGCCGTTTATGGAGATCGTGCACGACCGCATCAATATCGAAGTGCTGCGCGGCTGTACGCGCGGCTGCCGCTTCTGTCAGGCGGGCATGATCTATCGGCCTGTCCGCGAGCGCAGTGTGGAGCATCTGCTCGAGCTGGCGCAGAAGCTCGTCGATTCCACGGGCTATGAAGAGATCACGCTGTCCTCCCTGTCCACGGGCGATTACACCTGCCTGCCTGAGCTGGCGCATAAGCTGATGGATAAATTCCAAGAGGAGCGCATTGCGCTGTCCCTGCCGAGCCTGCGTCTGGACAGCAAGCTCAAGGAAACCCTCGAAGAGACGCAGAAGGTGCGCAAAACCAGCCTGACCTACGCGATGGAGGCCGGCACGCAGAGACTGCGCGACGTCATCAACAAGGGCATCACCGAAGAAAACCTGATGAGCTCGGTGAGCGATGCGTTTGCGGGCGGCTGGAGCAGCGTGAAGCTGTATTTCATGTTTGGCCTGCCGACGGAGACGACGGAGGATCTCAACGGCATTGCGGATCTGGCTTCCAAAGTGGTTCGCAAGTATTTTGAAACGCCGAAGAACGTTCGTGCGCGCGGTCTGCGCGTCAACTGCTCGGCGAGCTGCTTCGTGCCCAAGCCGTTTACGCCGTTCCAATGGGAACCGCAGGACACGATTGAGCAATTCGAAGAGAAACAGAAGCATCTGTGCCAGATCATGCACATCAAGGGCGTGGAATTCAACTGGCATACGCCTCAGGTTTCCTTCCTGGAGGCGTGTTTCGCGCGCGGCGACCGAAAGATGGCCGATGTGCTGGAAGCCGCATGGCGTCTAGGCTGCCGGTTTGACGGCTGGACAGATCAATTCAGCTTTGAAAACTGGATGAAGGCATTCGAACAGTGCGGCGTAGATCCGGCGTTTTACGCCAACCGCCGCCGCGAGAAGGGCGAGCTGCTGCCGTGGGCGTTTATCGACGCCGGCGTGACGGAGGCGTATCTCTGGCGCGAACACGAGCGCGCAATGCGCGCGGAAGTGACGCCGGATTGCAGACAAGGCTGTCAGGGCTGCGGCCTCAAGCGATTTGAAGGAGCGTGTGAAGGACGATGAGAATGCTTTTGCAGTTTCAAAAAGGCGACATCGTTCGTCATCTCGGCCTGCTGGATTTGCAGCGCACTATGCAGCGCGCGCTGCGCAGAAGCGGACTGCCGATCGCGTATTCCAACGGCTTTAATCCGCATATCGTGATGTCCTTTGCTTCCGCGCTGTCCTCGGGCATTCCCGGCGACGCGGAATTGCTGGATGTATCGCTCAAGGGCGAAGCGACGGCGGAGGAATGCATGGCGGCCATGAATCGCGTTCTGCCTCCGGCGCTGCAGGTGTCCCGCGTCCGCATGGTGGACGACCGCTTCCCGAAGGTCAGCGCGGCGCTCCGTCAAGCGGAATATACGATCACACTGCGGGGCGGCGGCGCATGCGCGATTGCGTCCGCTCTGCCGGCATTTCTGGCGCAGGATGAGATCGTGGCGCTGCGCAAGACGAAACGTTCGGAAACGATGGTCAACATCCGCCCGATGATCCATGCGCTGACAGCGCGGACGGACGAAGAGAAAAACACGGCGGTACTGACGGCTCGCGTCTCCTTTGTGGAGGCCGCGACGCTCAAGCCGGATTTGCTGGTGGAATCGCTGTTCACGTTCGCGGGTGCGCAGCCGGAGCGCTGCGAAATTCGCCGAACCTGCCTGCTTGGCGAAAAGGACGGCCAGAGCGTGCCGCTGATTGATCTGTAAACGATGAAAAGAGAACTGATTGTGGATTGCAGATCCGGCGGCATGCGTGCGGCGGTGCTGGAGGATGGCGAACTGGTCGAGCTGCATATGGAAGGCGGCGAGCCGGATCGCCAGACGGAAACGCTGTATTATGGCCGGATTCAGGCGGTTCGTCCTTCCGTCCACGCGGCGTTTGTGGAAATCGGGCAGGAGCTGAATGCCTTTTTGCCGCTTGAAGATGGCGTAAAGCTGAAAAGCGGCAACATGCTCATCGTTCAGGGCGTTGCCAAGCAGACGACGCAGAGCAAGGGGCTCCGTGTCAGCACACGCATCAACCTGACGGGGCGCGCTCTTGTGCTGATTCCCGGCGAAACCGGCGTACACATTTCCAAGAAGGTCAAAAAT
>QWCN01002307.1_pt1 | contig 27137 bp, 30 predicted proteins | sample 1972711 | NCBI WGS metagenome assembly QWCN01 (sample SAMN09866707, study PRJNA288562) | Human gut metagenome isolate term1_stool, whole genome shotgun sequencing... | isolation source: gut | host: Homo sapiens | place: USA: California
TGTGTCCGGGCGTTATTGACATAGGGAACCAGCTTCGTGATAGGTACGAGCTGCATCTCGGTCGTTGTTTTCATCAGACCAGCCCCCATTCCGCAAACTGCTCGAAGCCGCCGACCGAGCGGATGTAGTTTCGAGCAATCTCCACGATTTTCTCATACGGTCTGCCGTCCACGGTATCATCACCGATGGCACAGCAGAGCATCACAGGTTCACCGATCTCCTGGGCTTTAAGGAAAGCGTAGATATTCACGGACACATCTGCCTTGGACAGATCTTTGCCGTGCAGACCGCCGCCGGTCACCGAGTCAGCCATATCCGAGCCGAGCTTGCGGTTGGTAGCGCCGGTGTCCACATCGGTGCCGCCCGTCCAGTCGCCGAGCGGGTTGATCTCCGCATCGGGATACAGCTTTCGGAGCGCATCCGAAGGGACATTGCTCTGACAGAGGATGAGCCTGTCGCCATCCAGAATATACTTCCCGTCATAGGGATACACGGAGAAAATGTCCCGTGCGATCTGCGAGAGCTTTTTCTGTTCCCCGGTCACGGGCATTCCCTTAAAGATGCCGTTATCGCCACAGTGGACACCACCTGCCTGGTTGTCGGCGAGGTGACCGTCCTGCGGCACTTCCACATAGTCCACGGTAAGGTTTCCGGCAATGCGGTGAACTACGGCGGTCACATCTACTTCGTCCAGCTTGACGGAGGTTTCCGCAATAATGTGGCACACGCCGTGGCCGATGAGGACTTCAACAGCGATGCGGGGATTTTCTGCTTTCTTGTATGCCAGGTCAACGAGCGCACCGGCGATTCTGTCTGCCACCTTATCCGGGTGGCACGGATTTACTTTTTCAAACATGATGGGTACCTTCCTATTGAAATTTTTCGTAATCTTGGTATAATTGAAATGGGTCGATGTCTACTCCTTCCCGATCCACCAGACCAAGGGTCCGCAAGGACAGCAGCAAACGAGAAAGAACGTACCAAAGGAAGGAGAGTGCATATGAGTAACTTTTTAACGGAAATCACGGAACTGTTTCGCTACGCAAAAACCTATAAACTTTCAACCGTAACCTTGAAAACGCCAATCATTGATTTCTCGTTTGCTCCTTCGACTATTCTGCAGCCTTCTTAATGAGGGCTGCTTTTTTTACCCCTTTCTCGCACGAAGCAGGCGCTCCATAAGGTCGTCCTGCGGCGTTGGCTCGCCGTATTCCGTGCTGCAGTTTTCTTTTACGATTTGGAAAATCTCATTCCAAATCCGCACCGCCTGGTTCATGTAGTTGATGCCGATGTTGATAAACGGGGACGGGATCGGCTTTCCCGTGGTGGGGTGCTTGGAGAGGAAACCCATGCGGTTGGTCATTTCCTCGCACTGCACCCAGCGGGCGGAACACATGGCGTAGCGCTCCAAGAGCTGCGGCGACACCTTTGCGGCACAGCCGATGCCTTTGAGCCACTGCCAGGTTTCCGTGTAGATTTCCTGCGCCTGCAGGACGCTGCCGTCCCGCTGCTCGGCAGAAAGAAAATCGTGGGGCTTCGGCATAGCAACACCCTCGACTTCGGGAATATCCAGCACTTCAAGTTTTCTGCCGCCGGGATTACCGTTTTCGGCTTTGTCCTTGACTGCGGATTTCTTCCTTCCCGCACCGGGTCTTGCACCGCCGCGCCCGCCTGTGTTATTCGATTTTGTGGGCATCCGAGTTCACCTCCCTTAATTACCCTTTTGATTTCGCCTTTTTCGCACACGTGACCCCGGGCCGTTGCCCGACCGATTCACCTCCCTTAATTACCCTTTTGATTTCGCCTTTTTCGCACACGTGACCCCGGGCCGTTGCCCGACCGAGAGGGCCGTAGAGATTTGACCGCCCCTACCGGTCGCCGAGGTCGTGATGTATCTTCGTGTGGCAGGACTGGCACAGGCTCATGAGGTTCTCTCTTGCGTGAGTGCCGCCTTTGGAAACGGGCAGGATGTGGTGAACCTCCTGTACCGGTGTCAGCCGACCTTCCTTGAGACACTGTTCACACAGCGGATGCTCTGCGACGTAGCGGTCACGGATGCGCTTCCACGCTCTGCCGTACTTGCGGTTGACATCGGAACTGCGCTCGTATTTATCGTATTTTCGGCGTTCCTCTGTGCGGTGCTGATCACAGAACTGTCCGTCACAGAGATTGGGACAGCCAGGGTGGGAGCACGGGCGCAGCGGTTTCTTCGGCATCGTTTCACCTCCCTTGGGCATGAGAAAAGCCCCACGGGATTGCTCCCATGAGGCCGTTCTCTATTCTTTCGCCATTATAATGATACTATAAACCGGCGGTGCGTTATAGTGGCTTTTGGTGGCTTGTTTCGCCGGAATCAAGGATTTCCTGCACGGCGTCCAGTGCTTTGTCATGAAGGCGAAATACCCAGCGGCGGTTGTGGTACAGGCTCATGGTGATTTCTTCCCAGGTCTCGCCGCACAGATACCGTTTCTCCAGCAGGATGCGGAACTTTACATCATCGACCTTTGCAATGACGTCTACGATGTCCTTTTTGATCTGTACCAGCCGATCCATATCCGCGGCGATCTCATTCTGCAGGTCAATGATCTTGCACACAGCGTCCGCCATTGTGGAGCCGCCGCGATTGGGATTTCTCGGCATACCCGTCAGCGTGGCGGTGCATTTGGTAGCAAGCTCGTTCAGAGACTGTATCTGTTCGGACTTGCTCTTGATCCGCTGATCCAGCAGATAGGCTTGGTTCAAAAACTCCTTTGCCGTCATGCTGCCACCTCCTTGCGCACCATGCGGCGAACACCTGTCATGAGATATTCGCCATCCAGGTCGGTCAGCGTTTCGTACCAGCCGGAACGGAAGAATCGCTCCAAGGATGTCACGGCATCGTCATAATCCTTGTTGTTCGGAAAGCGGTAATGCTGCTTGAGGGCTTTTTTGTAGTCTTTTACGGCCAGTTCTACAATGGCGTTGGCTAATGCCTGATAGGGGTTCATATTCGTACCTCCGATATTTTAAGATTCTCGGATTGGCACGGATTGTCGTTATTTGTCGAACTGTTGTCTCAGATTTTCAAATTTGCCTTGACTGCAGCTATCAAGGCCGACTGCGTTTTGTCTTTGGCTTTCAGCGCACACAAAATCTGCTCATCAATGGTGTCGTCCGCTACGATGTGCTGCACCACCACGGTTTTGGAGGTCTGACCTTGCCTCCACAGACGGGCTATCGTCTGCTGGTATAACTCAAGTGACCATGTCAGCCCGAACCATACGATGGTGTTGCCGCCGCTTTGGAGATTCAGACCGTGCCCGGCAGAGGCGGGGTGGATCAGTGCTACGGGGATCTCGCCGTTGTTCCATCTGCGGATGCTGTCGGAAGTATCAAGGCGAGAAAAGGGAATGTGCCGCGCATGAAGCCGTTTCATAATCCGCTCTAAATCATGCTTGAACCAGTACGCCACCAGAATCGGTTTGCCGTTGGCAGCTTCGATGATGTCCTCCAGTGCATCCAGCTTGCGGTCATGGATAAGGACTGTATTTCCGGCATTATCATAAATTGCGCCGTTCGCCATCTGGGACAGCTTGCCGGAAAGCGCAGCGGCGTTTGCGGCACTGATCTCTCCGTCGGGCAGGTCCAGTATGAACTGCTTTTTCATTTCATCGTAGGCATCTCGCTCACCCTGGCTTAGATACACCCGGTATTCGCTGGAGATCAGCTTCGGCATTGTCAAATGGTCGGTTGATTTCATAGAAATCGTAATGTCCGATATTTTTCGGTATATGTCCTGCTCCGCTCCCGGCTTGGGGCGATAGCTGTAAACGATCTGCCCGTTCATGGCGTCCGGCACGAAATATTCCTGTCGGTAATGCGTAATAAATCTGCCGAGGCGTTTACCAAGATCGATAACCTTGAACTCCGCCCACAGATCCATCAGACCGTTGGAAGCGGGTGTGCCGGTCAGCCCGACAACTCGCTTGATTCTGGGACGCACCTGCATCAGAGCCTTGAATCGTTTGGACTGGTGATTTTTGAAAGAAGAAAGCTCATCAATGACCACCATATCGAAGTGAAAGGGCATCCCGCTCTTTTCTATGAGCCACTGTATGTTTTCCCGGTTGATGATGTAAATATCGGCTTTGCGCATCAATGCGGCTTTGCGTTCCGCTTCACTGCCGACCACCACCGAATAATTAAGGCTGTGGAGATGATCCCACTTTTGCAGCTCCGCACTCCAGGTATCACGAGCCACTCGCAGCGGCGCAATCACCAGCACCCGGTGTACCTCAAAGCTGTCGAACAGCAGGTCGCCTATGGCAGTGAGGGTGATGCTCGTTTTGCCAAGACCCATATCAAGCAGTACCGCGGAGAAGGGATGCGTCTTGATGTAGTTGATGGCATATTTCTGATATTCATGCGGTGCGTATTTCATCCAGTATCCCTCCGATCTGCTCTGGGTCATCAAGGACATACACCTTAAAGCCCAGCCGCCGCAGCAGTCTGTGTCTGGCAGCCTGCAGCGGTCGCGGTTTCTTGCCCGGCGCTTTGACCTCCACAAAGCCGATCTTGCCTTCCGGCAGAAGCACGATGCGGTCGGGCATTCCGTCAAAGCCGGGGCTGACCATTTTCGGTGCGATGCCGCCTGCGCTTTTTACAGCTTTTATCAATTTCTGTTCTATCGTTTTTTCTCTCATAGTGATCCTCCATCAGGAATTAGGTGGGTGGTGACAGTCGATGACAGTTATTTCAGTAACTTCTCTTAGGACTTGTTTTTTAAGGCTATAAGAGAAGTTTCTGTAGAGAGTGTCATCGACCGTCACCCTATGCTCAATCCAGGAAATCCGATTTAAGCTGCAGGCCGAAAAGCATCCGTGCGGATTTGTTTCTTTTCCTCTCAAAACCGGCGCATTCCAGAGCAGTGTAGAAATCTGTCGTACTGCGAACATAGTCGCCCACCTGCGCACAATAACTGCGGTATGCGTTGTAGACATCGCCGGATTTCGCGGAGAAAGTGTCGCCAACCTCGCAGCATTCGTCCAGAAACTGCGAGAGCCAGTCGTTGTTGTCTTTATATTTCTTTATGGCATCCTCCACCACGGCAGGCTTGATGATATGATAGTCGTTGTCGATCACACGCTTTGCACCGACCATGATCCATTTCAGGATCGCACCGCCGGCCTTGTCGAACAGGAAATCGGCATAATTCTTGACGTCGGACTTTCCCTCGATCCTGGCGTTGAACGGAATCACGATCAGCCGCCGCCAGGTACCGGCATCGATTGCTCCGACCTTCGGCAGATGGTTGGTATAGAGTACCAGAGTGTGGCTCGGCACATAGCTGAAGGGATCTTTGTACTTCTTTTCGGCGTAGATTTCGTCTGTGGAGCACAGCTGCTTCACATTGGAAGTGCTTAGCCGCATACCTTCCTCCAGTTCTGCTGCGATAATCAGCCGCTTGCCCTTGGCCTCGGCCAGCTCCGGCTTCACATTTCGCTTGCAGCCCACGGTCAGCGTATCGGCGGACATATTTCCGCTGTAGGTACCGAGTACGCGGGAGAGCGTATTCCAGAAAGTGGATTTTCCGTTTCGGCCTTCACCGTAGGCAATGATCAACGCTTCAACACACACTTTCCCGATGGCGGACAAGCCTGCAATCTCCTGCACATAGCGAATCAGATCCGCATCGCCGCAGAAGAATGTCTCCAAAGCGTCCTGCCAGATATCCATGCCTTCATCGGCCGGGTCAACAGTGGTTTGCTTGGTGATGAAATCCGTCGCTGTATGTTCCCGTGCGGATACAAGCCCCAGACGGAGGTCGTAAGTAGAGGTCGGGGTATTTAGCAGAAACTCATCCGAATCCAACTGCCGCTGGTCGATCTCCAGCATGGGGTGCGACTCTTTTAATGCAGCGGAGATGTACTTAGTGTCGCGGCGCTTGATGGCATAGTTGCGGTAGGTCGTGGCATTCTCGTATTTCTGAAAAGACCGCGCCTGTTCCGAATTAAAAGCCGCGGTTGCTTTCTTGGGACCCATCGATGCCAGCAGTTCCCAAGCACCGTTTTTCATCATCTCATCGGTGGTTTTTCTGATTTCGGTCTCTGCCTCCTCAAGCTGGCGGGTCGTCAATTCCTGCGCCACCGCCTGCGCCTTGGGTTTGGATTCTTCCCAGAAGCCGCCGTTGTACACGAGAAAATCGGTAGACGGCGTATAGCGGAGCTTTGCCTCGTATTCCCTTGAAAGGACGGTGGCCTGTCCAACATCAGAATAGTCGGTCGGCTTCAGCTTAAGCTCCTGGTTGTACTGCTCCGGCGGAATGTAGCCGTCCTGTGCGGAGATTTTTCCGTAAAACCGCTGTGCGCTGCGCCAGATACTGTCCAGTTCCGACTGTTCCAAGGGCGGCTGACAGCAGGCGGCGACTTCTGTAAAATGCTTGCGCGCATCATCGGTATTTCCGAAGCGTTTCAGAATGCGCCCGGCATAGTGCGACATGGTGGCGTTGCGGCTTCCTTCGGGAATAATGATGCTACCGTAGCTGCCGGAGTCCATATTTGCATCGAAATCGCCATCGGCAAAAAAGGTCGTCAGCGTCATTGGCCCGTCAAAGACATCAACTTGCGGTGCTCTCGTGCCGAAGAAGAATCTGGCGGCATCGAGCGCCTTGGTATCAAAATACGGAAAGAGGGTGTTGACCAGCTTTTTCAAATCGCTGTATTGCGCCGCATCCGTCATTCGGTCAATGGGAAACAGCACATGGAATTTAGGCCGCGCTTCCTTGCCGTTTTTCACCTTCATGTGGTTGCGGCTGTAGTGAACTGCAAATGCCACGCCGGGAAATGCGGCGGCAACATCGGAGGGATAGACCCAGTCCTCCGGATCATCGCTGTGGTCGTTGTCGCAGTCGACCGGGAGACAATCCGCTCCGAGGAAATTATCGTTATTGCGGTAGTTGCCCCTGTATTCGGCGCAGACATAATCGTTAGACACGGCCTGCAGCAGCGTATTCTTATCGGTCACCTCGACCTTATGCGGGTAGATGCAATTCTCCGGCATCCCCAAGCGGTCGGCGCGGTACAGTGTGAATTTCATCGTGATACCTCCTTGCAGGTCTCGCTGAAATAGCGAATCCGATAGCCCTTCCATGTGGCTCTTTTGATTTCTGCCTCCATACCTTCGGAGATGCGTTCGCCAAAAACCCACATTTCCGCGCATTTACTGAGGATCGCATTGCCGAAAAACAGCCCCAGCTCACGCTCCTTTGGCTTGTTGTCGTCAAGGAACTGCGGAAAGAGCAGATGCGGTGCAACGGGGATATATCCGGCTTCCACCGCAAAGCGGCTGTAGCGTCTTGCGGCGGCAGTGTTGTTTTCGACATCTCCGGCATAAGGACTGCAGATATACACGATGGGTCTGAATGCCCGGAGTGCCTTTTCTTCTTTTTCAATGGCGCAGAAAGCACCGTAAGCCGTAGGGTCGGCATAGCCTTCTGCGTTTCTAAAATCAGCCATAACAGGCTCCTCCAATCTATAGTTTTCACTACCCACTGGAGTGTTCCGTGGGCAGTGGTCCGCTTTTAGTCCTTTTTGTAGAACATGGTTTCATAACCGTCGGCGCGGAGCTTCAATCCGGCAGCCCACGGCGGGGTGCGTCCCATCTGTTCGCAGACAGCGTTGAGGTCAGCCTCCGGTGCAGCTTCAATCACCAGTTCATCGTGAATGTGCATGGTGATAAAGCAGTGGGACAGGGTCTGCATGGCATAGCAGAGGATATCGCGAGAGGTGGCCTGAACGATGTTTTCCACCAGCTTCGGACCGTAGGTCTCCAGCCGCTCCCATTTCTTCGTGCCACCGATGCCCTCATAGGTGATGCACTCGCCGCCAAACTGGTTGGTGCCGAGTTTAGGCTTCACATAGGAAAGTCTCCTGCCGGACGGAAGCGTGATAAAAAGCATCCCACTCCGATAGGCAAACTCGATGCCGCAAACATCGCTGTCCAGATGCTGCTTTACGGCACTCATGGCGGCACGGTCGATGTCCCACCAGAACTTCACGATATTCTGGTTCGAGTTGCGCCAAGCCGTGACCAGCGGCTGCAGCTCATCTTCGGACAGCCCCATCTCCAAGGCACCCATTGCTTTGAGTGCGCCGACAGAGCCGCCATAGCCGAGGGCGAGTTCGGCGATTTTGCCTTTTTGCCGCAGGTGTCCGTTTACGCCGTGCTTTTCCACCGGAACCTTGAACATCTGTGACGCAGACGCACAGTAGATGTCGCCGCCTTTTTCAAAAACCTCCTGACGCCAGGTTTCTCCTGCAAACCATGCCAGCACTCTGGCTTCAATGGCGGAAAAGTCGGCAACGATGAACTTGCAGCCGCTTTTGGGCACAAATGCGGTGCGGATCAACTGCGACAGGGTATCCGGCACATCTTCATACAATAGCTGTACGGCGTCAAAGTCGCCGGAGCGAACCAGACTGCGAGCCTCGGCCAGATCGGGAAGATGGTTCTGCGGCAGATTTTGCATCTGGATAATGCGTCCTGCCCAGCGGCCGGTCCTGTTGGCTCCGTAGAACTGAAACATCCCACGGGCGCGGCCGTCTGTGCATACGGCTTTCTCCATCGCCTGATATTTACGGACGGAGGATTTCGCAAGCTGCTGCCGGAGTAAAAGAACCTTTTGTAGCTCTGTCGGCGCAGCTTTGAGCATTTCCGCAACTTCCTTCTTGCCGAGGGAATCGACCGCCAAGCCGTTATCCGAAAGCCACTGCTTCATCTGCTGTACCGAGTTGGGGTTATCCAAAGCGGTCAGTTTTTTCATGGCGTCGGTAAGCTCTCTGCGGGAACGGGTGTCCATGGCAACCGCCTGGCGCACCAGTTCCATATCCAGCGCAACACCTCTGTCGTTGATTTCCTGATCGAGGTGATACTGCTCCCAGACCATTTCCGGCACAGGGAACTTGGCGAGTTTTTCCTGAATGGACATTTCGACCTCAACGTCTCGGATGTTATACCGTTTGAAGGCAGCCCATTTGTCCGGCGCATTTCCCGGCAGATTGCGAGTGCGGCCACCGTTTGCCTTTGTCGGTGCGCAGGGCTGACAGAAATATTTGATAAGTTCCTTGCCTTCGGTCAGCTTTTGCTTTCCAAGTCCCAACACGGTGCCAACGCCCTCCAGCGAAAGCGGAAGCCCCATATATGCAGACCAGATCATCGTACATTTCCAGGAGGCAGGGTCGAGATAGCTGACGGTATCCTCCGGGATGCTGTAGCCGATGTTATCAAAGTTGCCATTTTTCCGAAGCCAGCGCGAAAGGCATATCCGCTCGAACTGCGCATTGAACGCCCACTTTGTGACAGAGGCATCCGTCAGGGCGGTGATAATCTTTGCGGGAATCGTCTCACCGCAGGCAAGGTCGACCACCTGCACGGGACTGCCGTCAACGGAATATCCGAAGAGAAGGATGTCAAAATCCGGCGCTTCGGTGTATTTGTAGACGCCGCACTTGGCAAGGTCAACGCTGCTGTATGTTTCAATATCGATACTGAGTGTTTTCATATACACGAATCCTTTCCATAGCCCGAATGAGCGGTAGGAACATTCCCACCGCCCACAGGCCGGAGATTACTCTTTGTTGAGTTCTTTCATACGGGCTTCGTGATACTCTACCTCACGAAGGGCGTGTTCCTTCTCAAGCTGTCGGCGTTCTTCCTCCCATGCCGCATTACGCTTATCACGCTTGCGGTCTTCGACGGCGTCAATGATGGATCTGACGATCCAAAACACCGCCAGGAGCAGATACAGGGACAGAAGCAGAATGCAGAGAATCGTGGTAATACTCATGCTGCGCACCTCCTCAAGACAGGAAATCGTCGTCCACGTCGGTGGCGAAATCGGACGCTGCGCTGGACTTGCCGCCGAGAGGCTCACCGTCACGGATCTTCTGCAGGTTGTTCAGCCCGCAGGCGATGCCCTTGTTGCCGTTGCTGTTGAAGGCGTAGAAATTGATGCTGGCACGACCGTACACGCCGGAGTAAACCTCGGAGCGGGTCAAGATCGGGTTGCAGTCGGCGTCCACGATACCGGGCGCGGTGGCGGAGTTGGCGTTGATAAAGTAGCTGTTGGCATAGGCGGGATCATCCGGGCGCTCGGTATCTCCGTCGCGGAGGGGTGTTTTGATTGCAGTCAAAGGCGGAACGGAGCGACCGTTGCCCTTGAGCTTGGCCTGACCTTCTTCATAGGCTGCCTGGATAGCCGCCTTGATCTTCTGGACGGTTACGGTGTCAGACTTGGGAATGATGAGGCTGACGCTGAACTTCGGCGTGCCGCCGTTGATGGATTTTGCTTCCCAGACATTGGCGTAGGACCAGCGGGTATCTTTGCCGGTAATGACCTTCATGGGATTTACGAGCTTAGTGGTAGAATTCGACATATCAGTTGTCCTCCTTAAAATCATCGATAATGGTTGTCATTGCCGGTCTTTTATCGCTTTCCGGCACAAGCGTGGGTTTGCCTTGCGGCTTGGTGATCAAATCACCGAGGATTGCGTTGAATTGCTTCTTTCCGAGCATCGCAGTCATAGCGGTAATGCCGAGAACCTTGTGTTCATAAGGGTCGTACCCTGCGGCGGTCACGGCGGCGATGACGGCGTGTTCGTCAGTGTACTTTCGGTTGGAGCGTCCCTCGACCAGCTTGTAGCCGGACCATTGTTTTCCGCTGATGGCCGCCTGTAGTGCGTAGTCCTTGATATCGGACGCCCAGGTGGTCAGCCCGTCGATTTGTCCGAGGATTTCTTCGACCTCCTCATCCGTGAGCAGAGGCGGCTGCCGAAACTCATATCGGGCAAGCTCCATGTTGGTTTTGGCTCTCTCGCGGCAATCCGCTTTTGCCTTGCAGAACTGGCACCATTCGCCGCAGTGATATTCACCGCTGCCTTGGAAGGCCAGCTCTGCGGTCGGCGTCAAAACCTTGTCCGCCCATTTGCAAAGCTCCTGCTTCGGAATGGTAAAGGTGCTGACATTGGAGCGCCTTGGCTGATAGATGGTCATGCTGACGGTGTCGATGTCGTAGATGCAGTCGAACAGCTCCAAAGCGCCGAGGGCGTACAGCTTCATCTGCGGATTATCGTTGGCTTCCACAAGGATTCCACGCCCATGCTTGTAATCCACAATGTGCAGCGTTCCGTCTGCGATGATGACGCAGTCTCCGGTGCCGAAGCCCTCTTTCACATATTTGGAGTAGTCAAGCCGCTGCTCGATCAGTACGACAGGGTCAGCGCAGACCTTCTTGGCTTCCGCGACCAGTTCCATTACAAAGGCAACATAGCCGTTGGCGCAGTCCTCCATTTCGGTGCTGTACCAGGTAAGGCTTTCGGTCGGGTCCTGTGCCGCCATACCGAGTGCTTTTCGGAGCTTATACTCGCAGAGTGCATGGGCGTCGGTGCCCTCGGCGGCGAAATCGCTGCCTTTATCATCGTAGCTTTCGCAAAGCCTTGCCGAAGGCGGGCAGTTGAGCCACCTGTGGGATGAGGATGCGGAAAGCAGAGCATGATTACCCATTGCCCAGCACCTCCGCATCCGCCACAAGACCCCCGTACCGGGTGGGGTCTACCTCGGAGAGCTTGGTTGCTCCATACCTCTGAAGAAGGTCACGAATCTGAGCGGTGAAGCCATCTCTGGACTTTTCTGCCAGAATTGCTCTGACTTCTTCGAGCGAATATGTCTTTGCCGGGGCGGGTGCAGCTTCCGTATCGTCAGTGCTGCCGAACGCATCGGTCAGCCAGTTGGCGATGTCGTTAATAGAAGATGCAATATCCCGTAACTCTCGGATGGTCGCTTCCATTTCGCTCATTTTGCTCATCGTGTTTACCTCCTTCCTCCGATTGACTTGCCTGGTTCAGCTGAATCAGCTTTTTTGCCAGACGCTTTGACACTACGCTGATTGCCGTAAGCACACCGATCAGTTCCTCATCGCTCACGGGCTTGGTGTTTGTGGACTCGTTCATTGGCGGTTCCTCCTTTCCGAGGTGCTGAGTTGTCTTGCCGTCCTCAGTACCAACTGGAGGGAAGCCGTCGAATCGGTCCGCTTTTTGCTGAAAAAAAGATTTATCCCTTCGACCGCAGTTCCGCAGTCGAAGGGACGATGGAAGATATTAGATGTAATAGTCTTTGAGCCTGTCCTGCAGTTCCGCACGGATTTTTGCCCAGTGCCGCTTAAAAGTGGAACGTGCCATACCCATAATTGCAGCGGTCTCCCGCTCTGAGTGGTGCATCATCAGTTCACAGATGCGTTTGCCCTCCGGGTCAAGACGGTCGAGTTCGTCATACAGCGCCTTGAGCAGTTCCTGATCCATAAGGATGGAATCCGCAGTCGGCGTATCGTCCGCCAGCGTATCGCCGAGGGTCAGATCGTCATCCTCTCCGCCGATGGCCGTGTCGATAGAGACCTTCTTCCCGGCAGCGTAAAACGGGCAGCCGGGGCAAACGCCATCACATTTCCAGATTTGAGCCTTGGTGCAGCGGCACTCGCCGTTCTTTTGAGCGTGGTAGCGAGTGTTCCAGATTGGACGATAGTACGCCCGATAGACTTCCTCGCTGACCTCGATGGGCATCCCGTCAATGGGGATAAAGAATTTCTTTGCTTCGTTTGACATAAAAATTTCCTCCGTTCGATTTGCATGGAACGAAGGAAACTCTTATGGTCAGCTGCAAAATGGGTATAGAAATCCAACCACAGTCCCGACGGAGATTCCTCCGTTCCGGTCTGCAGCTTCCCGCTCAATAGGCAGCTACGTTATTTAGTTATCCACCATCCGCAGTTGAGCCATCGGTGATCAGGTGATGCCGAAGATGGTGGTTTGGAAACGCTAAATTCGCTTTTGCGACGGATTTTCTGCGAACGCAAACGCATTATCAGCAAATGGAGTTGAAAAGTTCATATATGTGTGCTATAATAGATTCCAAATAGGAACTTGTCCGCGCCCCATTTGGCAAAACCATCGTATTTCTTGGTTTCCGCCTATATTGTATAAAAAAAGACGCCCACCCATTTGACACGGGAGGACGTCATTGGACATGAATGTACAAATCACTTTTTTTGAGGAAGGAGCCGCTCTATGAACTTCAGCGATTTTGCAAAAATGCTGTATCCCCATATCGGTAAGGGTAAAGAAATCCCTGCGTATGTTCTGTCCCTGATCGACATGGTCATGGAAGATCCTTCTGATGAAGTGGATATCGCTTCCAGTGAAAATGATACCTACAATCCGTTATCTTCTCTGAGCCAGAACTTACTGAATAAGGTTTATAACGGAGATCGAAACATCAGCAAGAAAAACGCATCTATTATCTGCAATCATTTCTCAACGACCCAATTGGTGGATGCCTTACACACTCTGCCTTTTGATGCCCAAAGTCAGCTTTGCGCTTCTTTGGCAGAAAAGGGTATCGTAACCACCGAGGACGCTGTAGATGAGCGTTGTACCGAAATTTGCAGTCAGATTTTACATAGTTTGGCTGCCGGGGTATCGGGTGTAAAGTTAATTCCCGATACACAAGTTGCAGAGGTAGGCGAAAAGATAAACGGTGTGCCAGTTGCTACGGCATACATCCAGGGTGGAAAGGTACATATTGACGGTATCACGATTGAACTTCCGCAGCAGTTGCAGCCGCCAACAGATATTGCCCCGCATGAGTTGCCGTATATCGAACAGCTTTTACGAGCCTATGCTGATGCGTTGAGTAGGGACTCCATCTCCAGTAGCGAAGTAGATGCGCTCCCTAAACGGTACCGCATTGATTTTGCTGATCAGCGAAAAGCATATTACAGTGCGGACAATGTACATCGTTCCGCAAGAGAAGTGTTTGAAAACGGCGAATCTATGTTCCAGGATCTAAAAGACGATGCTTATGAGGGCATTAAGCCAACTTACTGGAAGGACTATGAACACGGTTATGCTCGCTTGATCGCGGTTTTGGAGAAAATAACAAATACGACCTTGGATAAGTCCGATTTGTCCAAAGTCAGAGGACTCATCAGCAATCTTGAGAAAAAGGGCGTCTGTCACATTCTTGTGAATGACGGTACGATTGAATCGTGGGTGTTCGATGATGAAGCTGTTTAATAGTTCGTTTGAGGTATCTTTGCGGGCGTTACTGTTACTGTCAGTTACTGGGGACGAAAATATGACTCTTGATCGCATTGTTGCCTACGATTTCATCGCAATCTACGGTAGACACTTTGGTATCGCTGATGCCAATCTTCATGGAGATAATGATTACGGGTTCAGTGAACTGTCTACCCGCCGGGCAGTTCTTCAGGATTCATTAAAAGCCCTGGTGCTGGATGGGCTTGTGAGGGCAACTCGTCAAAGCGAGGGGTTCTGTTATAAAATGACGGAAACAGGCTATAGATTCTGTCATGGTCAGAAAACGGAATATGCCAATACTTATCGGCAGTTAGTCAAGGCCACATATAAAAAATATGCAGAGGCTTCCGAAGTGGAACTTATGACCGCGATCAGCCGGAAGTCCGCAGAGGCATTAAGGAGGTGACCCGAATGTCTGGTTTCTACATTCAAAGCATAACCGCACATGGCAGCGGGAAAAGTGATGCTATCGTTTCCTTTGGGCATGGGCTGAACATTATCCAGGGCTACTCAGACACGGGCAAAACCTGTATTGTAAAGTGCATTGATTTTATATTTGGTAGTTCGGAGAAACCATTTGACAAAAGTACGGGCTATTCCCATGTTACCATGCGGATCGTTACCCCGGATGGTGAGGTGACTTTGTGTCGTTCCATTGGCAAGAATCAGATTCAGGTCGAGAGCGACATCTCCTATATTGAGAACGGTACTTACGACATCGGGTATAAAAAGAATCAGAAAAATCCTGTGATCAATTCCGTTTGGCTTAAACTACTGGGAATTGATGGTGAGCCGATGATTGTCAAAAACAGTGATTTTGAAAAGAAGCACCTGACCTGGCGTACCCTTTTGAATCTGATCTATATTAACGAGAATGATATTGGCAAATCCGAATCCATCATTGTGCCGGATCAGTACACGGATAAAACCTTGTTTTTATCTGCTTTACTGTATCTGATCAGCGGTCGTGACTTCGCTGAGACGGACGCACAAACCAAAAAGGAGATTCGTGTTGCACGCCGTAAAGCTGTCGAAGAGTATGTAAATAAGCAGCTCAGCGGAATTGCCGACCGCAAAAAGGTGCTTGCCGAGCAGATAGCTGTATTTGCAGATGTAGATGTTGAGGGGGAAATTGCGCGCATCATTGCTGATATCGAGGAGACAGATGCAGCAATCACACAAGCCGTGAATGACAGTAAGGAACTTCTCGGTCAGATCATGGTCGTTGAAGAAAAAGCCGCAGAGTGTGCTGTACTGCTGTCGCACTACAAGGCGCTGAAAAGCCAGTACACCGGGGACATCAGACGGCTCACATTTATCGTTGACGGAGAAGTTGAATATCAGAGCGTCCCTCACAGTGCAAAGTGTCCTTTCTGCGATGGTAAAATGCCTGTGCGTGACCGAACCTCCTATATTGAGGCCTCTCGTGCCGAGCTTACCAGAATCATTGCACAGTTGAATGGCTTGGGCGAAACGGAAGCAGATGTACAAAAGGAACAAACTGATATCGAAGCGGAGTTGACTGCACTTCGCGCCAAACGGACGGACATAGAAACTCTTATCAGTGAACAGCTTCGTCCCAAAGCGGATGCACTGCAGGACACGCTGAAAAACTATCGTGCATATATCCGTCTGAAACACGAGATGGATGTTATTGACTCGTTCTCTGATAGCTGGACAACGGATCTGCGAGAACTCCCGGAGGAAGGCGATAACACGCTCAAGTATCATCCCAAGGAGTATTTTGATGATGCTTTTCTTGCAACTATGGACGGTTATGCCAAGAGCATCCTCGAAGAGTGCAACTATGAGAATCTGACCTCTGCTCGATTTAATTTAACCGACTTTGATATTGAAGTGAATGGCGGCAAAAAATCCACCAACCACGGAAAGGGATATCGTGCGTTTCTTAATACGGTTGTGGCTCTCATGTTTAGGCGGTATCTGTCGAAGGATGCGAAGCACAATCCCGGTCTGCTTATCATCGATACTCCGCTCTTGGGCCTCGACCAAGGCGTGGATGATGCTGCGCCGGAAAGCATGAGATCGGCTCTGTTTAAGTATTTTATGAATAACCAGACCGAGGGGCAGATGATCGTTATTGAAAACCTCGACCACATCCCCGATTTGGATTATACTACCTCCGGGGCAACCGTCATCACCTTTACCAAAGGCCGTTTTGAAGGCAGATACGGGTTCCTTGACGATGTATATTAATAAGCAAAGACTGTAGGAGGAAATGAGATGTATATCAGTTACAACAAACTTTGGAAGTTGCTGATAGACCGTAATATGAACAAGCAGGCATTAAAAGTTGCTGCCGGTGTGAGTTCCGCTTCGATTGCAAAACTTGGCAAGGGCGATAATATCACGACCGATGTGTTACTTAAGATTTGCACGGCATTGAATTGCGATATAACCGACATTATGGAATTAATGCCTGGTGAAAACCCTAACTGCTCTGAGAGCAAATGAGAGGTACAACATGAAATCGATAGAATTATTCAGCGGAACTGGTGGCCTTGCACTCGGTCTGCAACAGGCAGGCTTTGAACACGAGGCTCTTTTTGAGTGGGACAAAGACTCCTGCGAAAACATTAGAAGAAACATCGCCAACGGGTATCCGGGTGTGAATGACTGGACGGTATTCCAATCGGATGTCCGCACGGTGAGCTATGATGGCTATACTGGAAAAATCCAGCTTGTTGCCGGAGGACCTCCGTGTCAGCCCTTTTCCTTGGGCGGTAAACACCAGGCTTATAATGACAAACGGGATATGTTTCCCGAAGCAGTACGAGCCGTCCGTGAAACACAGCCCCAGGCATTCATTTTTGAAAATGTAAAGGGACTCCTCAGAAAGTCCTTCAGTTCCTATTTCAACTATATCCTTTTGCAGCTCCAGCACCCGGAAGTTATAAAAAAAGATAATATGACCTGGGAGGAACACATGGCACTGCTGGAACAGCACCACACCTCTGGAAATGACACTGGTCTTTCTTATAATGTAGTGTTCCGCTTGCTAAATGCAGCCGACTATGGTGTGCCTCAGTCCCGACACCGCGTCATCATTGTAGGTTTCAGGAGTGATTTCAATGCAAGTTGGAGTTTTCCCTCAGCAACCCACTCCCAAGAGGCATTGCTTTATTCTAAATGGGTGACTGGCGAATATTGGGAAGAACATGGTGTAAAGCGTCCCACTGAAATGCCTTTGTCGGCGCAGCAGCTTCGTTCCATTCGCCGTGCTGTCGAGGACACGGATACACCGCGCCTTAGATGGCAGACTGTACGTGATGCGATTGGCAACTTGCCAGACCCTACCGATCTAAGAAATTCGAGACTGTTTAACAACCATGAGTTCCGTGACGGCGCCAGAGTATATGCAGGACATTCCGGCAGTAAGTTGGACGAGCCGTCCAAGACCATCAAAGCGGGAGCCCATGGTGTCCCTGGCGGTGAAAATATGGTTGTTTTAGATGATGGTAGTGTGCGTTATTACACCGTCCGTGAAAGCGCACGGATTCAGACATTCCCCGACGATTATCTGTTCAGCGCATCCTGGACGGAAAGTATGAGACAGATTGGCAATGCCGTACCTGTTAAGCTGGCAAAGGCGGTCGGTGACTCTGTAATCACGCAAATGAAAGGACTGGTGGGCAATGGCTAAGAAAGCAGATTATCCCGTATTTGAACCCTTTAACCCTCTGGACAAGCGGCATCTGGGCGCCAGCGTTGCAAACGCACTTCTGGAGTCTGAAATCTATCCTTTGCCGCCGGAGCCGTTCATCGGAGCCGGAGTGTATGCGTTGTATTATGTGGGTGACTTTCCTGCCTATGAAGCCCTTGCAGATGTGAATCGGAATGATCAGTTTCTTTGCCCTATTTATGTGGGCAAGGCTGTACCCGATGGAGCCAGAAAAGGCGGCCAGGGCGATGATGTCGATCCTGGCACCGCTCTCTTCAAGAGATTGACTGACCATGCAAAATCCGTTGATGCAGCAACCAACCTCGATCTGGCAGATTTCCGTTGCCGTTTCTTGTCTGTAGATGACATCTGGATTCCGCTCACAGAATCGTTGCTAATTGAACGGTTCAAGCCCGTCTGGAACAGGGTTTTGGATGGTTTCGGTAACCACGATCCCGGAAAAGGACGCCATAGTGGGAAAATGCCTATGTGGGACTGCTTGCATCCCGGTCGCGCCTGGGCAGAGCGTCTTCAGCCCTGTGCGTTCACTGCCGAAGAACTGGATCGACGGGTAAAGAAATACTTAAACGAAGCATTGTTGTAAAGAAAAAAGCAGTGGCGACTTGGCTGAAATCGCCAGGTCACCACTGCTTGTCTATTTGGGAGATACATTATGGCAAATGAAACACAAGCCAAATACCATCACCTCATCCCACAAACCTATATGTCGGCTTGGAGCCGTGGAAATGGGACCCTCAAAGTTGAATTTAAGAATGACCCCGGTGTTATCGTAGAGCGAAACAAAGAAAAAATTGCCGGAATCACAGACTTCCATTCCATAAAGGCGGGGATGCCAATCTGCGCACAGGCAGATGCGGATCTGATTTTTGCTGCCGTTTTGCCTTATACGGTTACATACGAGGGCAAGGTAATTCATGACACGCTTGAGTTGAACAAGGTGTTCTATGATTTCGATAAATGGGAAATCACTCGTGCAGATGGAACACCTGTAAGCAAAAAGTGGATCTTACATGAAATTGAACAAGTAAAAATCAAAGACATTGAGGCCAAGTGGTCAACGAAATACGAAAACGCCTGGTCGGCACAGGTGGCTGTACTTGAGGATAAGATTCTCAACGCAACAACCGATTCCATACCTGCGTTTGACCGTGAATATATCATGAAGTTCTTTACTGCTTTGGATTGGCGTGGATTTACATCAAATGCTCAATTTGAAAGCACTCTCTCGTGGCTTTGCCATGATATTATGGAACTGGGGGATATAGATATTCCAGAGGAAAATCGCATACTGCCCTCTCTAACAACTGCCGAGGAAGAAATGCGCCACAATTTGCTTTTGCAGTATTACCGTCAGTATTTAAATGATATTGGTGTAATCTACCAGGCGGCAATGGCCAATTTGAAGCACACATCGTTTCATTTCCTGGTTGCCGATGGTCCGACTACGTTTATAACCAGCGATTCCCCCGCATTTGTTTACAAACGGCCGGATGATACTCTCATTGGACTCTTACCAATCACTCCCCGGATTTTAATGGTGCAAGGCAAAAACACAGATAACGATGGTTTTTACTACATTACGCACATTACCGATGAAGCCGTACAGCGATATAATAAGATCATTTATGATAACGCTAAAGAGTTCGCTATAATTAATTAGGAAATCGCAAAGATGATTTAGTAAAATCTGAACTGAAAAGGAAATGTGACCATATGAGCCAGTACACAGAATTACTCAATATTAAGGCTGAAACGCTGTCACCGGACGATGACAGCTATGAAGAAAAGCCATGCGATTTTGCATAATCTTCAAGCAGCTTCTTTTGAGACGAGATTTGTCAAGGGTATTTTACCCATATTGTAAAGACAAATAAATTTGCTAATATTCTGCGAAACACCAAGCAAGCCGACTGTATTATTGCAGTCGGCTTGCGGGTTACTCAATATTAAAATATCGGCGGCTTACATAATTGCAAACATTTATACGCTCCAGCCAAGGCTTTCTTGCTGAATGGTATACAGCCTTTTGTAAAGCCCATTTTGCTCCATCAGTTCACTGTGTGTTCCTTGTTCTATGACTTTGCCATCGTCCAGCACGATGATTTTGTCGGCCTTTGCAATGGTACGGAGTCTGTGTGCAATAACAAGAACGGTTTTCCCCTGTATTAAGCGGCCGATCGCCTGCTGAATACAGGATTCACTTTCCGGATCAAGCTCTTTCACGTCAATGCCGCCGATTTCCACCTGTCCTTTATTGACATCCCAAAAGCGTGCAATCAGACGGGAAAGCGTGCTCTTGCCGCTTCCGCTGGGGCCAACCAGAGCCGTGATTGCGCCTGCCGGAATCGTAACATTCACATTTTTTATGGTTTCCTCGCCCTGCGGATTATAGCGGAAGCTGATATTTTTCAGTTCGATATCATATTCCTTTACTGGTTTTTCAGTATCGCCTTCCATCGGCTGAATATTCATCAGGGTTCTCATTCTGCGGATGGCAATCTGATGATAGAATAGCTCCGGCAGCAGAGTCAGTTCTGTAATAATCGGCCCGTAAATTCGGGTGACGATCAGCAGGCAAAGCAGCATTGGGACAAGCTCAATTTTGCCGTTCAGGAGCAGAGAAGTTCCCGCAAACACGGTAAGCCCGATGCCGGATTGCACGAGCATCTGCGCGCCTGTCACAAAAACCCCCGAACCAAATTCAAATTTAATTGCAAGGTTTTTCATGGTGCGCAGCGCTTTTTCCAGAGCCTGAAACTGCTGACTGTCCAGATTGCAGGCTTTCACCACCTTGATTCCCTCAATGTATTCCTGAACCTGTTCGGAAGCTTCCAGTTTTGCCTGCGCATGCTTTTTTCCAAGCCGCTCCTGAATCCGTCTGCTCGCAAAAATAATGAGAAAAGCAACCGGCACGGAAATAAAAATAGCGAGTGCCATACGCCAGTCATAGAAGGCAAACATAATGCAGACAACCGTAATCGTGATCACATTGGAGATAATCTGCGGATACACATGACTCAGTACATGTTCGGAAGTGGCTACATCGCCCATGAGATTTGTCGTAAGCTCCGAAAGGTTTTTGGAATTAAACACGCTCATAGGCAGTTTGCGGATGTGTTCTGCCAAAGCAATCCTTGTATTTTCGCTTTCCATGTAAGAGGCTACATAGGTCTTTTTATAGTCGTTTTTGTTGCAGAGAAATACGATTACTGCGCCGATGATGCCGAGTCCGAAATAAATCCACATATTTGTCCATGAGATGCTCCCGCCGGTAAACGGTTTTAGGAGTTCCATGACGACCTGAAGCATCACCATAGCCGGAATAAACATGGAGAAATTCGTCAGCGTGCAGGCGGCAATCGCTTTTTTTAAGTCCCGATAGCCTTTGTCCGTCAGCATCAGCGCATCCTGAAAGGTTGATTTTTTCTTATCCATTGACCAGCGCCTCCTTTCTCATGGTCCAACTGGCTGTTTCATTGTAGGTCTTCCACATGGATGTATACCGTCCTCCTTTTTGCAGGAGGGCGTCATGGCTGCCTTCTTCTGCTACACGCCCGTTATCCATTACAATGATATGATCCGCGTTTCGGACTGTGGAAAGCCGGTGCGCGATGATGATCACTGTTTTCCCATGCATCAACTTTTCAAACGCCTTTTGAATCAAATGCTCATTTTCGGGATCGGCAAAGGCGGTTGCCTCGTCCAGCACTATCACAGGGGCATCCTTTACAATGGCACGGGCGATAGCAATCCGCTGCTGCTCGCCGCCGCTTAAATGGATACCCTGTTCTCCGATGACCGTATCATAGCCATTTGGCAGCGCCATGATAAAGTCGTGGCATTGGGCGGCTTTCGCGGCCGCCTGGATCTGTTCATCGCTGGCATTCTGGTTCCCAAGCCTGATATTATCACGGATACTCTGTTTGAACAGATAGACATCCTGAAATACGAAGCTGACCTGTTCCATCAGATATCGGCTTTCCATCTGCCGGATATCCACCGATCCAATGGAAACAGTGCCCTGATCCACATCGAAAAAACGCGGGATGAGATGGGCAATCGTACTTTTTCCACCGCCGGAAGGACCTACAATCGCTGTTACTTCGCCTTGCCGTGCATGGAAGCTCACATTGGAAATTGCCTGTTTTTCTTTGTCTTTCTCATAGGAGAAGGATACATTCTCAAACTTGACATCATAGCGAGCCGTTGTTTTAGGAACCGGCGGCTGTTTAAGCTCCGGCTCAGCCAGAATCTGATCCATTGCCTCTACACCGTTGGCAATCCGCATGGCGTCGGAGTTGACATACATGATTTTGGAAAGGATGCCCGCAATGGACGGTACAAATACCAGATAAAAGATAAAGCGAGAAGCAAAATCCTGAAAATCCCCGGTATTCATGCCGATCAAAATCCCTACCGGCAAAAGGAAAAGATAAATGTGGTTGATAATCGTCATAAAGGAGGACATCATGTTTTCCCAGCTCAGCGTATATGGAATGACCACAGAAGTATATTCTTTGATGGTCTCGTGCAGCCGATGAAAGGAATAAACTGTCTGCTTGAATGCTTTGACGACTGAAATTCCACGGATGTACTCTACTGCGGCGTTGTTCATGTTTTCCAACGAGTGCTGGTACTCATCCATCATTTTTCTGGCGCCTTCCCGGCCGTAGGCGATACTCTGAATGATAAAAGCAATAATTACTCCAACAATTGAGGCCAGGCCGAGCCGCCAGTCCACACTCAACAGAATCACAGCCATCACAACAGGAGAAACAAATGCGGCTACAATATCCGGAAGCTGATGCGCAATAAATTTCTCGACATTTTCAATGTTCTCATCCGTAATTTTCCGCAGTTTACCGCTCCCGATCATCACATGAAATCCAAGAGGCACCTTTGCCAAATGGGAAAGGAAATTCACCTTTAACTCATATAGCGTGCCGAAAGCCGCCAGATGGGAACACATAAGGGCTACAAAATACAGAAGAATATTCGCCGCAACGCCGCCCAGTGCCATCCAGCCATAGGAAAACAGGCTGGTCTGTCCCAATGCGCTCAGGTTCGGATATACGGCTAAAATCTGCCGGATAATAAAATAAATTGCAATATAAGGGATAAAGCTGGCCACCGCCGCCAGTGAGGACAAGATGACAGAGGCAATCACCAAAGGCTTTTTTGTCATTGCCAGCTGCATCATCCTTCCCATCCCCGTTTTGGGCTTCTGCTTGCTCATAATTCCTCCTCACTTTCTTCCTGTAATAGAAATTCTTTTTTTACTCTTGCTTTTCCTCTGCTGTCAAGGGGATAAAATGCTTTGACTGTTCCATGGTCAATATGCAGTACACAGGTACAGCAGGCCATGATAAATTCCAGATCATGGGTAATCACAAGAGATAACTCCGCCTGCCGGGAAGTATCCCGGATTAAAGTACATGCGCAGCGCATACTTTCATAATCTAGCCCGCTGGTAGGTTCATCGTAGATCAGGATTTTCTTTCCCGCACACAGTGCACTTGCAATGGCAACCCGCTGTTTCTGCCCTCCGGACAGCGCCAGCGGATGACATTCCGCGAGTTCGGCAATCCCCATCTGCCTCAGGATGTTTTCTGCCTGTTCCGATTGTTTCTCCGGAATATTCAGAGTCACTTCATCCCGTACACTTTCCGTAAACAGCTGATGGTTTACATCCTGCATGACCATATAGCTCTCTTTCAGGCGCTTTTTTGCGTTCCGTTCTGTCCTGTCATAAAAAACCTTACCAGTATGTTTCCGGATTCCGCAAAGACACCCGGCAAATGTTGATTTTCCAGCCCCGTTGTGACCGATCACCGCAACAATCTCCTCAGCGGGGATTTGCAGGGATTCGATATGTAGCACGCTGTGACCGGATACTTTACACTCCAGATCTTGAAACATAAATTCATGCTCTGAATGTTTCAAAGGTTCTTCTTCACCTTCCACTTGCTTCAAGTCCAGTGCCCGCAGTCCCATGGCCGAAATCTGTGCCGGGCTGAATGCAAGAATCTCTTCTCTGGTATATACGGAGCGAACTTCGCCCTGATCGAGCCAGATAAAGCGGTCGGCAATATCCAGAAGGTAATACAGACGGTGTTCGGAAATCACCAGTGTTTTTCCTTCCGCTTTCAGCTTCAGCAAAACATCTTTCAGTTGCTGAATGGAAGCGGGGTCCAAATTAGAAGACGGCTCATCCAAAACAAAAATATCCGGATGAACCGCATAAACGCTGGCGCATGCGATCCGTTGTTTCTCACCGCCGGAAAGCTCAAAAATACTCCGGTTCAGCAAGCCGTTCAAGGAAAAATGATTCGCCGCATCCGCAATTCGTTCCAGCACATCTTCCTTAGGCAGTCCCTGATTTTCACATCCGAACGCCAACTCCGATGTTGTATCCACATTAAAGAACTGGCTGCGGGGATTTTGAAATACAGAACCAACACGCTGTGAAATTTTAGAAAGCTGCTGATTTTTGATTTCTGCTCCATTGACGGAAACGTAACCCGACAAATCCCCTTCGTAGTAATGCGGGATGAGACCGTTAATCAATCGGGTAATCGTCGTTTTTCCGCAGCCGCTTCTGCCGCACAGGACAACGCACTCTCCGTTTTGTATAGTTAAATTGATATTGCGGATGCTGTGTGCGTTTTCGGGGGCATTATCGTACCGGAAGGTAACCTGTTTTAATTCAATCATACCATTCCTCCCGTCACGGCGATTACAATGGAAAACAGGATCAACAGGTAATCCTGCGTCCGCATCCTTACATCCTCAATGCAGGTACGTTTGGTATCAGCGTCCAGTCCACGGGAGAGGGAAGCCGCCGCCAGCTCGTCAGAAATCGTAGCGGTTGACATCAGCAGCGGCACCATCGTATATTCCAGCGTCATCATTGGCTTTGTCAGCACAGAACGCACAGAAATGCCAATCCCCCGAAAACGCATGGCGTCCCGGATACTGTGCCACTCCTCGGAAATCGTCGGGATGAAGCGGAACATAACTGACAAGGGTATGATCAGTTTATTTGGCAGATGCATCCGCTCAAAAGAAAGCATAAACTCGCTTACAGAAGTAGTTTTCATCAGCAGTATTCCTGCCATAAAAATCGGGAGCATAAGTCTTCCCAGTCTTACAAGAGAAAAAAACAGTGCTGCAAAGCCGCCGCTGACTTTTAACGACAGTGTCCAGTCCAACAGAAGCATAATGAGGAATGCAGCAGTAAATTTTGCGGAGGTTTTTATTCGCCTATTTAGTGTCAAAAGCAACGCCATCAGAACAAAAGTGGTTGCCTCCAGCCACAGGGGTGGGAACATCAATGATGATATTCCCACCCCGAAGAGCAGCGCAAATTTTGTGCGGGCGTCGATTCGAAGGACGGGCTGCTGGGCAGCTTCAATCAGCTGCATTAAACCACACCCGCCTTTTGGAAATGTTTTTTCAAAAGCTTGGAACCAATCAATCCACCAATCAGACCGCCCAACATGGCGATTCCAATCAGAACCAGAATGATCCAGCTCGGGGTGAACTTATCCAGCGTTGCGGCATAGTCGGCTCCATAATAAGCTTCGCAGGACTGAATAAACGCCGGTTTGGCATAAGCCAGCATCCAGAAAGGAGACATGCTGGAGCAGGCAAAAACAACATAGCTGAGTATGTAGGATCTTTTGGATTTATGATTTCCTGCACGGGCAATCAACTCTGCCACAATTCCAAGGGCAAGGCACCAAATCAAGGATACCCACACGCCACCGGTTGATGTAAGAAGCCCTACGGCAACCGCAAGAATCAGAATTGCTCCGGTTTTCGGCACTTTCGTAACATACATCATGTAAATGCACCCTAAAATGACCGAGTTTACAAACGGAGCGATGAGATAAAGGATGGGAACAAACCCCATAACAGTCACCACTGCAAACAGTACCACCACATAAAGGGCGGCGAAGGCTCCAGCAACAATCAGGTCTTTGGTTTTCAGCTTGTTGGTTTTGGTACTCATATCTTTCCTCCTAGATTCTCTTTACAGCAGTTAGCAGCCGCTAACCACCGTAGTAAATAAAATGTCGCATAAATCAACACGACACATAGTTAGATACATCTAACCTGTAGATACATCTAAATTAGAATAATTATACCACAATTTTTCTCTCAAGTCAACCCCATTTTGCTAATTCAACTTGCAATATCTTCAAAAGCGGGAGCAGTGTGTTACCGTTCCTGCGCACTTTTTCCCTTTTGAAAAGTCTGCTGCTCCTTCTGCGTCTACCGCACCATCCTCCACACAGCTTGTCGCTCCGTGTCCTCATGCAGCATCCGGGAAACTGTCTTTTTGCAATCAAACATTAGAAGCAGGTTGTACTTCTCACCATAAACCTCCCGCGCTCGATTCTCCGGTTCCTGCTCCTTGCCGGGGCGGATGGGGCCTGCCTTGTTTCATACAACTGCACCGGGTCGAAGCCCTGGACCTACTCCCGAAGCCCGGCATACTCATTCAGGGCAGCGTCCAGCTCGGCGGAATGCACCAACTGACAGGCGACTTCTACACCGTAGGCGAAGTGCTGGGACACACGCTTGCGGGTATCGGTGTATCGCTTGGGCTGTCTATGAACTTTGAAGCCGTTACCGCCCGTTATGTGGACGTGCGGCTTGAACGCAAAAAAGAAGTCCTGGACGCTTATCATGGAGCTGTCAAACAGGCTGACCCGGCAAAGGCAAAGGAAGCCGAGCCGAAAAAAGCAAGGAACGCAGAAAAGAAAAAGAGCAACGAAATTGAACTTTAACCGCCTTATCTCTTTACTGCTTCTTATAGCCTTTTATAGCCCCGCGTGGGATTTGGGCACCATTTGGGCACCATTTACCGCAAAAGCACCACCGACACAGGCGATAAAAGAAACGCCGAGAACGCGCAAAAACATAGAGTTTATGCGGGTTTCCGGTGTTTTCTAATCCCTCAATCGACCTAAAATTATCTTGTTCGTGAGAGAATTATTCTACTATTTTTTGTTGTGAATATATTGATAACATGCCGGATGCTGTTCTTCATGGAGATACGAATCAAGTCGGCATAGAATGGCTGGATATTTCTACGCTTAATTTGCAGCCCTTGTATCCTTCGAAATTAAGACGACAAATTATGAATTATTATCAAAGGAAACCGTACAAAGTATATCTTGGAAACGAAGAAGCCGGCGATCCGGAATGTCTGGATTAGAAGTATGCAGCATCTTCTGCAAATACGGTGTGCACCATTTAACGATTTCCAAACATTTTAACGGAAAGGTGACAAGGTGTGC
>QWCN01002127.1_pt1 | contig 27136 bp, 25 predicted proteins | sample 1972711 | NCBI WGS metagenome assembly QWCN01 (sample SAMN09866707, study PRJNA288562) | Human gut metagenome isolate term1_stool, whole genome shotgun sequencing... | isolation source: gut | host: Homo sapiens | place: USA: California
TGATCGGTGGCGTTACCGCAGAGGATCCGGAATACTGGGGACTCGCAGAGATCATTACAGAGGAAATGGCAGAGGTAGGTCTTACCATGAAAAGACGTGCACATTATACATTTGACCAGCTCTGTGAAATGAACAAAGACAAGGTAGCAGAAAAAGGAAAAGAAGGTTTCCAGAAGTTACTTGACGAAATGAGTTACATCGGACTGTTAGAGTACGATTATGGTTATCATTATGACCACAATGGCCGTACCGCACCACAGTCAGAAAGACGCTACACACTTCCGATGTTCGTACCGGGATCTGCCGAACTTTTCAACATGGAAGAGATCCCTGGGGATGTCAAGGGCAATCCAAGATTAGAACAGCATCCGGATGTTGCTTCTTTCTTTGAGCGTATGACCTATATCCCATTAGAGGGTATTACACAGATGGTACCTCCGGGTGGTGCCGGTGTCGGCATGCATGTTATTCCGGTAGAAAAAGCAATCTCTATGGAAAACGAAGCCATCGACATTGAAAAATTATCTTACTGGCTGTCAAAGTATGAAGGAAAGATCGGTGTAGGACGTTGTTCCTGCCGTGCTTCCCGTAAGGCGATCGGCGAAGGTGTTGCAGATGATGATTATGGCTGGTGTATCGGTGTCGGCGATTTTGCAGACTATTGCCGTGAGACAGGAAAAGGTCATGACATTACAAAAGAAGAGGCTCTTGAGATCTTACAGCGTGCTGAGGACAACGGTTTCGTACATCAGATCACAAATATCGATGGAGAGAACAAGATCTTTGGTATCTGTAATTGTAACGTAAATATCTGTAATGCGCTTCGTACATCACAGTTATTCAATACACCGAATATGTCACGTTCTGCTTATGTTGCACATGTAGATAAAGAAAAATGTGTGGCTTGCGGACGCTGCGTAGAGTACTGTCCGGCAGGTGCAACCAGATTAGGACAGAAACTCTGTAAGGCAGATGGCACAGAAGTGACCTATCCAAAACAGCTGCTTCCGGATAAGGTAAAATGGGGCAAGGAATACTATGACCCGGATTATAGAGATAACAACCGTATCAATTCTCATAAGACCGGTACCGCTCCATGTAAGACTGCCTGTCCTGCACATATCGCAGTACAGGGATATCTGAAAAAAGCAGCACAGGGCGAGTATACAGAAGCATTGGCATTGATCAAGAAACAGAACCCGTTCCCGGCTGTCTGTGGACGTATCTGTAACAGACGCTGTGAGGATGCATGTACCAGAGGAAACATTGACGAACCGATCGCTATCGATGCAGTAAAACGTTTCACCGCAGAGCGTGATCTGCATGCAGATACCAGATATGTTCCGCCGATCGTTGTTCCTGCCAGCATCCACAAAAACGGATGGGAAGAAAAGATTGCAATTATCGGTGGTGGTCCGGCAGGACTTTCCTGTGCGTTCTATTTAGCAGAGAGAGGCTACAAGCCAACCGTATTTGAAAAGAATGAGAATGCCGGTGGTATGCTCCGCTATGGTATTCCATCTTACAAGTTAGAAAAAGATGTCATTGAGGCTGAAATTGATGTTATGCGTGAGATGGGCGTTGAGATTAAGACCGGCGTAGAAGTTGGAAAAGATATCTCCTTAGACGAACTTCGTGCACAGGGCTACAAGGCATTCTATCTTGCGATCGGATGTTCTGCAGGCCGTCGTCCGGGTGTTCCGGGAGATGATGCAGAAGGAACCTTTACAGCAATCGATTACTTAAAGGATGCAAACTGCGGCGGTGCTGAATATACCGGCAGAGTGGTTGTTGTCGGTGGCGGTAATGTTGCTATCGATGCTTCCCGTGTCAGCGCAAGAAACGGTGCTTCTGAAGTGACACAGCTTTGTTTAGAGTCAGAGAAAGAAATGCCGGCATCGGATGAAGAAGTAAGAGAAGCAGGAGAAGATGGTGTTACCATTAAATGCGGATGGGGACCAAAGGAAGTCCTTGTCAGCGATGGTAAGGTAACAGGTATCGTATTTAAGAAGTGCTTATCTGTATTTGAAGAAGTAGACGGACGCAAGAAATTTGCTCCAAAATATGATGAAAATGAAACGATCACAATCGAATGTGACCGAGTGATCTTCGCCGTAGGACAGCAGTCTGTATGGGGTAATCTGTTAAAGAGCGAAGAAGTAGAGTTCCATGGACCGGCACTCGTGGCAGACGGACTGACCTATCAGGTACAGGGTGCACCGGATCTCTTTATCGGTGGTGATGTCATGACAGGACCGAAGTTCGCCATTGATGCGATCGCTGCAGGACACTGGGCATCTGAATCCTTACATAGATATGTACAGAACGGTCATATGACGATCGGACGTAATAAATGGGAATTCATCGAACTCAACAAGGATGATATCTTAGTAGAGAGTTATGACAATTCTTCCCGTCAGTCCGAAGGATTTAACGAGACATTAGGCAACAAGTCCTTTGAGGATGCACATATTGCACTTACAGAGGAACAGGTTAAGATCGAGACCTCCCGCTGCTTAGGCTGTGGTGCTACAATTGTCGATGCTAACAAGTGTATCGGTTGTGGTGTTTGTACAACCAAGTGTGCATTTGATGCAATCACACTCCACAGAGATCATCCGGAGTGCTCCACGATGATACCGGCAGAAGATAAGTTCAAGGCAATCGTTCCTTATGAGTTGAAGCGTGCAGTCAAGATCGTATTTGCACCAAAGACAGCAGAGGAAAAGGCTGCGATCAAAGCACACAAAGAAGCAATGCAGGATAAATAATCCTTATCCGTTTTAAAGAGGTTAAAAAATGCATGAATTAGGAATTGTGTTTCATATTGCAAAAAAAGTGGAATCCATTGCGGTTGAAAACCATGTCAGTCATGTTGCCAAGGTGGTCCTAGAAATCGGCGAAGTTTCTACGGTAGTTCCATCATACTTAGAGGATTGCTGGAAATGGAAGTGTACCAAGAGCGGGATCTTAAAAGATTGTGCATTGGAAATAGAGATGATCCCGGCAGTTACATTCTGCGAAGACTGTGAAAAGACCTATGGTACGGTAGAACATGGAAAGACCTGCCCATACTGCGGAAGCGAGCACACCTATCTGGTGCAGGGAAATGAACATACGATCAAGGAGATCGTTGTTTATGAAGAGGACCGTGATGACAATGTCGACGAAAAGGCAGAAAACCATGCCTTAGAAGAAATCGAACATGAGGATAATGGTGCTATGCCGATCGCAGAGGAAACTTCAAAGAAAGCAGAGTCTTTCGAAGAATAGACATAAGCACAATTAAAATCAGAAAAGAAAGCCACATGACTTGTTAGAGATCAACAGGTTATGTGGCTTTTGGTTTAACAGCCCTTTGGTTCTAGATTGATCATCGTCATAAAGTACAAGACTTTTTGCATAAATGATATAAGAACAAGTATGTAATCAGGTGATAGAGTGGGACGGAACAGAGTACCGATCAAATGCAACCATGTCTTTAAAAATGGAGCGAAAGCGCCGGAAAAAGAACAGTATACAAAAAAATGGGTAACACTCATTCAAAAATCCGAACAAAACGGCAGTAGGGTGCAAAGATGAAAGCAGCAATCTACTGCCGTCTTTCCGAAGAGGACAAAGACAAGCGCCATGTCACCGATGACAGCGAAAGCATTCAGAACCAGAAATCCATGCTGATCCAGTATGCCACAGAACAGGGATGGGAAATCTATGGGATATACAGTGACGATGATTATACCGGAGCAGATCGGAGCAGACCGGAGTTTAACCGTCTGTTAGAAGACGCCAAACATAAAAAATTTGACATTGTGCTCTGTAAAACACAATCGCGTTTTACAAGGGAGTTAGAATTGGTAGAAAAATATATCCACGGATATTTTCCAATCTGGGGCATCCGTTTTGTCAGCATCGTAGACAACGCGGATACGGAAAATAAAGGAAATAAAAAGTCAAGACAGATCAACGGACTGGTCAATGAGTGGTATTTAGAAGATATGTCAGAGAATATCAAAAGCGTATTAACCGATAAGCGGAAAAACGGTTATCACATCGGGGCATTTGCACTCTATGGCTATCAGAAAGACCCACAGCAAAAAGGACATCTGCTCATAGACGAGGAAGCGGCTGAGGTTGTGAGAGAAGTGTTTACCCTGTTTTCACAGGGGTATGGTAAGACTGCGATTGCAAAAATCTTAAATGAGCAGGGGGTGCCAAACCCAACCGAATACAAAAGACAAAAAGGACTTCGTTATCAGCAGCCGGAAAGCCAAAACAGTACACTCTGGCGATATTATACGATCAGTGCCATGCTCCGCAATGAAATGTATATCGGAACGATGGTGCAGGGCAAATATGGAAGTGTTTCCTATAAGACGAAGCAGAACCGCCCACGTCCGAAAGAAACGTGGTATCGGAAAGAGAATACCCATGAGGCAATTATAGATCAGGAACTATGGAATACGGTCCAGAGGATGTTAGAGGAGAAAGCAAAGCCGTTTGCTACAGGAAAAACAGGGATTTTTGCAGGAAAAGTAAAGTGTGCCGGATGTGGTTATCACATGCGTTCCACAAAGACAAAAGACCGTTATTATCTAAAGTGTGCTACACATCATATTGCAAAAAATGCCTGTGAGGGAGCGTTTATTTCTGTAAAAGCATTAGAGGATGCCGTCTTATCGGAGATTCACCGGATGTCTAAGGAATATCTGGATATAGAAACATTAGAGAAAAATCTGAAGCTGGATACGGATATCAGAAGGCAGCAGGAGCAGTGTGAAAAAAAGATAGAGACCTATCAAAAGAAGCAACAGACCTATCAAAAAGGGATCAGTCAGGCTTATCTGGATAGAGTCAGCGGGATATTAACAGAAAAAGAGTATCTAGAATTGACAGAAGAATTCCGACAGGGAAAACAACAGTCAGAAAAGCTGATGGAATCTGAAAAAAAGAGGTTAACGGAACTTACGGAACGGTTAGAAAAAGGGAATGAACGCGGCAAGCGTATTTTAAAATACATAAATCCGGAATTTTTAACAAAAGAAATTGTTGAGGAACTGATCGATCATATTGTCGTTGGAAAAAAATCGAAAGAGACGGGAGAAATACCAGTGGAGATACATTGGAATTTTTGAAAGGTTGTTCCTGCAAATCCGCAGCAGAGCAGAAAGCCCGCACCACCTATGACAACATTCTTCGCCTGGTCAAAGACCCGGATGTCGTAGATCCGATCCGTTTCTTAAGAGAGCGTGAGATCGTTCACTTCCAGAGATTTGGTGAAGGACTTAGAAAAGTACAGGATGAACTGGATTCAAAGAATTTTTATGCATTCAATCCGGCATTTGATTAAAACACAGCAGGGTAGTGGAAATCCACTATCCTGCATTAATATAAATGAGAGTCAATATCAATATTATTGACAACATTTTCTCAATAAAATATAATGAAGCCGAACAAAAGAAATTTAGAAAAGAGGAACGCAAGAAGTGACACTGGATTTATTACCAATCAAAACAAAAGCAGTCATTACTAAAGTGGGTGGCGAGGGAGAATTGCGCTGCCGCCTTTTGGATATGGGATTGATCCCTAAGACTGTAGTAGAAATCAGAAAAGTTGCTCCCATGGGAGATCCGATAGAATTAGAAATCAGAGGTTATACCCTGACGATCCGGAAAGAGGATGCAGCAAAAATTGAGGTAACGGAGGACATGCCATGATTTTTGCATTAATAGGGAACCAGAATTGTGGAAAGACCACTCTGTTTAACCAGCTTACGGGCGCAAATCAGCATGTGGGAAATTTTCCGGGAGTTACGGTGGATCAGAAAGTAGGAGAGATCAAAGAGCATAAGAATTGCTCCGTGGTCGATCTGCCGGGAATCTATTCGCTGCGTCCTTATACGAGCGAGGAGATCGTAACGAGAGATTTTTTAATCAATGAAAAGCCGGATGCCATTATCAATATTGTAGATGCAACCAATATAGAGCGAAATCTGTATCTGACTCTGCAGCTCTTAGAGATGCAGATCCCAATGGTATTAGCCTTGAATATGATGGATGAAGTACGAAATAACGGCGGTTCCATAGATGTTATGGGAATGTCAGAAAAATTAGGCATTCCGGTTGTGCCGATTTCCGCAGTAAAGGCAGAAGGAATCTCAGAATTGGTGGAAAAGGTGATACGGACTGCCGAGAAAAAAAAATATCCGAAGATCACGGATTTTTGTGAAAAAGGCCCGGTACACCGTTGTATCCATGCACTTTCGCATCAGGTAGAAGACCATGCACAAAATCTTGGGATTTCTCCGAGGTTTGCAGCCACTAAAGTCGTTGAAAACGATGTAGAAATTATAAAAAAATTAAATTTCAGCCGGAATGAGTTTGAAATGATGCAGCACTCTATCGAAGAGATGGAAGCAGACCATAAGATGGATCGCAACGCGGCATTAGCGGATATGCGATATACCTTTATTGAAAAAGTATGCAAGGATACGGTCAAGCATCCAAAGGAGAGCAAAGAGCATAAACGAAGTGAGAAGATTGACAAAGTCTTAACGAATAAATATCTGGCAATCCCGATGTTCTTAGCGATCATGATGTTAATTTTTTATTTAACTTTTGGACTGATAGGAGCATGGCTGAGTGATCTGTTGAGCCTTGGGATTGAGCAGATCACGGATATCTGTGATAAGGGGCTGACTGCTTATGGGATCAATCCGGTGGTACATAGCCTGATCATAGATGGCGTATTTGCAGGAGTCGGAAGTGTATTGAGCTTTTTGCCGGTTATTGTGGTGTTATTTTTCTTTTTATCCATTTTAGAAGATTCCGGTTATATGGCAAGGATTGCATTTGTAATGGACAAGCTGTTACGAAAGATCGGACTTTCCGGGAGGAGTTTTGTGCCGATGCTGATCGGATTCGGATGTACCGTGCCGGCAGTTATGGCAACGAGGACACTTTCTTCTGACCGCGACCGGAAAATGACGATCATGTTGACCCCGTTTATCAGTTGTTCGGCAAAGATACCGGTATATTCTGTGTTTGCCATGGCATTTTTTAAAGACCATGCGGCACTGGTGATGATGGCACTTTATGTAACCGGGATCGTAGTCTCTATTTTGGTGGCACTGATCCTAAAGGGAACTGTTTTTAGCGGAAAGCCAGTGCCTTTTGTCATGGAACTTCCAAACTATCGTCTGCCATCGGTAAAAAGTGTATTGCAGCTTATGTGGGATAAGGCAAAAGATTTTTTACAGAGAGCATTTACAATCATATTTGTGGCAACGATCATCATATGGTTTTTACAGACCTTTGATACAAGGCTCAATGTGGTAACGGACAGTGCAAACAGTCTGTTAGCAGTGCTTGGAAGATGGGTAGCCCCGATTTTTACTCCGCTCGGTTTTGGAGATTGGAGGATTTCTACTTCGCTGATCACAGGATTTACGGCAAAGGAAGCCGTTGTAAGTACGATGAGCGTGTTGTGTGGCACAAGTATGTCCAATCTGCCGCAGACGTTGGGAAGCTTTTTCACACCGCTTTCCGCAGTCAGCTTTTTAGTGTTTACACTGCTTTATACTCCATGTGTAGCAGCAATTGCAGCAATTAGACGGGAGATGGATTCTGCGTTACAGGCAGTCGGAATTGTAATCATGCAATGCGGCATCGCATGGCTGGTTGCATTTGGCGTATACCGGATCGGAAGTCTGCTATAGGAGGCAGGAAAAAGAGATAACATGAATGTTTTGGACTGGATTTTATTAGGAGGCATCGGAGTGGCAGTATTTGTGGCTGTCCGATGCATTTGTAAGAAGCGTAAAAACGGGGATTGTATCGGTTGCAGCGGCAGTTGTGCCTCCTGCATGCGACAAAAAAATACGAAAAAATAGTATTAAATTTAGTACATGCACAAATTCCCTTGTCATAAGAGAAATCCTATGTTAGATTAGTATTAAGATGAAAGTGTTAAATAATTAACAATATTTTACATAGAAAACCATATGTAGCGAAATAGGAGGAAAGTATGAGAGGAATTCAGACACCGGTGTCAGAGATCAGACACAAAATTTTTACGGAAATTGCAAGGGTAGCATATGAATCAGAGAATATCAATGATTCTATTGAGGCAATTCCATTTAAAGTTTGTCCGGGAGATATTGCAAGCTACCGTGAGAGCATTTTTCATGAGAGAGCCATTGCATCTGAGCGGGTTCGTCTTGCCATGGGTATGTCACTCAGACCGGCAGATCATGTAGTGCATGTAACAAGCGGATTAGAAGAGAGTAATATTGCGGAAAAATATTATGAGCCGCCTCTTATGCAGGTCATTCCATCTGCCTGCAATTTCTGTGAGGACAAAAAATATGAAGTTTCTAATATGTGTCAGGGCTGTATCGCACATCCATGTATGGAGGTCTGTCCAAAAGATGCGATTTCCCGTGTAAAGGGAAAAGCCGTGATTGATCAGGAAAAATGTATCAAATGTGGTAAGTGTAAATCCGTCTGTCCATATGATGCCATTGCAAAAAAAGAAAGACCGTGTTCTATGGCATGTGGTGTAGGAGCCATTGGTACAGACCAGTATGGTCGTGCAAAGATTGATGCAGAGAAATGTGTTTCCTGCGGTCAGTGTATGGTAAGCTGTCCGTTTGGAGCGATTGCAGATAAATCACAGATTTTCCAGTTGATTCGTTGTATGAAACAGGGAGGAAATGTTATTGCAGAGGTTGCACCGGCGTTTGTAGGTCAGTTTGGACCGGATGCAACACCGAGCAGAGTAAAAGCTGCATTGTTAGAGCTTGGATTCAGCGATGTTGTAGAGACTGCATTAGGTGCAGACATCGGAGCCGTTGCAGAAGCACATCACTATGCAAACCATGTAGCAACCGGAGAACTTCCATTCTTATTGACATCCTGTTGTCCTTCCTGGGCAATGCTTGCGAAGACACAGTTCCCGGATCTGATCGAGAGTGTATCTTCAGAGTTGACACCGATGGTAGCAACAGCAAGAAGTATCAAAAAAGAACATCCGGATGCAAAAGTCGTCTTTATCGGACCTTGTGCCGCAAAGAAATTAGAGGCAAGCCGCCGCGAGGTACGAAGCGATGTAGACTTTGTTATCACCTTTGAAGAATTGAGCGGAATGTTTGAAGCAAAAGGAATCAATCCGAATGATGAAAAAGGAGAAGGTTCTATGCACAATGCGACAGCAGCAGGACGTGGATATGCGGTTGCCGGAGGTGTTGCAGAGGCAGTTACAAGCTGTATCCATGAATTCTATCCGGATATTGATGTTAAGATTGAGCATGCAGAGGGTTTAGCAGAGTGTAAGAAAGTATTAATGCTTGCAAAAGCAGGAAAGAAAAACGGCTGCATGATCGAAGGAATGGGCTGTCCGGGAGGCTGTGTAGCAGGAGCCGGAACAATTCTTCCAATTGCAAAAGCAAAAGTTGAAGTTGAAAAAATGAAGAAAGCATCTTCCCGTCAGCTTCCACCGAAAGAATTAAGTGAGATTGAATTAGACTAAGCATTTTATTCGTATAAAGTCACAAAAACTGTAGAAAATACCGAACAGGGATTGAAAAATAAAATCCCCGAGGAGGTGTTGGAATGGTCAAGTGGTTTTATTATCCGAACAGGGAAAATGAAATTTCCAACAAAGGGTGGAAATTCAATATCACAGATATGAACGGAATGACGTATCGTGATGACTTGCAGTTTGACATCACAAATATGAATGGAATTACTGATCAGGATCATTTACGGTTTGATATCACAAATCTCAACGGGATATCAGAACGTGATGACATCAAATTTTCCATTACAAATATGAACGGACTGACAGTCTAGGAAAATCCGTTCCGACAGTTGATGAAACGCCATGAATGTTATATAATATTTCATGGCGTTTTTATCGTTTTATAGAAAATAGCTGTTTTACAATACAGAATAGACAGATGAGAATACCATATCACAACCGTAAACAGGAGGGAAACACCATGACAAAAGTAAGGACAAGATACGCACCAAGTCCGACCGGAAAAATGCATGTGGGAAATTTGCGTTCCGCATTGTATGAATTTTTAATAGCAAAGCATGCCGGAGGAGAATTTATGCTCCGCATTGAAGATACAGACCAGGAACGTTATGTAGAGGGAGCAACGGAGATCATCTACCGTACCTTAGAGACCGCAGGGTTAAAACATGACGAGGGACCGGACAAAGATGGCGGTTATGGCCCTTATGTACAGAGTGAGCGTATGAAGACCGGCATTTATCTGAAATATGCAAAAGAGTTAATTGAAAAAGGCGAGGCATATTATTGTTTTTGTGATAAAGAGCGCTTAGAGTCCATCAAGACAGAGGTCGTAGAAGGAAAAGAGATCACGATGTATGACAAACACTGTCTTTCACTGTCAAAAGAGGAGATAGAGGCAAATCTGTCTGCAGGAAAACCATATGTCATCCGCCAGAATATCCCAAATGAAGGTACAACGACCTTTCATGACGAATTATACGGAGATATTACCGTGGAAAATGCAGAGTTAGACGATATGATCCTGATCAAATCCGACGGATATCCGACCTACAATTTTGCAAACGTGGTAGATGACCATACCATGAATATCACACATGTTGTCCGTGGTAATGAATATCTGTCTTCCGCACCAAAATACCAGCGTCTGTATGATGCGTTTGGTTGGGAATCACCGGTTTATATCCATTTGCCGTTAATTACCGATGAAAACCATAAGAAATTATCCAAGCGAAGCGGTCATGCATCCTTTGAGGATTTATTAGAGCAGGGATTTTTACCGGAGGCGATCGTAAACTACATCGCATTATTAGGATGGAGCCCGGAAGATAACAGGGAAATCTTTACCTTAGACGAACTGATCCGTGACTTTGATTATCACAGGATCAGCAAATCCCCGGCAGTATTCGATATTGTCAAACTGAAATGGATGAATGGGGAATACTTAAAGGCAATGGACTTTGATGCATTTTATGAGGCAGCAGAGCCGTATTTAAAGAAGGCTATTACCAAAGATTTAGATCTTCGCCGGATCGCAGAGATGGTCAAGACCAGAATCGAGATATTCCCGGATATTGCAGAGCATGTGGATTTCTTTGAAGCGGTACCGGAATATGATATCAGTATGTATGCGCATAAAAAAATGAAAACTTCACCGGAATCTTCCTTAGAAGTATTAAAGGACATCCTTCCACGTTTAGAGGAGCAGGAAGATTATTCTAACGATGCTCTTTATGCAATGCTTTGTGAGTATGTAAAAGAAAAAGAATACAAAAACGGTTATGTGATGTGGCCGATCCGTACCGCAGTGTCAGGAAAACAGATGACACCGGGTGGCGCAACAGAGTTAATGGAAGTCTTAGGAAAAGAAGAATCCATTTCCAGGATCAAAGCAGCCATTGAAAAATTAGAAAAAGAATTATAAAAGAACCATAAAAATGAAATCATCTTTTAACAAACCTCAATCTGAGGCAATTACCCATGGGAAAGGACCGGCATTGATATTAGCCGGTCCCGGAAGTGGGAAGACTCTTGTAATTACCCAACGGGTGAAAAATTTAATCGAGAAACAACATATCAGACCATCGAATATCTTAGTCATTACGTTTACAAAAGCGGCAGCGACACAGATGAAGGAAAGGTTTACGATCCTGATGGGAGAGGGACGCTATCCGGTCACTTTTGGAACGTTTCATGCCGTCTTTTTTTCTGTACTCAAAAATGCCTATCACTATACAGCACAGAATATCATCAGAGAAGAGAAAAAATATCAGATTTTGTATGATATTATCCATCGTATGGAGTTAGAGTACGAGGATGAGCAGGAATTTATGAGCGGAGTGTTGTCAGAGATCAGTCTGGTAAAAAATGAAGGGATCGATCTGGCACATTACTATGCAAAGAACTGTGCGGCAGATATTTTCCGAAAGATTTATCAGCAGTATGAGGCAGGCAAACAAAGAGCAGGACTCATCGATTTCGATGATATGCTGGTCTATACCTATGAACTGTTCCGTGAAAGAAAGGATATTTTAGCCCTTTGGCAGAAGCAGTATCCCTATATTTTGATCGATGAGTTTCAGGATATTAATAAACTGCAATTTGAAATTGTAAAAATGATGGCATTACCGCATAATAATCTTTTTGTGGTGGGAGATGATGACCAGTCCATTTACCGTTTCCGTGGTTCGAAACCGGAGCTGATGCTGGGATTTACCAAATCCTATCCTGATACGAAAAAGATTCTGTTAGATACCAATTACCGCTCGGATCGTGAGATCATAAAGGCAGCCGGAAAACTGATCGCTCACAACAGTGAACGTTTTTCAAAAAAGATCATGGCACAGAGTGCACAGCCTGGCGAGGTGGAATTTGCGATCTACAAGAATCAGTGGGCGGAAAATGAGGCCGTCATTGCAGATATCAAAAGACAGGTACAAAGGGGCGTTCCCTATCAGGAGATCGCGATTCTATTCAGGACGAATATCCAGCCGCGGATGCTGATGCGGCAGCTGATGAACCACAATATCCCGTTTATCGCAAAAGATAAGATCCCGAATCTGTATGAGCACTGGATCGCAAGGGATATCTTTACCTATATCCGTATTGCACAGGGCAGCCGGGAGAGAAAAGATTTTTTAAAGATCATCAACCGTCCGAAACGTTATATCGGAAGAGAAAGCTTAGAGGAGCTGAGTGTTGCCTTTGATGTCTGGATGGACTATTACAAGGAGCAGCCGTGGATCGTAGAGCGGATCGACCGGTTAGAATATGACATCCGTATGTTATCGATGATGAAGCCTTATGCGGCAGTCAATTATATCCGGGGCGGTATCGGATATGATGATTATTGCAGGGAATATGCGAAGTACCGCCACATTCGAGAGGAAGAACTCTTAGAAGTGTTAGATGAGCTGCAGGAAAGTGCAAAAGAGTACCAGTCCTATGAAGCCTGGTTCTTACATATGGAGGAATATAAAGAGGAGTTAGAACGTCAGGCAAAAGAGCAGAAGCAGCAGCCGGACGGAGTTACATTAGCAACCTTACACAGCGCGAAGGGGTTAGAATATGATATCGTCTATCTTGTCGATGTCAACGAAGGGATCATGCCTTATAAAAAAGCGGTATTAGAGCAGGATATTGAAGAAGAGCGCAGAATGTTTTATGTGGGAATGACGCGGGCAAGACACCGGCTGTCGATCAGTTCAGTACAGGAGTATAATGGGAAAAAATCAGAGATTTCCCGTTTTGTCGCAGAAGCGGGGAGAGCAGAGACAGGAGAACAGAGGATAAATAAAAAAGCAACATAAAAGACAATAGAAAAAGAAAGACGAAAGAATATATAGGGCAATATAAAAGAGAATATAAAATAAACGGGATTCCGGATCATCCGGAATCCCGTTTTTGATGAATGTTTCCTTGATAAAAATTAAATCAAAATTTTATTTAATCCATATCCTCATATGCTGCTGCATCGAGTAACTCATCAAAGCGGTCTGCAACAGCTTCGTATTCTTCATCGTCCTCAATGTTTTCTAAAGAAGGATTGCCCTCTTCGTCTTCAAAATAGCGATAGATGAATACTTCGCCGTCTTCATTTTCATTGCCGTCCTCATCTAACGGAAGCAGAGCAATATAGTTCTGTTCCTCTAATTCAAAGATGGTAAGGATGGCACATTCTACTTCACTGCCGTCATCAAGAGACAGTGTGACCTGCATATCAGATTCATCATCCACCGGATTCTGTGCATTGTTTCCCATAATTAAATCTCCTTTTAATAAAAATGTATTTAGTATTTATATGATAGCCTGAATATAGAGATCAGGTCTGTCATTTAAATCAAGAAAGGTCTGATCTTCTAGCTGGATGACCGGTCGTGTCAGTCTCTGCGTGATCAGAATGATTTTACCGGTTTGTCCATTGCTTAAAAGTACGTTGTTATTGACATAGGTATTTGCAATATGCTCTAAGAAGCAGAGGATAAACTGTGGATTGTAACGGTTTAATCCCTCTAATTCAAAGGAAGCAATTACCTCAAACGGACAGAGCGCACGTCGGTAACATCTGTCAGAGGTCATGGCATCATAGACATCTGCGATTGCAATAATGGCTGCCATATCGTCAATTTCCTTACCGACAAGATGATTTGGATAGCCGGTGCCGTCATATCGTTCATGGTGCATCAAAGCAGCATTTTTTATTCGTTCATCCAATGGCTGATCCTTTAAGATGTCATAGCCAAGCTGGGCATGCGCTTTGATCACTTCGTATTCTGCATCGGTTAATTTGCCTTTTTTTGAGATAATGGCATTCGGAATCTTGCATTTGCCAATATCGTGAAGCAGTCCGGCAAGCGTTAAAACATCTAAGTCCTCGTCGGAATACTTTAACCACATACCGAACATCCTCGAAATGATGCTGACATTCAGACAGTGGGCATAGGTAGAGTCATCAATCTGACGCATATTATGTAAATTGTCAAAAATAGAGATCGTAGTTGACTGTTTGCCAAACAGGCCAACGGATTTGGAAAGCAGTTCGGCCTGGTCGATTGGGTCCGTACGGTCGATCAAATCATTTAAGGACGATTTAAGAAAACGGATTTTCTTCACATAATCGCTTTTAAACCGCTGGAAAGAACGGGAAGAGCGGATCTTTTGTGAATAAGACAGGGTTACCTGTTCCGTCTTTTGCATAGATGCGATAGCGGCAGACGGGATCGTACCATCTACAATGGAAGCAGATGGAATATTATAATAGCTCAGATGAGCGATCATCTGATTCGTAAGTTCCGTGTCAGCAGCTACGATAAGCTGTCCATGTTTAGATAAGACCGGTTCGGCTGTGATCATTCCTGGGGTTAAATCTTGTGTTTTTACGGTACGCATAGGGCTCCTTTACAAAATATCATTCATTTTATACATATTTTTCCTATAGAGATATTTTAAAACAAGAAGTAGAAAAGTCAAGGAAAAAATACCTGTTTCTTTTTGATAAGGGTGTGTACAAATTCCACGAAAAAAGATATAATAATACAGATAAAAAACAAAGGTGGACAAGAAGATGATATTTCAGACACGGGCAGGAGATTACAGAAAGATGGGAACAGAGCAATGTGCAGATGGTGTCACATTTACCTTTCAGTGTCCAAAAGAGCTTGCCTGTGCAGTAGTGCTGTTTGAAAAAAAGACAGGAAAGCAGGCAGCAAAGATCGATGTACTACCACAGTATCGTGTGGGTTCGGTGCGTTCTGTCACCATTTATCCCTTAAAAGCAGAAAAATATTATTATTGTTATGAGATTGAAGGAAAAAGAGTGCGTGATCCTTACGGAGAGCGTGTGATCGGCAGGGAAAAGTGGGGCGATACCGAAAGAACCTTAGACGATGCACTGTTAAGCGGATTCAAAAAAGAAGGTTTTGACTGGAGTGAAGATGTCAGTGTAGAGATTCCGGCAAATGAGATGGTCATGTACAAACTCCATGTGCGTGGATTTTCCATGGACGGCAGGGGCAGAAATAAGGGAACCTTTGCGGCTGTGATGGACAGGCTCTCCTATCTGAAAGAACTTGGGATCACAACCTTAGAATGTATGCCGGTCTACGAATTTGAAGAATTAATGGAAAATGGCAGGCTGAATTACTGGGGATATGCGCCGAGTGACTATTTTGCGGTTAAATCTTCCTATGCATCCCAAAAAGACGCAGACTGGGAATTTAAGAGTCTGATCTTAGAGACACACAAACAGCAGATGGAGCTGATCATGGAGATGCATTTTGTGCCGGAACAGACAGCAGGTGCCATCATAGAGATCTTACGCTACTGGGTCATGGAATATCATGTGGATGGATTTAAACTTTTAGGTGCAGGGCTTCCAATCGCAGAGATTGCAAAAGACCCGTATCTGACAGGAACCAAAATATTTTATGAGAAATTTCCATATGATCTGAAAGAGGAAAATTATGGAAACATCTATGTGTATAATGATGATTTCTTATATCCGGCGAGAAAAATGCTGAATCACTTAGGCGGTGATATGGTAGAATATACGGAAGTGATGAAAAGACAGCAGGACGGCGGACATTCTGTTAACTATATTGCCAACAGCAATACATTTACCTTAGCGGATGTATTTTCTTATAACGAGAAGCATAATGGTGATAACGGCGAGGAAAATCTGGATGGAAACAACTGGAATTACAGTACGAACTATGGCGTTGAGGGAGCCACCCGCAGGCAGTTTGTAAAAAAGATCAGAGAAAAGCAGATGCGCAACGCAATGGCGATGCTGTGTTTGGCACGGGGAATACCGCTGATCTGGAGCGGGGATGAGATCGGAAATTCCCAAAACGGCAATAACAATGCCTATTGTCAGGATAACCGGATCGGCTGGGTGAACTGGAAAAATGAAGGTCGGTATGAGGAATATACCGAATTTGTCCGTGAACTGTTGCAGTTTCGAAAAGAGCATCCGATCCTTTTTTCGGAAAAACCGTTTCAGATGAGTGATTATAAGAGAACCGGGTATCCGGATCTATCCTATCACAGTTCCGAAGCATGGATCAGCGATGTGAAAGGGAATGCAAGGGCTGTGGGCGTGATGTACAGTGAGAGTTATGCCAAAGAAGAGGATACAGAGGAGACATTTCTTTATATAGGATATAATTTTTATATGGGATTGCAGGTATTTGCACTTCCAAAGCTGCCAAAGGGAAAGCATTGGTATCAGATCATGGATACTGCACAGATGTGTCCGTTTTTTAAAGAACCGCGTCTTTTGAAAAATAATTCCTATGAGGCATTTGGGCAGACAATTTCAATTTTAGTGGGCAGGTAAAGAAAATAAGATGAAAGCATGGCAGCATTTAAAGACGATTTTACATCATAAGAGACTGGTGCGTGCAGGCTGCTTTAAAGTGGGATTATACCGGCAGGGCATCATGCACGACTGGAGTAAATACAGTCCGACCGAATTTTTAGTCGGATGCAAATATTATCAGGGCAATATGAGTCCGAATAATGCAGAAAGGGTCGCAAGGGGATATTCCTCTGCATGGCTGCATCACAAGGGAAGAAACAAGCATCACATGGAGTACTGGATCGACTACAGTGTAGACAAAGAAAAAGGAATCTGCGGTATGGAGATACCGGTAAAATATGTGGTGGAGATGTATATCGACCGGGTGAGCGCGGCGAAGAACTATCAGAAGGGTGCTTATACAGACAGAAGTCCGTTAGAATATTATGAGAATGGCAAAAGCATACATATTCTGCATCCGAATACGAGAGAGCTTTTAGAACGTCTGCTGACGATGCTCGCAGAAGAAGGCGAGGAAGCGACGTATAAATATATCAGAAGAGAAGTTTTAAAGAATAAAAAGTAAGGAGAGAAAAGACATGTTAGATGGAAAAAAAGTACTTTACAGTGGAATGCAGGCAACCGGCACATTGACACTGGGCAATTATTTAGGAGCGTTGAAAAACTGGGTGGAGCTGACCGATGAATATGAATGTATTTACGGCGTTATGGATCTCCATTCCCTGACCGTACGTCAGGTTCCGGCAGAGTTTCGTAAAAATGCGAGAGCACTCTATGCACTCTATGTTGCAGCGGGATTAGACCCGGAAAAGAACTGTATCTATTATCAATCCCATGTATCAGGCCATGCAGAGTTAGGATGGATCTTAGACTGCTTTACCTATATGGGAGAGCTGAACCGAATGACACAGTTTAAGGATAAAGCAGCAAAACATGCAGATAATATTAATGCCGGTCTGTATACATATCCGGTATTAATGGCAGCGGATATTTTGCTCTATCAGGCAGATGTGGTTCCGGTAGGTGTAGACCAGAAGCAGCATTTAGAGATTACAAGGGATATTGCAGAGCGTTTTAACAACATCTACGGAGATGTATTTACCATACCGGAGGCATATATCGGTAAAAAAGGCGCGAAGATCATGAGCCTTCAGGAGCCGGGCAAGAAGATGTCAAAATCAGATACAAATGCCAATGCAACGATCCTGCTCTTAGATGATACCGATACGATCATCCGAAAATTCAAACGTGCAGTTACCGATTCCGAGAGTGAAGTGCGTTATGCGGAAGAAAAACCGGGAATCAGCAATTTAATGGATATTTACAGTGCCGTAACCGGAAAGACCTATGAGGAGATTGAAAAAGAGTTTGCAGGAAAAGGTTACGGTGATTTCAAATTAGCAGTCGGCGAGACGGTAGCAGATCATTTAAAACCGTTACAGGAACGCTATGAGCAGCTGATGAAAGATAAAGCATATATTGAGAGCATGATCAAGCAGAATGATGAAAAAGCAGCATATTATGCGAATAAGACCCTGCGCAAAGTGCAGAAAAAAGTCGGATTAACCGAAAGGATCCGTTAAGATGATGATATAAAACATAGGCAGATAAGGAGGACATAACATGAGTCATGTAGAGATCACAGAACAGATCAAGTATATCGGAGCAGATGATAAAACCTTAGATTTATTTGAGAGCCAGTATCTGATACCGAATGGAGTATCCTACAATTCCTATTTGATCTTAGATGAAAAAATAGCAGTCATGGATACGGTAGATATGCGTGCAACCGGTGAATGGTTGCGAAATATGGACAGAGAGCTTCAGGGAAAAGAGCCGGATTATCTGATCGTGTCCCATATGGAGCCGGATCATGCGGCAAATATTGAGATGTTAGCCCGCAGATATCCAAAGATGCAGATTGTGGCAAATGCTAATAGGGGGAATGCAATGGAATCACTTGGTTTGCACAGAGTGGATGAAACAAAACGATGGTTGTGAGTAGCAACAGCTGCACAAGGGTATTACTGTCATTCTGTAAGGAAGGAAAGGGGATGGGAGAGAATGATGCAAAACCGTCTTCTTTGCTCCCCGCCGCAATACAGTCATCTACCCTCTTTTCAATAAATGTGTGGGTTACACACTTCAAGAAACGAATCCCATCTTCACTTTTTCTCTTACAACTGTGTGCTTATCACTATGGGAAGTTGTGCGTCATCACCAAGCGTTGTTGCTTCTGGAACAGCCCATTCCAACGTGGAACAGGATGGATCGGAAGAGGCCGCTCTGATTTACGAAGGAAGAATGATTACCCTATCCAAGATCACCGTAGCACATTCGCCTATGTCTCAATCCTAGTTATCTGTGGAGTGTCGTGATTTGCCTCGCATGGATGTGATGAGCAAGAGCGACCCCTTCGTCGTTGTTTACGAGCTGAGCAGTGCTAAACAATGGGTTGAGCTGGGACGTACGGAGGTGATCGTGAATTCGCAAGCGTTTTTGCCTCGTCTTCGTTGAACTCTAGTCCGGCATTCGTGAAGAAGATTATCATGACGTACAGATTCGAGGAAATCCAAAAGCTGCGTTTCGTCGTCTACGACGCAGATACGGAGGGAGATTCGTCCGTGGTAAGTGATACTTATGTGCGGTAACGCGTAGCTGGATCTGTCAAAACAGGACTTGATCGGCGAGTGTTTCACGGATGTGCCCAAGCTGTTGCACAGCAACTCCGTCAATTCCTTCCCCATCACGCTGGACAACAAGAACCGCGGCAGTCTGATCGTGAAGTGCGAAGAGCTGCAGCGATCGTCCGGCGATCTGCAGATCATCTTCGAGGGCCGCAACCTTCCCTCCAACTGCTTCCTGCGCATTCTCTATATCCTCCACCCCCTCCGCCGGCGGCTTAACCCCACGCGATAGCGAGAAGAACGGTTTTGTTCCTGTCTTCCGCACGGAAGTCGCCTCCAACGGCGCCTGGCGTCAAATCTCCGTCGACGTGTCGATCCTGTGCAACTGCGACTATGTGATGGTGACACGCCCCACTCACGGATAGAACCGGCGCCTCGCCCTGCAGGTGTTCCAGTACAAGCGGCGCGGAAACCACGTGTTGTGCGGCGAGGTGAAGACGACGGTGAACGCGCTGCTGGGCGCGGTGGAGCAGACCCTGACCCTGAGCGGCGAGAAGGCCACGGGGTGGGGGGGAGAGACGTGCTGTGAGGACTAGAGCGCTGTACGTGAAGAAGTGCTGCTTCGTGGAGAAGGCATCGTTCCTGCAGTTCGTACAGAAGGGTCTGGAACTCAACTTCATGGTGGCGATCGACTTCACGGGCAGCAATGGCGACCCCTCCACGCCCAACTCGCTTCATTACATCAACCCCGCTCTCTACGCACAGGGCCAGCTGAATCAGTGCGCACGACTTTTCAGCCTGAGGCGTAGATATGAGCGCGCCATCGCGATGATCGGCAACGTGATTGAGTTTTACGACACCGATCGGCTGTTCCCCGTGTACGGATTCGGTGCATGCTTGCCGGGCAATTTGTCTGCCAATCACTGCTTCGCCCTGAACTTCAACGAGGCCAACCCCGAGGTGCCGGGCGTGGCGGGCGTCATGACGGTGTACCACCAGGTGATCCCCACACTGCGGTTCTCCGGTCCGACGTACTTCGCGGGCGTGCTGGGCAAGGCGGCGAGGTGGGTGTGGGATGTGTGAGTGATGAGTAGTATTGCGCGGGCCATCCAGGCCCAGCGCGACAAGTACCTGGTGCTGCTGATCATCACGGACGGAGCCATTCACGACCAGGAGGAATCGATTCGGACGATCGTGCATGCATCCAATCTGCCTCTCTCCATTCTGATCATCGGTGTGGGCAACGACGACTTCACGGCGATGAATGTTGGAGCGTGCGGGAAGGGTGAGGAGTAGGTGTTGGATGGGGATGTGGAGAGATTGCATGACGGTGGCGTGTATGCCTCGCGGGATGTGGGCGTGCTAGTAAAGAGTGAGACGTAGATTGTGCAGTTTGTGGCGATGCAGGACGTCCAGTTCCAGCCTCCGGAAAAGATTGCACAGAAGTTGCTGGAGGAGATTCCCGGGCAGGTCACCAGCTACATGCAGGCGTATGGTATCACTCCGTCTACGCTGCATGCGCAATAAGGATAGAATAGATTGTGTTCGGCATGTTTGTTTCAATACTGTTTTTTCAACCTCAGTTTCTTGGAGATTCGTACCAGACTCCCTTGTCCAGACTGGAGTGATGAGGTGTTTATGCAAAAGAAGGGGGGCTGGCGATTCTACGTCCTCGGAGAGGGAATTGCGGAGACGCCCACTCTTCCGACTTCTTGTAGTGATAGCCTCTCTGGCGTTTTCTGTCCTTCTTCATTCCATCCACTTTCTGTACGACAATTGCCTTTGCTTCACGATTAGCGATAAGCAGTCCACCACGTGGCTTCTGGGACTTGCTGTGCTTAGCAGCAGCTTCCTGCAAAAGAGTGGCAATTACATCTCCATCGAGGGGACGGTGCTGTCTGACTTCACCAACGAGTATTTCTATTCATCGCAGTAGTGTCTCCTGCATGCACTCAGAGGTAGAATGCTCGTTCTGCTTTCCGACTACGCTCTGCGGGAAATCAACAGGAAGACACTGTCCTCGGAAGGTGCGGAGGAAGAAGGGTCTTCCGAGAGTGGCTCGTCGGAGTATTCCCGTCATCCGCTAAACACGAACAGTCGAGATAGCTACTCTGATGTCTATCTCAATATCTACAAACAGCAGGAGCCGCTTCCGAATCCTCCCTTCCTCCAGGAATACACACTCGAGCTGTATTCTGGATCGTCAAGGCTTGACTCTTCCCAGGCTTCTTCCTCGGGTCCAGGAGAAGAGAGCGATCACTTTGAGATTACTCTCGTCTCCCAAACTACGTTCATCTCGTGCTTCCCTGTGATGTCTAGAATCGATCGCCTGTTCTTCATCCCGCATCTTCTTTCGCGATGGAATGGGTTTGGGCTTCCCGACAGTTTTATGTGTAGACCCGTCTCCATCACCGTGTTTCTCGACAAGTCCTCGCTGTACGTCGCTCGCTCCTTCATCATGGCATCTTCCTTCCCGTCTCGTTTGATGCTGACGCTGTATGTTCCTACCAATCGGGCCGGTGACTGCATCTATTTCCGACAGCCATCCGGAGGCGTTTCGTGCAAGAGACAGCCGATTTACCCCATCAATCGCTTACGCAATCTTTCCATCAAAAGAGTCGAAACGAGTCATTTTATCATGCTGGATATGGATGCTTGGCCCTCTTGTCCCCCCCTCTCTTCCTCGTGATCTGTAGTTTCTTCCTTTGACACGCTGATGAAACTCCCGAAACACTATCTCGAGAATCCGTTTTTCGTGACCATTTTGCCAACGTTCTCCTTTTCTCCGAGCTACGCGAACGGGAATCGGCTGAGGACGCTGCAGGAAAGCGTATCGATGTGAGAGTAGAGAGATGCCGTCATGATCAGGGTGTTGGAGAAGATGCCTTCGACGAAGCGGGAACTTGTGAAGCTTCTGAAGGAGGGGAAGATGACGCTGTTTCGGCCGTTTTCCAACACACACGTCGGATTCTTCATCTCCGCTCATGGAGTAGAACTACCTTCCCGAGGACTGGGCGGACCAGTTCCAGTCCAATGTGACGTTCGTTCCCTGCTTCCGTGACCTCTTTTCCGAGCCGTACGTGATGGTGAAGAAAACGGCCTTTCTTCCGTCCTTTGACGAATCGTTCCTGAATTACGGCTTCAACAAAGTGCAGTGGATTGAGAACCTGCGTTATCTCGGCTACGAGTTCTACGTGGCGACGAATGCATTCGCGGTGGACGTTCCCCACAAAGCGTAGCCATTGCGAGGATGCGTGACAAGTAGGTCAAATCACGCGAAGAACTACCGCTACTCCTTTTTTGATAGCCAGCAATCCATGATTCACGTGTACCGCGCTTTTTTGCAGAAATTGCGAAGTGAGTCGGATCGCAGCAGGCAGTTGCTTTGTTTGAAGAGGGGTGAGAGTTTGGGTGGCGTGTTTATCGTAGATTGTGATGTGTGGCATTATCGGTTTTAATTCATGTTTTGGATGTGTTTGTTGTGTCCTTCATTAGTTTAGACCGTTGTAGGCAGAGGATGAAGCGCACTCCCAAAATGATCCTCACGCTGACGAGTTTGTGCACCGGATATGGTGATACCGATTCCGAGTTTGTGCTCGAGTCAGAAGATGAGAAGCATGCCTCCATTGCGCCGTGTTAGAAGTAGATGTCTCTTCAATGTCCGCGATGGCTGTCAACGGCTCTGCAGCGAGCATTCCATTCGATTGTCAAAGTTGACAACTCTGTTCATCTCCCGCATTTCGCCAGAGACCCTCGGTGGACTTCCTGGTATGTTTAATAGGTAAAAAGTTGATCGAAAGGCATGTTACTGTCCATTTATGATATGGGCGTTCGCAAATTGAAGATCTTCGGACCGGAAGGCTTGTGCGACTATTTCATCACGATTCAACTCTTTATATATCGGTAGGATGCGAGTCGCACAGCTTACATGCTCGTAGTCCCGACTTTGACATTACCGTGATGGAACTCGGCGGCGATTCTTCCCCGATTGATGTGTTTCCCGGTGTCCAAGTGGTTCCCATAGTCATTTACCCTATTGAAAGTGATTCTCAAAGCAGTGAGTGATGCGTAGATAACGAGTTCACCCGCGAATCATTTGATCTGAGGGGCATCCATTTCACTGCCTCTTCACGTGTAGAGGGAATGTGCTTGCATTGTTCCGCCATTCGCAGAGAGAAGCAGTGCACGGAAGTCGAAATCTCGTATCTGATTCGAGTGCCCGAGCTGAAGGGTAAGTTCTGTCCAGAGAAGGCCAAACAGCTCGGAATTCCCAAAGTGTGCTCCATTTCAGTCATTCATGGCTAGGGCGCGTTGTTCAAGAAGTTGGTTGGCGGAGAGTCCATCACCATCAACAACACCGTCATCACGCCCGCGATGGTAATGACACCATCGACGCCGGGTCCTTCGGTTCTCCTCCTCAACGCTCACCACCCCGCGATCTACAATGCCCTCGCATCCTCTGCCCTCGCATCCCTGCTGTCTTCGTTTGGGTTGACGCGAAGATTGACAAGTAGTCATCCCACTCTCCGCGCTGTGTACTTCAACCACTCGCCTTCACTTCCTCCAACCTTCCCCGTTCCGCTACCCTCGCACGTCACGACCATCACTCCTTCTCTCTCTGCCTTCTCTGCTGTCCACACCGCCAGTACGCTGCTCTGTGCCCACCTTCACTTGGTGTTGCCTTCTCTCTTCTCCTCTTTTCCCTTCTCCTTTCCTTCTCCTTCTTCTCCAAAACACCTCGTTTTTCTGGAATTCCGTGTTGACTCCTAGATGTGTCGGGAACAATTGTGTCTCGCTCCGGTGAAACGGTCGGGTCAGTTTATTGCACCTCCTTCAGAGAGCGTCGTTACGGAATTGACTCCCGAAGAAAAGGCAGTCAAACAGCAAATCGAGGATTCTCTCCAAAACACCCCGAAAACCGGCATTCCCGGAAAAGTCGTGTTTCTGGGCACGGGTTCCGCCGTGCCGAGCAAGTACCGCAACGTGAGTTCCACCCTCCTCCAGTTGAGTGCTGACAAGTCCGTGCTGCTGGACTGCGGCGAGGGCACGCTCAACCAGCTTCTTCGCCTGTACCCCGCCTCCATCGACTCGGTGCTGCATCGGGTGAAGGTGGTCGTGATCTCGCATTCCCACGCCGACCACCACCTCGGCCTGCCGCTGCTGCTGCTGGCGAGGGCACAGCAGGCCGTGGAGGTGGAGGCTGGCGAGAAGAAGAGGAAGACATGCGAGCGTGTGGTGGTCGTGGGTCCACCGCGCGTGAAGGTGTTTTTGGACGCGTTCGCTGCGCTTTGTCCGCAGCTCGCCGACACCTATCGCTTCATCCCCGTCCAGACGGCCCGGTTCCCGCGAGAAATCCCCTCGTTCACCGCGCCTTCTCTGTGCAGAGTGGCGCACAAGGCATCGCCCAGTACCTTCGTGGGCGTTTCCGTGGAGCATACGGCAGCCGGTGCGATGACCGTACAATTCAACACCACATCGCTGGAACTGGCGTTCTTTCCCGTGGGCGTGGGCGCGTGGAGTGAGGGCTAGATGGACCACATGGACGACGCGTGCGCCGTGCTGGTTCGCACGCCCTCTCTTCGCTTCCTGTTCACCGGAGACGGGCGGCCCGCGCTGAATGCGAGCCAGTTCTTCCCTGCGGGGATTGTGGCGTTATACGGAAGACCTGATGCATAGAAAGTGGATGTCCTGCTGAACGAATGCACTTTCACGCCGGACCGACAGGAGCAGGCGCTGGCAAAGAAGCACTGCACGATGGAGGAGGCCCTGGCGGTGGCGAAGGCGGTGGGCGCGCGGTACACGATCCTGACGCACTTCTCCCAGCGGTACTCGAAGAGCATGGAGCTGGACGACGGCGTGAAGGAGCAGGAGGAGAGGGAGAAGGCGCTGCGCAGAGTGTACGAAGACCGCTCGGGTGGGGCGTGGGGGGGAGAGTGAGGTTTAGTGAAGTTTCTGTGTGCGCATGACTTGATGGAGGTGAAACTGGACGATTTGGAGGCGTATTGCAGCGAAGGGCGGAGGATCGAGTCCTGCTTCTTGGACGAGGACACTTCTTCTGTTTCTTGCAAACACGCCAAAGCAAACACAGCAATTAAATCTTCTCCACGCCCTCTTTCAGCAGCGGGAAGCACTCGTAGAACTCCGCCTTCTCCTCCATCGAATTGAACTCCAGCTTCAGCGGTCGGCTGCCCACCAGCACTACTTGCGGCGAGTTCTCCACGTTCTCGATGCGCGTGATCTCGCTCATGGCCAAGAACGCGATCATGCCGTGGAACAGCGACTTCTTTCGCGTCCACTGGATCTACGCCTTACCACGCCTCCCCACGCCCACCATCTGCCCCTTCGACGCGTGCGTGATCAGCGACACCGTCGTGGGATGCGGCTTGCCGCGCGAGCAGTACTTCTTGCAGGCAATTCCGGCCGTCAGCTTCTGCTCCATCATCGCCTTCTTGCGAATCCGCTCCTCCTCCTCGCGCCGCTTCCGCTCCGCCTCCTCTCTCTCCTTGCGAAGCCGTTCTTCCTCCTCGCGCCGCAGACGTTCCGCCTCCTCGCGCTTGATCCGCTCCTCCTCCTCGCGCGCCAGCCGCGCCTGCGCCTCCTCCTCCGTCTCCGCGACGTTCACGATGTTGGACACGGTGCTGGTGATCGACTGCGTTAGCGAGGAGAAGATGTTGCCACTGACGCCTTTCCGCTCGTTGCCCTCGCGCCGGAACAGGTTGAAGATGCTCTTCTGCTTCTTCTGCTTCGACAAAAAGTTCGGCGTGTTGGGCATCGGCTCGAGCGCCGCGGGCTCCGCGTCCTCCTCCTTGGAGGGTGCGTCGAACGGGTTGGCTGCCGCGGGCTTCTCTTCCTCCTTCTCAGGAGCGCCGAACGGATTGCCGCCCTCTTCTTCGCTTTCAGACGCCGCATCGAACGGGTTCACAGCAACGGGCTTCTCCTCCTCCTTCTCTTCAACGGGCTTCTCCTCCTTCTTCTCTTCAACGGGCTTCTCTTCCTCAGCAGGCTTCTCCTCTTCCTTCTTCTCCTCGGCAGGCTTCTCTTCTTCCTCCTTCTCTTCAGGCTTCTCTTCCTCCACTGCCTTCTCTTCCTGCTGTTTCATGCGCATCTCGTCGCTCTCAAACACCATGAACTGCGAGCCCTTGAACCCCTTCGGCACCTTGCAGTGCTTCGTGTGGTTTTGCATCTTCTCCGCCGACAGCTTCTTCCCGCAAATCATGCACACGAACTGCGCGTCCGCCTCGTCCTCCTCCTCCATACTCTTCGCCAGCTTCGCCAGCTCACTGCCCGTGTTCTTCACGAACGACGTCAGGTTCTTCATCAGCTTGTTCGGCTTCTCCTCCTCCACCACCTCCTTCTTCGCCGTCGTCTTCATCTGCTCGCCCTCCAGCGGCACGAACCGCTCTCCGCGGAAGCTGGCGGGCTGCTTGCAGGACATGATGTGGTCCACGGTGTCCGACTCGTTCACCGGCTTCCCACACACCATGCAGATGTAGATCGCTAGGCGTCACACCTTCACGCAATTCCCACCCTCATCCTTCTTCTCCTCAGCCTTTGCAGCCTTCTCTTCTGCCTCCTTGGCAGCCTTCTCTGCCTCTTCCTTCTCTCTCGCTGCCTTCTCTTCTGCCTTTCTTCTCTTCTTCTCTTCCTTTCTCTTTCT
>QWCN01002210.1_pt1 | contig 27097 bp, 18 predicted proteins | sample 1972711 | NCBI WGS metagenome assembly QWCN01 (sample SAMN09866707, study PRJNA288562) | Human gut metagenome isolate term1_stool, whole genome shotgun sequencing... | isolation source: gut | host: Homo sapiens | place: USA: California
ATCTTACTGATAAAAACAGCTATTCTGTATAAAAAGTTGCCTGAATAAATCTTTTTTTACTTCATTGATAAAATTATTCAGGATGCATTTTCCCTTTTTTCGATCTTCTTTTTCCGGCTTCAGCATTTTCTTTCCCAGCTGCTCTCCCTTCCATCTTTACTTTTGTCGCAAACTTAAAAGACAAAACATGAAGATTAACGTACATTCCATGCCATTATTAAGCCTTGCCGCACTACTTTCTTCCTGTGCTGCCGAAAGCAATGATAAGTCACCAAAGCAAACAATTTGTTTACCATAAAAGTACCTTTAGCATATGAATAAACTAAACGCAATCATTATAGAAGATGATTTTTTATGGAGCTGGCCTTTTCTGGTCTCTTCAAGTAACGGACATTGCCTATTTCTATTCTGAAAACAAAATAACCTTTGCCGTCACCCAAAAAGGACAAGAACACATAATCAACCTGTCTCTGAATAAACAAATGGAGCAGTTAGCCTCCGAACAGTTCTTTCGCGCCAACCGTTAGATTATTATCAGCATTGCTTCCATAGACCGTGCCGAACCTTATTTTAATGGCAAGATAGTAATCAGTGTCCTTCCTCCTTACAAAGTCCAAATCACCATCAGTGAAGAAAAACTTTCTTCATTCAAACTTTGGCTTAATTATTAAGAAATGAAAAAGGAAGATTAAACCAAAACCACTTACTAATCGGTAAACATGATAGCCTCAATGCATATACCTTGTTTATTGATAACACACTCTATAGTCGCCGCCGGAAGCCGGAACTCCAAAATATGCGCATCGGACAAATAGGGACATATATATCTTTGTGAATCAGGATGAAATGTTCTGATACACAGTTCCGAAAATCCAATAAAGCCCCTTACTTTAAAATAGTTAAAGCAAGATTGCGAAAATGGCAAAAAAGGAGGTCTATTTTCTTTCATTAGTCTTTGCAATAGATTTATGTTACTCATGTCAAAAACATGAACTTATCATAAACAAGCGTGTGTCCGAGGAACAAGCTGAATAAAGCACAATCGGTTCATCATTTTCATCCAATAACAGCTGAGGACGTTCCAACCGATCTACCTCTAGCCGCTCTCCATTCTTTAGAATTATTTCTTTATTCATAAACAAAGAATGTTCAGGAAGTTTCCAATGTATACCATCTTCAGCATACATGATGGCCAATCCCGGCTCACCTTTTGTAAATCCTCCCGTGAAATCTTTAAAAACAGCATAGAAACAATTGTCTTTCCGGTGATACCATACAAACGGGTCTTCCGCATTCAATTTCTGGTTATCCCCTGTTTCAAACTCAAATACATAGTCATCCTGCACAATAAAAGGGCCTTCGGGGGCATCGGCTATGGCCACTCCATGCACACCACGCCAAGTAGGATCATAGACATTCCCTTTAAAGTAAAGATAATATTTCTTTTTCAAAGGATGATATACCACTGCCGGATTGACTAAAATGAGATTATCAGGCTTGGTTACGGTTCCTTCAGGTGAGGGTTCCAGTACATTATCAGGCTTCACCCGTGTACGTGGAGCAAGTAAAGGTTGCTCATTACATGAAAATTTACCTTCCAGTAATTCTTTTATGGAATTAAAGCACAATACCCCCAACTTTTGATTTTGCTGGAGTCTGTCTCTTCTGCTTAGTTTTCCCTTTACATGAGCATTTCCACCCGGATCCACCGTAGCACAATAATACAAATAGTATTTTCCGTTATATCTTTTGATATGCGGATTGTGAACCGATTGTGCATCCCATGAACAGCTGTCCGGACGATATCCATCTTTGTTATAGACAATACCTATATCCTTATATCCCCCATAAGGAGAGTCTGATACAGCTACTCCAATCATCGAACCTAGCAACCAAGCATCTATAAATCTAGGGTACTTCGGTCCTGATTTCATAGCGGAATAAAATAAATAATACTTTCCATCTTCCTCTGCCTGAATAGCCGAACCACACCAAATAAAACGATTTTTCAATGAGAAAGCGGAGAAACCGGAAGGGAACTCCGAATTGCCCCGTTGAATAAGTTCTAAATTGACCGGACCGGCCTGCCAGGTATGTTGCGCCCACCCTTGCAACAAAGCAAGGAAGGCGAGACAAACAAATAGTATTTTTCTTTTCATATTCATCACAAACAGATCATTCATTACTGATTTTCTTACAATAATTTACTCCTAACACATCATAATGCCGTCGGATGCTCTCCAAACGGGTACAGAATCTTCCATAATCCTTATTTTCCTTTTTGCTCCACGCCACCTCGGACAAAGCTGCCACACGCGGATAAAGCATATACTCCATCTCATCGAGCGCAGACATATACTCCGTCCACAAATTGGCCTGTACTCCTTTAATATGTTTGGCCTCATCCGCACTCAGGACTTCGGGAACCGGATGATAATTATAAACTTTTTCCAAAGTAATCACCCGATTGGGATTTCCAATTTTCTTTTCATTGACTTTAGACTGAAGACAATTGAAATACATATAAATATTAGGAGACATAATGACATCATATCCGGCTTTCGCGGCATGAATTCCCCCTTTCTCTCCCCGCCATGACATCACGGTAGCACGTTGCAGAATACCTCCTTCCAAGATTTCATCCCAACCGATAATTTTCTTTCCTTTGGTATTCAGATAGTTCTCAATTCGATTGATGAAATAAGTCTGTAATTCAGCCTCTTTTGTCAAATGTTCCTGCTTCATCCGTTCCTGACAGTGTACACAATTTTTCCAACGGATACGAGAGGCCTCATCCCCACCTAAATGGATATAGCTGGAGGGGAAAAGTTCCACCACCTCATCCAGAATATCCTGCATAAAGGTAAAAGTAGATTCCTTAGTACAATAAATGTCATTGAAAACACCCCAACGGCCTTCCACCTCAAAAGGTCCTCCGGTACAGGAATATTCAGGATAAGCAGTCAGTGCCGCCACGCTATGTCCCGGCATTTCTATCTCAGGAATAATTTCCACAAAACGCTTCTTGGCATACGCCACCACTTCTTTGATATCTTCCTGTGTATAAAATCCACCATAGCGTTTGGTATCCCATTCAGTAGGATTGTCCCACATATATCCCACAATCGTTTTCTTACGGTAACCTCCGACGGTAGTCAGTTTGGGATATTTCTTGATTTCGATACGCCATCCCTGGTCATCAGTCAGATGCCAATGAAGGATGTTCAATTTATGAAAAGCAAGCAAATCGATGTGACGCTTTACATCTTCCTTAGGAATGAAGTGGCGGGAAACATCAAGCATCACTCCGCGATAAGAGAATGCAGGCGAATCTTCTATCACCACACAAGGGATGTTCCATTTTATTTTTTCCACCACCTGCTTGTCACTTTCAATGGCAGAAGGTAATAATTGGCGCAAAGTTTGAAAAGCATAGAAAATGCCTTTAGGGGTTTTGGCATCTATATGGATAGAAGATGAAGAAACTGTCAGCTTGTATGATTCCTCATTGGGAAGAGCTGTGTTAAGCCGGCAACAAATCACATTGGAAGAACGGGGAGTGGAAGAGACCTCCAATGAGAACCCGGCAGCCATATCAAACAAATCATTCCAGAAAGATGCGGCATTGCGCATTTCCTCGTTATCTACTGACAACGTAATTACAGTTTTGTCATTTACCGTAAAATTTCCTCTTTTTTCGATACACTTTTGCGGCATCGGGATAATGGATACCGATGCCTGCAAAGTGCCGAATAACAACACTAAAAATGAAAAGGTTAGAATTAATTTCTTCATGGTTTATTTTTTATTTGTTGGATAATTCGGACTATATAAAAGATTTTTATTGCGGATGACCAACTTGCCGTCTTTCACCCACTCTTCCCCTCTTTCCTGCAAATGTCCGGCCATCGCTTTCCGCATCTTTTCCAATGTCTTTCCGGAAGCCTTGGCTTTTGACAAATCATGCAATTCGTATGGGTCTTTTGACAAATCGAACAATTGTTCCTCACCTGTACGGAAAAACCAGATATACTTTATTTTCCCATCCGTCAAAGCACACCAATAATTATCCGCCCAATAAGCGGTGGAATGTTCTATATCAATATATTCACGCCAGGGAGCTTTCCCTTTTTCCAATAAAGGAAGTAAAGACAGACCGTCTATTTCTTCCGGAATCCGGCAGCCGTTCAATGCCAGAAAAGTAGGAAGCAAGTCGCGTAACTCCACCGGAGCCTCTATTTTTTCACCGGGCTTCAGGCTACTTTTCATGTTTTCGGGTAACTTTATAATAAAAGGAATAGCTGCCGAACCTTCATAAGCATACGTTTTACGCCACAAATGATGATCTCCCAACATATCGCCATGATCGGCAACAAAGCATATCAGCGCATTGTCATACATTCCTTTCTTTTTCAGTTCATCCACAATGCGCCCTACCTGCTCATCAATAAAAGTAACCGAAGCGTAATAATACTTACGGGAATTCCGGGCATATTCCACTCCATAGTTTCCTACAGCCGCTTCAGGATTTTTTTCGGGATGAGTATCTATTGCCAGATCTTTACACCAGTCACCTACAACGGGAGCGGGTATTTTTCTGCCCTCATACTTATCCACTATTCGCCGGGGAGGATCATACGGACTATGCGGACGGGCAAAGGACACTTTCAAAAACAAAGGCCGTTCAGAAGAATAACCTTTTATCGCCTCCACCGCCCTGTCTCCTGTCCATACGGTAGGATGCAAGCGCTCGGGCAAAGCATACGCTTTCGCTCCGTGGGCATTCCACTCCACCCCTGTACTGTCGGGATTCAGGCCGAAAGCCTGCGTATTGAACCATTTACGATAATCACTCATAAAATAAGGAGACTCCACACGTCCGCTTTCATCCAGAATAGTCACTTCGAATCCATGCAACACATTCTGCGGATGCCAATGCATCTTTCCTATTCCCAATGTATGATAGCCCAAGTCTTTCAACATCTGCGGCATTTCATAAGGATAATGCTCCGCCACCTGTCCATATCCTAACAAGCCATGATGCCAGGGAGACATACCCGTCAGCATACCCGCACGTGCCGGAGTACTGCTTGGAGCAGCCGTATAGGCATTACAAAACAAATGCCCATCGGCTGCCAAGCGATCCACATTTGGAGAAATCACAGCTTCATTTCCCGCACATCCCAATGCATCCCAACGTTGTTGGTCAGTCATTATCAAGATGATATGCGGTTGCTTTTTTTCCGGTTGTGCAGCCTGTCCGGACATAGCGGACAAACCAAGGCTACCGGCCATACACCATCCTACATAGTTATACTTTTTCATTACTTATCAGTTTTTAGAAAATAAAATGTTTAATTCCGCTACCCCCATGCTCTTTTGACCATCCACTGTTGACAAGGCATGGAAACGGATGTAGCGTCCTTTATGCGTCTGCCGGAAAATTACCTGCTGTTCTACAGGATTGTTCTGAATATTGGCAAACTCTCCACGGGCTGCCTCTTCCCATCGGATTCCATCCAAAGAGATCTCAATCATATATTTTACAACAATTCCATTAGCCCATCGTGCCTGATCAGGCAGATAGCTTATACCGGTCATTTCCTTTGCTGATTGCAAGTCAACCTCAAGCACATCTTTTCCAACCCAAGTTGTATGCTGGTTTTCATCAAAAACAAGCGTACCGGCTTTATCAGGCAAGGTGCTCCAATGAGCCTTACTGCCGGTAAAAGTACGCGTAACAGTTGTTGACTTTTTCTTTCCGTCCACTGCTATCGCTTTAATAATCCGATCACCGTCTGCCGGAACAGGCGACTGGTAACGAGGGCTTACACCAGGTTGTGGCTCTTTACCATCTGTAGTATAATAGATAGAAGCATCCTTATTGCTGCATACCAACTTCACCTCTCCATTCTTATTTCTGGTAATCACAGGAGCATCCAGCGGAGTTTCCGCTTTAAAGACCTGTATTTCTGCCAGACAAGGTGCCTCCCATGCATCTGTTATCCGTATTCGCAGACGTGAAGCAGTGACTTCGGGAAAACGCAGAATCCGTTTATAACCGATAGTAGTCTGTTCATCCAATTTCTGCCAATTCCCATTATCAAAATATTCTACAACAAACTGCTTTACTCTTTGCCCTTTCTCAATAAACTCTTGCAATAACAAACGGTTGAAAGTTAATTCTTTTCCAAAATCCACTTCCAGTACAGGCGTTTTTGTATCAGCTTCCCAATATGTACCTCGGTTGCCATCCAAAGTATATTTCAACTTCTTACGGTTCTTGCCCGTTACTTTCATTTTCTGATTAACGAGATTCTTCTTTAGTTCAGAGGTATATCGCCGATACCATTCTACCAAACGCAAGGAATCCTGCTCAGGAATCAATCCTTCTTGATTGGGGGTCAGATTAAGCAATAACAAACTGTTACGTCCCACACTCTCATAATAAATGTCAGTCAATTGGGACAATGATTTCAGTTTATGGTCTTCCGAAGCATGATAATACCAACCGGGACGGATGGATACATCAGTTTCTGAAGGAATCCATAACGTACCATCCGCATGTCCGCGCATCCACTGTTTACCATTTGGTATCCCCTTATCATAGAGTTCCGGCTTTCTCACTGTACTCCAATGCTCTTCCAAAGCGTACCCTTCCTCATTGCCTACCCAGCGGATGTTCTGTGCACTTCCACCATGCACCACACAGTTGGGTTGCAATTCATATACCATTTCTGTCAAAGATTCCCATGGATAGTAATCTGCGGTAATCTTTCGGGTATGTAAGGAATCCGTACTATAATAACCACGTCCCCCGTTGGCGCCGTCAAACCAAAACTCATACAATTCCCCATAATTAGTCAGCAATTCGCGCAACTGATTGCGGAAGTAAGTGATGTATTCCGGTTTTCCATAATCAGGATGGTTACAATCCCAAGGAGAAAGGTACAATCCCACTTTCATCCCATACTCATGGCAAGCATCCACAAATTCGCGTACCAAATCGCCTTTTCCGTTCTTCCATGGAGAATTCTTCACACTGTATTCCGTATAAGCCGACGGCCACAAACAAAACCCGTCATGATGCTTGGCAGTAAGGATCACTCCTTTCAGTCCCGCTTCTTTACAAGTCCGTATCCATTGACGACAGTCTAACTTAGTCGGATTAAAGATGGCAGGGGACTCGTTGCCATATCCCCACTCCATATCCGTATAAGTATTCACGCTAAAATGAACAAATGCCGTTGTTTCCATCTGCTGCCATTGCAATTGTACCGGTGTAGGTACAGGCAAGGTCTGTGCCTTTACCGGAAAGCATAAAACTCCCAGTATGACACTTAATAAGAATGTCTTATTCATTGTCTTTATTTTACAAAGTCTGTATCGTTATATTGGATTTGCAATTTCTTCAACTCCGCCTGCATATCAGCCAATACTTCACTATAAGCAGGATCATTGATTACATTGTGCATCTCGGCAGGGTCTTTTTCCAAGTCATAAAGTTCCCATGCATCAATGTCATTGTAGAAGTGAATCAATTTATAACGGTCTGTACGTACTCCATAGTGACGTTTCACCATGTGTTCGGCAGGATATTCATAAAAATGATAATATAATGATTTACGCCAGCCCGCAGGCTTCTTTCCTTTCAATAAAGGTAACAAAGACTCGCCTTGAATATCTTCGGGTACTTTTACACCTGCCAGTTCCAGGAAAGTAGGTGCATAGTCTATATTCTGTACCATTTCAGTTATATCACCTTTCCTGTCAAATCCTTTCGGCAAACGCATTATCAACGGAGTACGCATGGATTCCTCATACATGAAACGCTTGTCAAACCATCCGTGCTCTCCCATATAAAATCCTTGGTCTGATGTATAGACGACTAATGTATTATCCAGCAACCCGTTTTCTTCCAGATAATTGAGCACACGTCCTACATTATCATCCAGTGATTTGACTGTTTTCATATAGTCGCGCATATAACGTTGGAATTTCCAATTAGCCAAATCCTTTCCTTGCGGATTCTTCTGATAAAAATCATCGATCACAGGACCGTAGAATGCATCCCACGCGGCACGCTGTCTTTCGTCCATACGTCCGATAAAGCTTTCATACAATGATTTCAAACGGGATTCCTTGTCAGGGCGGAGCATCTTCAGATCATATATCATATCCATATCTTTCACAATACTCATCTCCTGAGCCGCAGCTGCGGAACGGCCCTCATAATCGTCAAAGAAATTATCGGGTAAAGCAAATTCTTTATCTTCGTATAAGGCCAGATTACAGGTATCCGCCATCCAATTACGATGAATAGCCTTATGATGAATAAGCAGACAGAAAGGTTTTTCTTTATCGCGCTTATTTTCCATCCAGTCTATGGCATCATCGGTAATCAGATTAGTGATGTACCCATGTCTCTGAATGGTATCATTGGTTTGTGTGATGAAATCCGGATTATAATAATCACCTTGTCCGGGAACTATCTCCCAATAAGTAAAGCCTGTCGGCAAACTTTCCAAATGCCATTTCCCAATTAATGCAGTCTGATAACCCGCTTTCTGCAATAGTTTCGGAAAAGTTTGCTGCGATGAATCAAATACGCAGGTAGAGTTATCATAAAATTTATTCTCACAACTATGTTTGCCCGTAAGCATACAAGCACGACTAGGGCCACTCAGAGAGTTTTCGACAAAACTGTTTGTAAAACGTACCCCCTCATTGGCTATCCGATCCAAATTGGGTGTATCCATATAACGTTTGTCATAGCAACTCATCATTTGAGCTGTATGATCGTCCGTCATAATATAGACAATATTCAAAGGTTTTTCTGTTACCGGCTCCGTACAGCCGGTCAGAGCGGATATCGCCAATAGTCCGCCATAAATCAATTTGTTTTGATGTTCCATTTAATGGTAATGACTTAAAGTTTAAAAATAAGTTGATCCTTTGTCGCCAAACAAAGGTACTCTCTATTTATATGGCAATCGGGAAAGGAATGTTCCTAAAGAAATAAGATATTTTTTTATAAGGTTTGAAAGTTTATCATCACACTCTTTCATTTGGATAAATCGCATCCGATTTTCTCAAATGGAAGCCGGGGGAATCCATTGATCCGTTGATAAATGAGCGCATCATCCTTAAATCCCTTCAACGGATCAGCAGCATCCACAAACCCTGGATCCGAACCGGTAGCCCAATTGTTATACAATTCCAGCCATTCGCTCTGTCCGCGCACCACATTTCCTATCTTATAAAACAAGTTTCCTTCTATCACATTACCTTTTGGATAAGAAGTGTCATTGTCCCAATATGCAGCGAGCAAAGGATAGGCCGTACTGTAAGGAGGATTTTTATAATTGACTGTTTGCAAACGCTGATCAATTATCGCACCTTTCTCTATCATGAATTTGCCCCAGCCCTGCATACGCGCATCTATATGAATGGCAACAGGAGAATCTATAAATATATTATGCCGGTAATGATTATTATGTCCCCCACCGATTAGTACCGGCAAAGACCCTGCTTTGTGATAAATATTATCATAAACTTCCGCTCCGCAAGCTCCGTCATCATGATAAGTAGCCGTTACACGATGGCGCGGACTCAATTCATGAAAATAACAATAACGAATAACATTTCCCTGCTCCGAAGGATCACGACTATAATAAACAGCTCCCTGATCATCGACTTCAGAACACACATTCGTTATGTCACACAGTTCTATCACATGGTTATTTCCATGAAACAGGATAGCCATGCTGGGCGCATCATAGATGTCACATTTAGAGATGCGGTTACCCACACCATCCATCCATATTCCGGGACGATAGGATTTCTCAATCCGGTTATAATCATGTATCCGGCAATTCTCCACATAGTTTCCGGCAGGGGTCAATGAGGCTCTGTCTCCTCCTCCCAGACTGATACCTCCGGCACCTACATTATAAATATGGCAATCCACGACTCCGTTTTCCGTTCCTCCTTCGCGGTTGAACAGGATGTTCTGATAAACCATTCCCATCAAATCACCCACGACACGCGAAGCTGGATTGCCTCCCGACTCGTGCCCTCTTTGGTTACCAGCCTTCAACGTTCCCTTTCCGATGGATACGCCCACTCCGCCCATATTGCGTATAATGCAATTCTTAATTAAAGCACGATGGGTATTCTCCATATAGACACCGATATGCCTGCCATACTCGAAAGTGATGCCTTGTACCTTCACATCTTTGCCATGCTCTATAGCCAGCAAGGGCCCTTCCAATAAAGAAACACTCCAATTTTCCATCTTTCCGGCAAGCGGATATACATACATCTTCCCTCTCCCGGCATCAATCACGTATTCGCCCGGCCCATCCAGTCCCTCCAGCAGGTTCAAGGCAAACCATTGATGCCAAGGCGCACCTGTCATAAATCCATATACCGTATGCTGCCCTGTATGAATCATTTTATGTATCGTGTCGATGCTTTCCACACAAATCATGTCATCGGCATAACCGTGCGCAAAGTATCCGCTTATCCACATATTCTCTACCGATTTCCAACTCGAAGGGCGCTCTTCCTGATATCCGAATACAGGGAAAGGAGCCTCTTTCCCTTCCTTAGCCATCCCCGATTCCTGTATTTTTCCAATCATAATCGTAGAGTCATTTGGCCAACGGGCTATTCGCAGAGGCTGGCCATCCGCAAAGATTTCCGTCCATGCCGCCTGGCTGGGCCTTCCGAAACCTGTAGCGTGCAGGGCCACCAGCTCCATCCGGTTTTTCTTGAAGTCAAACTCTCTTATCAGACTTGCGGGCAGAAGCGGATCGCCCAAGCGGAAGTCACTGGGAAAATAACGGATAGGATCACCTTCCTTCTGTTCCTCCGGAATAATTTTATATGATTTCTCCGGCGCATTCGGATTATGGGGATCCGCATCCTCGCCTATCGTCCAGTTAATTCCGATCTGGCATTGCGGCTCACGGCTTTTGATGGTTCTGTATATGCCTTCTACCGGCCAGCGATAACCGGGTTTCACCCAACTTCCATCAAACCAGAACTCCACTATTTTAGTATATTTTTCCGTGATGTCCATCAGTTTGTCCAATTGCTTCAACATGTATGTATTGTACTTCCTGTCCGACTCCACATTGTCAACATCCGCATTGACTTTCCTGTCCCACAACGAGTAATACAGTCCCAGCTTCATGCCTTGTCTCTTACATTCCCTAGCTACGGCTTCAATCACATTCGTTTTATTCCCGAACTTGCCACGTCATAATCAGTATATTTACTGTCCCAAAGACAAAAGCCCTCATGATGTTTTGCCACCAAGATGATATACTTCATACCGGCATCTTTCGCTGTCTTCACCCATTGACAGGCGTCAATCTCCGCAGGGGCATAAGTTTCCACCGGAAAAGATCCGTCTGACCATTCCACATCATGGAATGTATTGATACCAAAATGAATGAACATACCATACTTGCGCTTGATCTGATCTTTCTGGTATTTTGAAGGTTTTTCAGAAGGTATTGCAGTTGAGATACCCGGTTGTGCCTGTGCTACTTCCAACGAGCACAAGAATAAAAATAATAATAACAGTTTTTTCATATTGATTTATTTTTAGAATAAGTCTTGCTTTTTATCTCCATTCATCCGATTTATACACACCGATGACAGCATAACCTCATGCCTTATCCCTCACCTTGCGCACGTTGTTTTCAGACCGGAAACAGAATAGAGATTATAGTCCATATCCACTTTGCTTTCAATAACAGCAAAACAAAAAGTCTTTTATTTAATGGCAATTGTGCGGGGGATATTCCTAAATCAAGGAATCTCTTTATTGTGAACTTTCCGCATAATTTAACGAATAAAGTTCGCTTTTTCACGAACTTTCAAGAAAGGACTTCTAATTCTCCTATCCCATGTGGTAATTAAGGGTATCTAGCATTCCACTACCCTATATACATTCCCTTTGACAGTATGCACCCGCCCAACAGAGGCAGAATGCGGCTCAGACTGTAAGCGGTCATGCTCCTTATGACCGAAGGATGAATGGATTTCATACGCCCGAACAACTGGGTGACGGAAAAGGTCAGTACCTTCTGCAGATCATCCTCTACCATAGCGAAGCGGAAGCAGAGGCGGAAGCAGAGGCGGAATACTCCTCTTCGGGTACGTGTTTGTAGAACTTTAGCATAGTGCAGATGGGGGTCGGGCACATCGTTTTCCAGACATGCCACTTCGGTTACCTCGGTCAGTACATTGAAACAGAAGTGGTAGTGGGAGGTGAGAAAGGTGGTCACTTCCTGCATCAAGGAATGCGGCTTAGCCTTCTTCTGCACGTCTTTCAAGTGAGCAGAATTCTCCTCTGCTTTTCTGGCTGAAGCTGTCGAAAGGACTGATTCCACTTTTTTGCCGGGATTTCTCCTGAAAAACTATTCTTGTTATCCTGCAAGTTGCCTTTACCATTTTCAGCAAAGGTAGCGGAACTTGGCACAAGTTATGGCGAATCTTGGTACAGGATATAGTGCATCTTAGTACAAGTTGCGGTAGAACTTGATACACAGTACATACGTATATATAGGCATACGCTACCGTATGTACAGCCCGACACATACATACGTGTAGACTCATACGTCAGTAACGTGACAGGTCACATGTTACTAATGTTACCGGATGTGTTGCTTTGGTCGTTTACTTCAAAAGAACCGGTCGTTTTTTTAAAATGTCCTTATGTTTTTGGTAAATGCCAGCACCTTTACTTAAAAGGTCAGCATGTCTTGATGAAAAAGCCGGCATGTTTCATGAACCAGCTTAGCTGGTCCGACGGACAAGCCTATCATGTCCGGCAAACCAGCCAAGTCGGTTCATTACACTATCCTCTCACTATGCAGGTGTTCACTTTTCTCCTTTCATTCTGTCATTTCATTTAAAACACACTAGTTATCAATTGGTTAAAAACTGTAAGATCTCCCCTCATTCCCGTTTCATCTGTAGATTCTCCTCCCTTCACAGGAAGGAGTGAAGATACAGAGTGGAGGAAACTGAAAGGGGATGACGGGAAGTCCTGTCACTACCGGAACGCCTGTCAGCAGGGCGTTTTCAAAAGTAGATGAAAGGAAGAAAGAAGAATCTATCTGTTCAAAACCAGTCACGTATACTATCAATCTTTTAGATCAGCAAAACCTTGCAAAGTGGATTGGTCAGCAGGATGAATAGACCCATCTCCGCGAAGAGCAATATTCAACAAATAATTAGCTTTATTTTTCTGTGCATAATCATATTCAGCCTTCACTTTCACTGTAAAGATTCATTTTTCACCTCCACATTGAAAATCATTCCAGCCACTAACCTTTCCCAATCTTCTTTTTCCCAATTGTTTCACCTTCATATTAGGCTTGCCAAAATACACTTCTTTAACCAAAGTTTCCGTACCAATGAGCCGAACAACATACTCTTCACCTGTTTGGGTAGAGAAAGCCAATACACCATCCCCTCCTGTCTTTACGGAAACTTTCCTGCCATCTCTGCATCTCAACACTTCACATTTCTTGTCACCCCAAGGATTCTGTAATCGACAAAGATTCCCTTTTAAACTCTTCACACCTACTTGTGTAACCTCAGCCGAATTATTCCTACTTGCAGAAACGAGAAATGCCCCTCTTGCCAACAAAATAAATGCCATAGGAATAGAATCCCATGCAGCAGGCACAGCAGGGAACACTCTGATTTTCCCCTCGTTGCTTTGGAGCATCATTTCATTTATGCCCGTGCAATAATTGCTCATGGGTTCCATACCGCACTGAAAGAAATCATGTGAGCGTATCATATACGTGTCTTTCAACAGATTGTGCACAGAAGCAAGATCGTAAATATTGTCAGGATAACCGGTCACATTGTGCATCAATCCTTGTGGATACATCTGATGTACATTCACCCCGTTCCATATATACTTCAAGGCCACATCTCCTTCTCCCATTCGAGCGGCTATCTGCGGATAAGGATAATGCGCGTTACACTCGTCATCGTGTTTCAACAGATTCACAACAGCTTTTCCCAAGCGAGTGTCTTTATCATCAATACCAATCAGCCCTGCCGGAAAAGCTACGGCACCACCGTTACCCCAAATCCATGGAGAATAACGCTTTTCCGTATAATACTCCTCGGCAGGAGAGATTACTTCGCCACATTCACCAAACTGCTGATAGCCTCTTTCCCATAAATGATTGAGTACGTGACGCCACTGTTTCACCTCATCTTTGTCTACGTTCAATATTTCCGCCGCACGGATACAATCCTTGAAAAGCCTTTCGATGCAATTGCGGTCACTGATAGGATTCTTCACATAAGCGATAGGGGCCGACTCATACAAAGAAGCTTTCAAAAAATATTCATTTTTTTCTTCATCCCATTCCAACCTGTCTAAATAAAAATGAGAAGCTTTCTTCATAAACGTATATGCCCTTTCTTTCAAGAATTCCTCGTCTCCCGTAAATTCGTAATAATCCCAAAAGAGAGAAGCTATCTGTGAAGCAGGAGTAAAATTGTTCCTCAGATAGCGTTTGTCCTTTCCCCATTGTACACCGTTGAAATTATGCGCTTCGGTAATGAGCAATGCATCATGCTCCGCTCCATACTCCTTTGCCAGTTTCTCAGCAAACGGTATCATCTTGAAGTAAGTGTCGAGATAAGGTTTCATCAGCCGCCAATCGTTTTGCGCACACAATCCCCAATATTCCTGCTGCTGGTTCCAATGATGCGGTGTCCCCCAATTAAGTACATCACGGTTCCAACGCCAAAGTCCCCCATTAAAAGCCAACGGAAACTCACCTCGCGAACCAGCAGACATCAGATAGCGATGCAAGTAATAGATATTCTCCAAATAATCATCACCCAACTTCACAAACGAATTGGACCAGAAATTGCGATACCACTCATCTTTCTCGCGACGCAACTCATCTACCCCCTTCGCTTCTGCCTCATCAAGTAATTTCTTTGCTGCATTTACCGGATCCTTATCTTCGCGATCAGTCGCTACACTGACCATAATTGTGAACTTACATTTATTTGTCCGCCATTCGGCACGACGCATATTCACCGTTTCCGGTTCCTCGGACGACTCTACCACCCTGCAAGCTACAGCAAAGTGCAGTCCACCATCCGTTTCTTCCAATATCATTTCGCGAGCATCAGCCATTGCACGCATCTTACCAAGCCCCACTGAAGGGTTCTTCGCAAACCAACCTCCATACCATCCGGTAAAGGAACGGCTCCCCAGTCTTTCCAACGAAACCGTAGCTACCGAATGATTTCCCAACATTTCAGGATCAGGTATATTTTCACATTCCACTATCCATACATTACGATCTTGCGCCAACCAAGTACGAATAGTTGTAGCAGAATAACCCGTAACCGCACGATATGTATTCTCGGCATTTGCCAGCGATAACCGCCCCTCAAACTCTTCCAAATGCATCCAACTGAATACCGGTGCACCAAAATCGATCTTCAGACGAGCCGCATGCTTCAACAATGACATTCCGTATTCTTCTGGTTGTGCCTTTGTCCACAAATCATTTTTATTGATTTGCAATTCGATGCCATTGTCATGATTCCACACCATGCCGCCTATATCACCATTACCCATCGGAAAGCCTTCCGCCTCCAGTTGCGTAGGTGAAAAATAAACGATATCATGTTTGGAGAGGTAATCGTCATCTACCTCAAAAGGAGCAGACTGCATTTTCAAATAAGTATAATCTATATTTTTCGTATTTGCCGCTATTCCTCCGGCAAGAAAGAAATACAACATAATCAGTTTTTTCATATTCATGGTATTTACAGAATACAACTGTGCTTATCTAAAATAAAAGATGTTACATACACAAACAGAAAAGACATAAAAGAGAAGGGTTCCTTACACACTCTCTTTTATATCTTCTCCTTAAAAATGATTCTCTTTTTTATATTAATATCCTATAGCCGGTTCATTAGCTATTTTACTCCAACCCGGATTTTGATAAATCGTTGAACTTTCCAAGTCATCAGGATTTGAAGAGGTAAGTGTAAAGTTGATAGCAGAAATAGGCTCTAAGTAATTGGCTGGTATCCAGGTATAACCATCGTATAACAAGTTATTCTTTTTTACAATCTGATTAACACGCAAATAACTGCTGTTTTCTTTGTTGGATACATTAGGTTGCTTATCTGAAGCACCTTCTGGAATCAACAAACTATTACCAGCTTCATCAACATACAATTTTTCCAGTTCGCCACCCCATAAATTAAATCCTTCAACTTGATAATTTTTTACTTGGTCCAAAGCACGCCAACGTTTTAAATCACGCATACGGGTACCTTCACTCATTAGTTCTACGCGTCTTTCACGACGAATATTATATAAGGTGGGGTCTACTAACTGACCGGCAGAATACTTAGCCCAATCATTTTCTTTAGACAAATCGGTAGCAGCAATTGTCATATCGATATTATCAGACACACCTGCACGACTACGAATCTCCTTCCAATACTTTATCGCTTTTGCATCCAAGCTTCCATTTTTTTCATAGCAAGCTTCAATATAATTCAAGTTAGCTTCAACAGATCTGAAAAGAAGACATCCATACGTATTGACTGCACCAGAACCGATTACAACTTGAGCTGGATCATAAGTCAAGAATTTACGAACCGTATAACCTGTCGGGCATCTATCATTGGTCTGCTCCAATATCTTAGGATATTTATATGTCTCATATGGATCAAGCCTTGAACAATCACTAGGAGCACCCATAAATAACTGTAAACGGTCATCTCTGTCTTTTTTAACATTTTCAATCGTCACGTCACCAGCATAGCCAGAATTTGGCGCATAAATAGGCAATCCATTCTTCATTAAACATGCATCTACTAAACTACGAGTATATCCTAAATCCCCTCCTCCTTTGCAAAGATAAGAACTTACACTATGAGTAACACCCTGCACAGAACTGTATGCTCTCCAAAACAAGACTTCATCTATCGGTTCCATATCAACAGCCGAAAACATTTCAAAATAAGGATTCCAGTTATAAGGATTCGAGTCCGGATTATATATACCGGTATTTTTTGTCAATGAAATACGATCGGCTACTTGAGCAGAAGCATCCATTGCCTGTTCCAAAAACCAATCTACTTCCTTGTCTATATCAATAGAAAAGCCAGCATTATATTCTTGCTGTGCTCCCGGCCATCCCGGACCACCCGGCACACGGTCTGTACCTTTATGGTATTTCAACCAGGTAGCCTCAAACAAAGCTACACGAGACTTAAACAACAATGCCACATTTTTTGTCAATCTATTCTTACCATTATCGGTAGTCAATGACATCAATTCAATAGCTCTATCTAAATCCTCTATAATAAAACGAGCCACTTTATTACGAGGCTGTCTTTTACTTTCCTCCTTCAACACTTCTGTTTCATCAGGTAATACTTCCGTTACAATAGGAAAATCACCAAGACTTACCAATTTATTGAAATACTGGTAGGCACGCAAAAAATACATTTCTCCAATGTAATGTTTTATCATTACTCCATCGCCTTTTATACTTCCGGCCTCATACTTGGGTAATACTTGTTGGAAGAAATAATTCGCTTTACGGATTTCTGTAAAATCCCATGCTCCTTTATCAGCAGGAGTACGTTTTTCTCCCGGTACCCACAACGCGGTAGAAGCGTCCGTTGCGGCCTGGTCATCCGAATTGTTATCAGTTTTTACTAAAGAGATATCAAAATTAAGATAGGATGGAAATTTATATTGTTGAATAGAATAGGCAGCCAAATCACTTTCTGAATTAAAATAAGCATCCGGGGTTATTTTATCCAACGGTTCACAATCTAGAAAATCATTGCAGGATGTCAATACCACTGAGGTAAATAACATGGCTACAGAAGCTACTGTATTTTTTATGTAAGACATATTGTATTTCTATTTAAAAATTAACATTCAAGCCAAAAGATATCACTTTAGATAATGGATAAGTCTTTCCTGATCCCCAATCTCCGGCAGCTAGTGTTTCAGGATCAAACATACTGGCCAGGCTGGTTCCAGTCCACAAATTATCACCAGACACATATACACGGCATCTATTAATGTGCAATTTATTAATCCATTGTTTAGGTAATGTATAACCAATCTGTAAATTCTTCAAACGGATATAAGACGCATCTTGCAGATAACGAGTTTGTACCTGATGATTCTTGTTGCTGGTAAAGTCCGGTCTCGGATAATACCCGTTCAGATTAGCTCCCATAGGATGGCCCTCAGGACGGAAATAATCAAAATGTTCTTCCATCGCCATTGATTGCCAGATATTATTTACAGCTCCCCAAAAGACAGCACCATTAGTTCCTACAATCGGAGCATAATCTCTTTTACCTACTCCCTGAAAGAAGATAGAAACATCAAATCCTTTATAAGAAGCATCCAAAACCAATCCAAAATTATAACGGGGAGTAGAATTACCAATAATCCTTTGATCGCCCGGATCAGCTAATGTACCTTTACCACCATCTACTTTGCCGTCACCATTTATATCAGCATACATAATATCACCGGCACCCCATTTATTTCCTAATTGATTTTGGCCACCATTAGGTAAAGATGCCAAATGCTCTTTCATTTCTTCATCTGTTTTTGCAATACCTAATGAAGTATACCCCCAAATTTCTCCACTCATTTTTCCTGCATACCAGTCATTGAAAGCATTTGTAGTATTGGGATATTTCACCACTTTTTGCTGGGCATCAGCCAAATTAAACTTCACTCCATAATCTACTTCTCCTATTCTATCGCGCCATGAAAGTTCTATTTCAAAACCATAAGACTTCATATCAGCATTATTTACTATAGCAGGAGCAATACCCAAAACTAAAGGTAATTGTGGAGCAGGACCTACCATATCGACAGTCTTGCGTACAAAATAGTCAAAAGAACCTGTCAATCTATTAGAGAAAGCACCAAAATCAAAACCTACATTAAAAGAACGCACACGTTCCCATGTCAATAATGTACTAACCAATGAAGGAATATCTGCCGTATTTGTTTTTCCTCCATTCACCAGCCAATTACCGGAATTGCTTTTCACGGGTAAGATTTCATAGAATGGGTACAAATTCGATGTATTTTGATTTCCCAATTCACCCCAAGAGCCTCTCAGTTTAAATTGATTGACAACTGATTCCAGCGGTTTCCAAAAATTTTCTCTGGCCACATTCCAACCTAAAGAAAATGAGGGGAAAAAGTTCCAACGCTGATCTTTCATAAAACGGGAAGTTCCATCATAACGTCCATTTACTTCCAGCAAATATTTCTCCTTATAATTATAATTCAAGCGTCCAAAGAAACCGGCAGTAGCCCAATGGTTATAACCGCCCCCCGCTACGTCCTGCTCAGTAGAAGTATCAATTGTAGGTAAATCTGGTACAATAATGCCATCACGCTGAGCACTTAAAGTCCTCACATTTTGATGCTCGGCATTAAATCCACCCATTACTTTGAAATAATGGTCACCCAACTGGCGAGAGTAATCCGAGAAAAGATTGACTGTATAAAATTCATTCTTTGTTCCTTTTTCAATTACTCTGGACTGACCTGGCTGCGTCGCATTAGTGATAGCTATAGCATAAGGTTCTCCATTGGCGTCATGGGCATAAACAGCTTGTCTGTCAGTATGAGTAAAATTAGTTGTAATACGCATATTGCCCTGTAAGTGAATATTCCATCCTGGCAATGGAGTGACATCCAACTGCAATTGTTGGAAGTTCTGATCCAAATCTTCCTTCATTCGTCCTCCTTCTTTTAATGGTATAATCTCACTGTTATCCGCCCAATATCCTTGTGGGTCAGTAACAAACGCATTAGGCCATTTACGCATTATTTGGTGGAAAAATAATTGATTCAAATAAGAAGGAGCTTCATAATTAGTACGAAACCATTTGGTATTATAAGAGAGACTTATGTTTTTGTTTATTTTCGCATTGATTTTCCCATTTACAGAATAACGATAATAGCTTTCGTCAGCATAATTCAACAAGCCTTCCTGATCCATAAAATTGCCGGACAGATAATAAGAAAAACGTTCCGTACCACCACTCAAGCTCAAGCTGTGTTCCTGAGACATGGCATGGTCTTTGAAAAATACATCATACCAGTCGGTATTAGCATTTGCCCAGTTGTGTGTATATGTATTTGAAGTTGTAACCGGAATAATTTTTCCTACTTCTCCACGCTGATAAGCCAAAACATTAGCTATTTGCTCATCACTAAAATAAGCTGCCTGTCCACCATTAGTACGTGCATCATTATAATAATGCATGAAGCGATAGGAATCCATCATATCATAATCAGTAAGAGGACTATTAAAACGAATATTAGTATTATAGCTTACTACCGGTTTACCAGTCTTTCCTTGCTTAGTTGTAATCAAAATAACCCCAAACGGAGCGCGAGAACCATAAATAGAAGAAGCCGATGCATCTTTCAATACAGAAATGCTTTCAATATCCAACGGATTAAGCAAGTTCATATTACCCTCTACACCATCTATCAAAATCAATGGAGAGCCAGTGGAGCCTTTACCGATTGTCCCTGCACCACGAATAGATACGGAAGGAGTATTATTCAACTGTCCACCTTTAGCGTCAACCCCAAAGGTCATTCCCGGTACTAATCCCTGTAAAGCCTGAGATACATTTTGTACAGGACGAGATTCTAAAGCCTTTTCCCCTACTTGACTGACAGCACCTGTCAAATTCACTTTTTTCTGTGTTCCATACCCTACTACTACCACTTCATCCAACACTTCTGTATCTTCTTTTAAAGTCACAGTGACAGGGACACCTACTTTTGATTTCACAACAGACTTACTATAACCTATATATGAAATCTCTAAAGTAACTTCCTTATTAGAAACCACCAATTCAAAGTTTCCATCCATATCAGTCACAGTACCGTTTGTAGTCCCTTGTTCCAACACAGTAGCCCCGATCACGCTTTCTCCCATATTGTCCACTACTTTTCCGATTACTTTAAAAGTAATCTGCTGCACAGTCTGTGTATTGTCAGCATTAGTAGTCAAGACAATCTTCTTATCCAAAATGGAATATTTCACATTTGTACCTTTAAATACCTTCTCCAGCACCTTAAAGATATCACCGTTACGGGAAGTGACTGATACACGACGATTTAAATCAATAAGCGTATTATCAAAGAAGAAATCAAATTCTGATTGTTTCTCAATTTCTTTCAAAATTTCCCCTACAGTCTTATTCTGTACCTCCACATTGACTATAGCCTTCTGCGCATACGATTCGGATGCATGAGCCAGTCCTAGGGAACAAGCAAAGAAAAGAGTAAATAGTTTCATAGTTCTTGGGATTTTCTTCGAGGAGAGCCATAGACGATTTGGTATCCTCGAAAATTGGATACTACAATTATTTTTCATACTTTTGTAATGACTTAAGTTTTAAAATTAGTTGATTAAGCTTGTCGCCAAACAAGCTTTAATTTGAAAACCGATTTTCCATACGGGAAGATACGCCAATATTTTCCCGTATGTTTTTTGTTACTTTAAGGTGATAGTTCTTTCATATTATATTCAATTTAAGGTTATTTGATTAATAAATCTCTATATGGGTCTTTTTTTGCGACGCATCCTTACCGTCTACATATTTCCAGTGTATATTGGAAGATAATTTAAAGTATTCCAGAATACGCTCCAAACGCTGACTGGTAAAAGTCCCGGTAAAAGCAGCCTTACGTGCAGGATTTTTCTGAATGAACACCACATTATATCGCTTTTCTAAAATCCGTAAAGCATCCTTCAAAGAAGTATTATCAAAAATAATCTTGCCGTCCTTCCATGAAGTTTCCGTTTCACCGGAAGTCTCAAGTAAACGTGCTGTACCTTTTTTTGAATCATACACAACTTTCTGACCGGGGTTTAACACAATCTGTTTTTTGCGGACACCTTCTTGGAAACTGAAGTTGACTTTACCTTTGATTAAAGTAGTAGATACCTCAGGAGACTCTTCGTAAGCCTCTATATTAAAACTGGTTCCTAACACCTCTACCTGTGAACGGTGAACCGTAGACACAATAAAATGTTTCTCCACATCTTTAGTTACTTCAAAATACCCTTCCCCCTTCAACTCAACTTTTCTCTCCTTGCTATTCTTAAAAGAAGAAGGATATCGCAAAGAGGATTCTGAATTCAAAAAAACCACCGTACTATCGGGTAACACTACTGAAGTAGTCATTCCCGGGTTTGTCCTAGCTTCCAACATTTGTACATCTGCATCCTTTCCACCATAATGTTCTACCAAAAAAGTAGCAAGCAGTGGGAGAAATAACACGGCAGCAACACGCTGTGCCCACTCCCACCAAGCCACCTTCCTTCTTTCAGTCTTTTTACCTTTTACCTTAACTAAAGCCTTTTCTGTATTTACATTATTAATTACATGAACGGTATCAGCCGCTAAATAAAGTATTTCCATCTGCTTTACTATCCGGCGATTTTCTTCAGACTCCTTCATCCAATCTTTTACCAGTCGCTGCTCTTCTACCGTTGCAATACCCTCACAATAACGGGGAAGTAACAATTCTATATTCGTTTCATTATACTCCATACGTATGTTTTTAAGTCCTTCTACTTATATGGCAAGCGAGAAAAACACATTCCTAAACAAATATGCATTTATTTTCAAAAATATATTTTCATAGAGAAACTTTTTCAGGATTTTCACGAGTTACATACCGTACAACTACTTCAGGAGCCTCTCCCACTTCTAGTTCACAAGAAAAAGATAGTTCTTCTCATCCACCTTTTGCAAATGCCATTCGAACTGCAGATCTTTCAAACGCTGTTTTTGTTTTTCGGTGAAAACTTAAGCCTCATGTAGTATATCCTAATGTTTGATAGCTTGTAGCAATCGGTCTATTTGCCCATACCGATTTAAGATAGTGGTATTAATCATAACCGGCATCAAAACCTGCCGCCTCGGACAAAGCCCCTCCACATCCTCCAAAGTAGAACATTCAAATTCCCGGTCGACCAATCGAATAAGAAACCATCCAAACATACGTGGAAAAAGATTCCTTTGAAAAAAATTTTGGTTCTTAATTTTATTAGCCATTTGTTCCGTACGCATAACTTCTCCCCAAGGCTCACCTCAATTCATTCTTGTGTGAATACGCCATAAATTATGATTCAAACGACTGGCGTCATTTATTAATTATAATTAAACTGAGTATAACAACGGGGCGCAAAGCGGGAAATAGCGTATTCGTCATGCCCGGTATAGGAACATCCCTCCAATCTATCAAAAGAAATCTGACTTAAGCCGATCCTATTCATCAAATCGGCAATCCGGTCTGCCAATGTATCTTGTAAAGCTAAATCCCGGAAAAATACCTTATAGACATGATCAGATAATTTATATAAAGGAGTTTTTGAAGAATGATCTGACGCTTTTGTCATGAAAGCTCCCCTTTTGCAATCCTTCAATAAAAAGAAGTCAGTTTCTTTTTCCATCTTGTTATATATAATAAGTTTATTGTCTATCTGAAGAGTATTCAATGATAGAGGAATTTCAAACAAATCACTTTTCTGAATGCGGATATCTGTCTGGCTTTCGGTGATATCTTCTTTTAAACTCCGAAACACAGCTTAACTATCCTTGGGAAAGTTGTCCACCACTAAGCAATGATTGGGGATGGACACCTAATGCTCCCTTTAAATCACCACAAAAAATTATTAATATTTTAATAGGAATCATTACCAAAGGAGGTTGTTTATTATTAGGAGTAGGTCTGACGCCATCAAAGACGAAGTAATAAAACGTTTACATGAAACGGAAAAGCCATTTATGCCACTCGTACAACTCCTATATATAACAATGAGAATATATGGTTCACTGCAGACAAAAACGGAAAAACTTTATATGCTATTTACGCTTTATCAGAAGGAGAGGAACTTCCAGAAACAATAAATGGGCCGGCAATATTCCTAACGGTAAAATGATTCCACTACAAGGCAATAAAAATATAAAATATACCAAAGACAAAGGTGTTCTTACCCCGTAACCTCAAAAACGAACCGATAGTATTATGCTTCAAAGTAAAAAATAATTAAATATATTTCCTATGTGCCCTTTGGGCATACATAATACCCAAGGGCACACTACAAACGACTTTAATCAAGACTTCCTCTAAAATAGTATTCCATAGAATAGAATTACTGAAATACAATATATTTTTTTAGTTTTAAAAGATTATATTTGCACACAAATCAACCTTTAAATAATGAAAACGGAGTATAACTATGAAGACCAATCCCTATTATTAGCCATCAAAAATGGCAATGAGAAAGCATTTGATACACTTTTTAGGAAATACTATCCCATGTTATGTGCATACGGAAACAAATTCGTAGAATTAGAAGATGCAGAAGAATGTGTACAAGATGCCATGCTGTGGCTTTGGGAAAATAAAGATATGCTAGTCATTCAGTCTTCATTAAGTAATTATTTATTTTCTATTGTACATCATCGTGCTATAAACCGTATCAAACAGCAAGAAGTAAAAAGCCGGGTCGAAAACTATTTTTATGAAGAGATGCAATCCCTAATAGATGACACTAATTTTTATCTTATAGAAGAACTGACTATACGTATCCAAGAAGCAGTAGAAACACTTCCTGAATCCTATAAAGAAGCTTTCGTAATGCATCGCTTTAAAAATATGAGTTATAAAGAAATAGCAGAAATTTTAGGAGTATCACCTAAAACCATAGACTACCGCATTCAACAGGCACTAAAACAATTACGTATTGAATTAAAAGATTATTTACCCTTTTTATTGCCTCTATTGATAAAACACGTCTGAACATATACACATTCATTCTTCTCCACCAAATAATTCTAATAATAATTTCTAAAACATAATTAGGAGTCCCATACAAATCGAGACTCCTAATAAAGTTATACAAAAGACATACTAATAAAAGTATTTCATCATTCTACCGACGGCACCTCCAAGATACTACCATAACGATGATATTCAAATGAAATACTTTGCTCTTTGATGTAATGAATCAATTCCACACGTCCATCTTTCACCGGTTTAGCTGTAGCAATATACTTATCAATACGTGCAGCTTCCTCATACATTTCCATCGGAATATCCGCCCCACAAGTACGGATACGCTCATAGTTCTTCATTGATTTCAGGAATCCGGCCAACGCTTCTTCTTTTAAAGGACATCCCAAGGAAGCCAATGCAGCTGTACGATCATCACCGGGCTCAAAACTAATGCTCAATGGAGTATGACAAATTCTGGCAGCCAAAGCAATCATCTTTGCATCTTCATTGTTATCTCCCGGAAAAAGACGCAAAACCATATTCTTTAAAGGCAGATAGCGGAATGCATTTTGTTCGCCATACAGATTATTGACATCACGCGCATGCGCAAATTCCTGCTCGTATGCCTTCACATAACTTTGTGTATAGTCAGTGGTACTGCCTAGTTTATCTGTAATCTTTACAAAACAAGCACAATAGTTAGGACCACCCGCTTTCACACCGCCACCAAAAGCTGACAATTTCATTCCACCGAACGGCTGACGATTTACAATGGCCCCCGTTATACCACGATTGATGTAAAGATTACCTGCCATAATTGAATCTTTCCATAATTTCTGTTCACCTTCATCCAGACTCTGTAAGCCTGAAGTCAAACCATAATCCAAACTGTTTACCCAATTGATGCCTTGCTGCAAATTTTCAATACAAACCACACTCAGCATCGGACCGAATAATTCGGTTCTGAATGAATAGTTACCGGGACGTACCCCCCACTTCACTGTAGGAGCCAATACATATTTATGCTTATCAAGAAAACGAGGTGGAACCAGCCAGGACTCCCCTTTTTCCAATTCCAAAGCTTTCAATAATTTATCATTCTTATTGGTAATCATCGGACCTACCACATTCCCTGGATTCCATACACTACCCACCTTCATACTAGTTGCGGCATCTTTTAACTTATCCTGAAAGTTCTTGTCCTCATAAACTGAGCGTTCTACCAGCAATAAAGAACATGCGGAACATTTTTGGCCGGCATTGCCAAAAGCAGAAGCCACAATATTCATAATAGCATGGTCACGGTCACCGGAAGCCGTCAAGATAATTGCATTCTTACCACCGGTTTCTGCCGACAATGGAGTAGCCGGATTACTGCGTGCAATATTTTGAGCAGTATCTGTCCCTCCTGTCAAAATAATATGTTTGACAGCCGGAGCCGTAGTTAATACCTTTAATGCCTCACGGTCTGTAATGATAACCTGCAAAGCCTCTTTAGGCACACCTGCATCCCAAAATGCCTTGGCAAACAACCATGCCACAGGGGCAGCAACAGTCGCCGGTTTCAAAATTACAGTATTTCCTCCTGCTAGTCCTGCCACAATACCACCAATAGGTATAGCACACGGGAAGTTCCACGGAGAAATAACCAAAATAGTCCCTTTAGGAGCAATGTCCACATCCGGTAGTTCTGCAAACTGCTTCATGCTAGTGCTATAAAAACGAGCATAATCGATACCCTCCGACACCTCCACATCCCCTTCCACTACTGTCTTCCCTGTCACGGCACACATACAACCTATCAAATCACCACGCATCTCACCCAGTCTGTTGGCAGCTTCATACATTATTTTATGCCGTTCCTGCAATGTAGTCTTTCTCCATCCGGCAGGATCTTTTTCGGCTATATCCAAAATTTTCATCACCTGTCCGGCATCAGCTTGTGACATTTCGCATACACAAACTTCATCATCCTGGCAACGGTCCATATATTTATGGCGTTTCTCACAAACCACCGTTTCAGCTCCTATCTGCAAAGGAATAATTTCAGGTGAATCCGTCGGCGACTTCTTCCACTTCGCAAAAATGTTCCGAACCCATTCCTGGTTCTGAGCCAAATCAAAATCAGTATCAGGTTCATTCTTCATTACATCAGCTGGTGGAACGGGAGTATAACGATGCAAGCGGTTTTGTGTACGG
>QWCN01008473.1_pt1 | contig 27022 bp, 24 predicted proteins | sample 1972711 | NCBI WGS metagenome assembly QWCN01 (sample SAMN09866707, study PRJNA288562) | Human gut metagenome isolate term1_stool, whole genome shotgun sequencing... | isolation source: gut | host: Homo sapiens | place: USA: California
ATAGACGATATTTTCGACGTTTCAGACACACCATTTTATTATACGGGCCGCCCCCTGTTTGCGCAAGGGCCGTGCCTATGTTATAATAAGTTTATTTAACACACGTTCAATTTTGCAGGGTAAGGGGGCAGAGCGATGCGGCCGGATGTGGAAGAGTTTTTCTGCGGCATCAGCTTTGACGCTTACCGCCTGCTGGGTTCCCACCCGGCGGGGCCGGGGCGCGGCTGGCTGTTTACCCTGTGGGCGCCGCACGCCCGCCGCGTGCAGCTGCTGGGGGACTGGAACGGCTGGGATCTCTATTCCGCCGCCGAGCTCACCTTTTGTGAGGACGGCCTGTGGCGCGGGCGGGTGCCCCAGGCGCAGCTTGGGCAGCTGTACAAGTATAACATTCAGGGGCCGGACGGCAGCTGGCAGCTGCGGGCAGACCCGTTTGCCTTTGCGTTTGAAGCTCTGCCCGGCACGGCTTCCCGCCTGGCGGAGCCGAATTACCCGTTCGCTGCTCCCTTGCTGCGCGGTGCCCGCCGGGATGCTCCCGTTCTGATTTACGAACTGCACGCCGCCAGCTGGCACCGCCATTGGGACGGCCGCTATTACACCGGGCCGGAGCTGGCAAAAAGTCTGGTGCCCTATCTTGTGGAGCACCACTACACCCATGTGGAGTTTTTGCCGCTGGCAGAATACCCGTTTGACGGCAGCTGGGGCTACCAGGGGTGCGGGTATTTTGCCCCCACCCAGCGCATTGGCGGGTTTGCAGGCTTTGCCGCGCTGGTGGATGCCCTGCACGCCGCAGGCATTGCCGTGCTGATGGATTTTGTGCCGGTCCATTTTGCGCCGGATGCCGACCGCCTGGCCTGTTTTGACGGTGCGCCTTTATTTGAATCCGGCCCCAGCGACTGGGGCAGCCTGAACTTTGATCTGGCCAGCCCGCCGGTGCGCAGCTTTCTGCTCAGTTCGGCGGCGTTCTGGCTGCAGGTATGCCGGTGCGACGGCCTGCGGGTGGATGCCATCGGCAACGCGCTGTACCACTGCCCCAACGGCTGGCAGGCAGCAGAGTTTTTCAAAACGCTGACAGCCGGGCTGCACGCGCGGTTCCCCGGCTGCATGCTGGTGGCAGAGGACAGCGCCGGTTCCATGAACGCCACCTCCGATACCGCCAGCGGCGGGCTGGGCTTTGACTATGTGTGGGAGATCGGCTGGACACAGGATACGCTGGCCTATTTTGCCGCGCCGTTCGGCGGGCGCAGCGCTCTGTTCCGGCAGTTGTGCGGCAGCTTTGGCCCCTTTGGCGCGGTGCAGGGCATCAACGCGCTGAGCCACGATGAAAACCACCCCGCCAGCATTTTCACCCGCCTGTATGGCAATGTAGAAGAAAAGCTGGCCCAGATGCGGCTGCTGCTGTTATTACAGGCCGCCCGCCCCGGCAAAAGCCTGCTGTTTGCGGGGGTGGAGTTCGGCCAGCCGGATGCCTTTACCGATGGCCGGGAGCCGAACTGGGCTATGCTGGCGGACGCCGGCCACCGCGCCCTGGCTGATTACAGTAAGGCGCTGAATGCTTTCTGCCTGGCACACCCGGCGCTGTATGCGCCCCAAAGCTTTGCCTGGACCGCGCAGGATGCAAGCACCGGCGTGCTGGGCTTTACGTTGCAGGCCGGCTGTGAAACACTTTTGTGCGCCCTGAACACCGGCACACAGGCCGTACAGGGATTTGGGCTAAAGCCGGGCTGGGGCAGCTGTGCCCTGCCGCTGTTTGCCACGGGCTGGGTGGATAATGCTCCCCGCCCCATTGCCAACGGATGGCTGGCGCTGGACCTTGCACCGTTAAGCGGCGGAATTTGGCAGATCGAGTAGTTTTCCGCCTTGACAAACCGGCATTTCCTGCTATACTGGGAACCGGACATAAGAACAGGGGCGCTGGAGGGCATCTCCGGCTGAGATCAAAGCAACTGTGTTTTGAGCACCCTATACCTGATCCGGGTAATGCCGGCGTAGGAAGTTTTGCTGCGGTTATATACTGCTCACAACGCTTTTGGCGCCCGCTGTACCTGCGGGCGCTTTTCTTGTTTTTATGTACTATTTTTCAGGAGTGGTATGTATATGTCATCCTCTTACACCAAAACGCGCATTATGGTAGAATGCGCCCTGATGATTGCGCTGGGCACCATCCTGGCCAACATCAAAATCTATGAGCTGCCCAACGGCGGCTCCATCACGCTGTTCAGCATGGTGCCGTTCATTCTGGTATCCTTCCGCCACGGGGTCAAGTGGGGCCTGTTCACCGGCTTTGTGAACAGCCTGCTGCAGATGCTGCTGGGCTTTTATGCGCCCCCGGCGCCCGGCCTGCTGCCTTTGGTGGGCATGATCCTGCTGGATTATGTGCTGGCCTTCTCCTTTCTGGGGCTTGCCTGCGTGTTTGCCAAGCCGTTCAAAAACAAGCTGGTCGGCGTGGTCGTGGGCTCCGCCGCCGTGTGCGTGCTGCGTTTCCTGTGCAGCTTTTTGTCCGGCGTGCTGATCTGGGGCAACCTGAGCGATGGTCTGCCCGCGTGGATCTACAGCCTGACTTACAACGGCTCCTACATGCTGCCGGAAGGTATTATGACCACCATTGCCGTGGTGCTGCTGTACAAGGCTGCGCCCCAGCTGTTCAGCGCCAACAACTGATTTTTCCATTTTCAACTCCGTTTGCCTGGGGTGCCGTTTTTACGGTGTCCCAGGATTTTTTATTTCCTTTTTTCTTGATTTGCCCGTACCTGCTGCACAAAAGTTTTACCATGGCAGACATCACATTTTCCGCACCGCACGCCAGCCGCACCGCACGTTTTTTGCCCTGCACCAGCAGCTGCCCGTTTCAGCTGCTAACTATTACAGAAATGCGTTTTTGTACAGTTTTTTCAAATGTATTTTTGTTGCAATATTTTAGCAAAAAACGCTCACTTTATGTTATCTTTATCTATCTCTTTGTTTCGTTAAAGCGCCGGGGCACCTGTCTTTCTTTCAAGTTTCGGTCAAAATGCGTTATATTTTTAGCAATATAACCAAAGTCGCCTTTGTTTTTTCGGCATTGTGCTATTTTGACAAAATACATTTGCAATTTATTGAAAATATGTTAAAATAGATTTAACAGATTGTTACACCGCAAACAATGTTCCTATTTACCACTGCATGAACGGGAATTTTGCTAACCAGAGCGGTTTTGCAATCCCCACCGGGGGCATTAGCTTCACCCCGGCAAAATACGTCCGTATTAGGAGGAATGTATCTTATGATGAAATGGCTGCAAAAGCTCGGCAAGGCATTGATGCTGCCCGTTGCCGCGCTGCCCGTCTGTGGTATTCTGATGGGTATTGGCTACGCTCTGGCTCCCGCCGTTATGGGTGCTGAAGGTCCTACTACCGGTGCTGCTTACACGATCGGCTTCCTGCTGGTCAAGGCTGGCGGCGCTCTGATCGATAACATGGCTTGGCTGTTCGCCATCGGCGCAGCTGTCGGCCTGGCAAACGACCATGACGGCACCGCCGGTCTGGCTGGTCTGGTCAGCTTTTTGATGATGCAGCAGCTGCTCAGCCCCGGTGTTGTGGGCGCTGTTCGTACCCTGGAAGAAGGCACCGTTGATTACATTGCTTTCAGCAAGATCGCCGGCAACTCCTTCATCGGCATCCTGGCTGCTGTCATCGGCGCCACCTGCTACAACAAGTTCAAGAGCACCAAGCTGCCTGACTGGCTGGCATTCTTCAGCGGCAAGCGCAGCGTTGCTATCATGACCGCCCTGGTTTCCATCGTGGTTTCTGTTATCCTGCTGTTCGTCTGGCCCGTTATCTTCGGCATTCTGGTTGCTCTGGGCAACGGCATTGCCGGCTTGGACGGCATCGGCGCAGGTATCTATGCTTTCCTGAACCGTCTGCTCATCCCCACCGGCCTGCACCACGCTTTGAACAACGTGTTCTGGTTTGACACCATCGGCCTGGGCGACCTGAAACACTTCTGGGCTGGCGAGACCAGTGCTGACGTGGGCTGGGACCTTGGCATGTACATGTCCGGCTTCTTCCCCTGCATGATGTTCGGTATCCCCGGCGCTGCACTGGCTATGGTCCGCACCGCAAAGAACAAGAAGGCTGCCATTGGTCTGGTTGTTTCCGCCGCTATCTGCGCTTTCGTCTGCGGCGTTACCGAGCCGTTTGAGTTCGGCTTCATGTTCCTGTGCTTCCCCCTGTATGTTGTTTATGCTGCTCTGTACGGCATTTTCACCATCATCACCTACTACTCCGGTTTCCGCGCTGGCTTCTGCTTCTCCGCAGGCGCAACGGACCTGGTTTTCTCCGCTTCCCTGCCCGCAGCTGCCAAAACTTGGATGATCATTCCTCTGGGCATTGCCGCTTTTCTTGTGTTCTACTTTGTCTTCTACTTCGCTATCACCAAGTTTGACCTCAAGACCCCCGGCCGTGAGGACGACGATGTGGAAGAGAGCGAAAAGAACATCAAGCTTTCCAACAACAACTACACTGCAATTGCTACCGGTGTTCTGGCTGCTGTCGGCGGCAAGGAGAACATCACCGGTGCTGACTACTGCGCAACCCGCCTGCGCCTTGAAGTGAAAGATTCTTCCGCTGTGAATGAAAAGGCTGTCAAGGCTGCCGGTGCTGCCGGTGTCATCCGCCCGTCCAAGACTTCCTGCCAGGTTGTCATCGGGCCTCAGGTTCAGTTCGTGTTCGATGAACTGAAGAAGATGCTGTAATTTAAGTAACAGCAAGGGCAAGGGTTCTGGTTCCTTTGTTCCACGCCGCAGGCTGGCCGCCATGGCTCTGCCTGCGGCTTTTTTGTTTTGGTGGGCAAAAGCTGGCGTTTAACTCTTTCTTTTCTTGCTTGATTATGTTAAAATCAGAACTATAAATGCCTCCTGCGGGTTTGCCGCAGCGGCAAAAATACACTACCCAAGGAGGTACTTTGTAACATGAACTCATTCCAACGCATCTGCCGGTCGCCTGCTTTTTTGGTGTTGGCCCTGATTTTGTGCGCCGCCGTGATTGCCGGCGGCGTTGCCCTGGCCCCCGCCGCCCCCAAGGTTTGGATCGTGATCCCCGTGCTGCTGGCTGTGGCCGCGGTTATCTGCTTCTTTGTGGCGCGCTCCACCAGCAAGGCCGCGCTGCAAAAAAAGAAAGAGGCGGAAAACGAGGGTGTGGTAAAAGCCGACCTTGACCATGCCGGCATCGCCGCCAACATTCTGGCTGCGCTGGGCGGTAAGGCCAATGTGCAAAAAGCCAGCTGCTGCGCCACACGGCTGCGCTTCCAGCTGAAAGACGGCGCTAAGGTGGACGAAAAGGCACTCAAATCCGCCGGGGCTTCCGGTGTGATCCGCTCCACCCCCACGGCCTGCCAGGTCATTCTTGGCACGCAGGTCCGCTTTGTTTACGAAGAACTGCAAAAGCTGTTGTAAGGCAGCGTTCCCCATCCTGGTTCCGACTTCCGGAGCCAGGATTTTTTGTTATATTTTCCTAAAATATTTCTTTGTTTTTTCTCTCTTTTTTCTACAATCTCTAGTTTCTTTGTGGTGTTTGTGCTATACTATAGGTAATGGCTGTCCGCGCACAAAAAAAGAATAAGGAGATGTTCCCCATGAAAATTATTCGTGCAAAAGATTATTATGATATGTCCCGCAAAGCGGCCAATATCATCTCGGCACAGGTCATCATGAAGCCCAACTGCGTGCTGGGCCTGGCAACCGGCGGCACCCCCGTTGGCACCTACAAACAGCTGGTTGAATGGTACAACAAGGGCGACCTTGATTTTGCGGAAGTAAACACCGTCAACCTGGACGAATACCGCGGTCTGCCCCGCGAGCATCCCGAAAGCTACTGGTCCTTCATGCACCGTAACCTGTTTGACCTGGTCAACATCCGCCCCGAAGCCATCCATATGCCTGCCGGCACCAACATGGATGCTGCTGCCGAGTGCTCCCACTATGATGAAATCATCCAGCATCTGGGCGGCGTGGATCTGCAGCTGCTGGGCATTGGCCACGATGGCCACATTGGCTTTAACGAGCCGGGTGCCGCTTTTGAGCTTGGCACCCACTGTGTCCACCTGACCAAAGAAACCATTGAGGCCAACAAGCGCTTCTTTGACAACAACGAAGATCTGGTCCCGAAAGAAGCCTACACCATGGGCATCAAAACCATCATGCAAGCCCGCAAGGTTCTGATGGTTGCCAACGGCGTTGGCAAGGCTGACATCATTAAGAAAGCTTTCTTCGGCCCCGTCACGCCGGAAGTTCCCGCTTCTATCCTGCAGATGCACCCGGATTTCACCCTGGTGCTGGATGCCGAAGCTGCTTCCAAGCTGGACTAAGCGTATCGCTCAAGCCCTTACTGCATAACTGATAAGAGGGAATTTCTCAATGATTATCAAAAATGCAAGAATTTATACGCCGGAACATACCTTCAAAACAGGGGATCTGACCATCCGGGATGGCCGCATTGCCTTTGGTGCGCCCCCGCTGGAGGGCGAGGAAGTTCTGGATGCCAACGGTGCCTATGCTCTGCCCGGTTTGGTGGATATTCATTTCCACGGTGCTGTCGGGCATGATTTCTGCGATGCCGATGAAGCCGGTTTGCAGGCCATTGCCGATTTTGAGGCCAGCAAAGGCGTGTTGGCCATCTGCCCCGCCACCATGACGTTCAGCGAGGAGATTTTGAACGGCATTATGGATGTGGCCGCCGCCCACAAGAACGGTCAGGGTGCTGACCTGGTCGGCATCAACATGGAAGGCCCCTACATCAGCCCCAAAAAGATCGGCGCACAGAACCCCAAGTATGTGCAGGGGGCCGATGCCGCCATGTTCCGCCGGCTGCAGGCACGCAGCGGCGGGTTGATCAAGCTGGTGGACGTTGCCCCGGAAGAACCCGGCAATCTGGATTTTATCCGTGACTGCCACAACGAGGTGTGCATCTCGATCGCCCACACCTGCACGGATTATGATACCGCCAAGGCTGCGTTTGCCGCCGGTGCCAGCCACATGACCCACCTGTATAACGCCATGCCCGGCATCACCCACCGCGCCCCCGGCCCCATTATTGCCGCGCTGGAAGACGGTGCCGATGTGGAGCTGATCACCGATAATGTTCACATTCACCCCGCTGTGGTGCGCTTTACCTTTAACACCTTCGGGGATGACCATGTGATCCTGATTGCAGACAGCATGATGGCCTGCGGGCTGCCGGACGGCGCTTACAGCCTGGGCGGCCAGGCCGTTACGGTGCGCGGCCCCCGTGCCACCCTGACCGAGCACCCCGATACCATCGCCGGCAGCGCTACCTGCCTGTATGACTGCATGCGCCGTGCTGTGTGCGAGATGGGCGTTCCGCTGGAAAGCGCGGTGCGCGCCGCGACCGAAAACCCGGCCCGGAGCATTGGCGTTGATGCTGATTATGGCTCTTTGGCCGCCGGGCGCTATGGCAACGTGGTTCTGGCCGATGATGACCTGAACATCCTTGCCGTGGTGCAAAAGGGCAAAGTTATCCACGATAACCGCTGAACTTGTTGAAAATCCGGGCGCTTGCCAAAAAAGCGTCCGGATTTTTTGTTTTGGGCAATACCGCATAATTCTAAGTGCCGATACGGCGAGCGAGGTGCGGCAGCTGCTAAGCCAAAAGCGCAGATAATACTGGATGCTGCAAAGGTGAGCGTACGCCGCTGCTGCGGCTTTTCTGCACAGTACTTTCTTTACAAAAAACGGTACAGACTTTATAATGGATAAGTATGCTGTCGGGTACTCTGCCCGCAGCGAACGGTTAAAACGGAAAGGAGCGATCTTATGATCCGCTTTGAATGTGATTATGGCGAGGGTGCCGCCCAGCCGGTGCTGGACCTGCTGCAAAAGACCAATCTGGAACAGACCCCTGGTTACGGCATGGACGATTACTGCGATCAGGCCCGTGGCCTGATCCGTAAGCTGTGCGATGCCCCGGATGCCGGAGTCCACTTTTTTGTGGGTGCCACCCAGGCCAACTTTACCGTAGTGGATGCCCTGTTAAAACCCTGGCAGGGCGTGCTGTGTGCCGACAGCGGGCATATCAATGTACATGAAACCGGCGCGGTGGAAGCCACCGGCCACAAGTGCCTTGCCCTGCCCAGCGTGCAGGGCAAAATTACCGCCCAGCAGGTGAGGGATGCTTACGACGCTCACTGGGCCGATGCCAGCCACGAGCACATTGCCCAGCCCGGCATGGTGTATATCTCCAACCCCACTGAGGACGGCACCCTGTACACCAAAGAGGAGCTGACCGACCTTTCCGCCACCTGCTATGACTGCGGCCTGTGCCTGTTTGTGGATGGTGCCCGCATGGCTTACGGCCTTGCCAGCGAAGCCAATGACCTGAACCTGCAGGATTACGCCAACCTGTGCGATGTGTTCTACCTGGGTGGAACCAAGTGCGGTGCGCTGTTTGGCGAAGCCGTTATCATCAATAACCCCGATCTGGACCAGGATTTCCGCTACGCCATCAAGCAGCACGGCGCCATGCTGGCCAAGGGCCGCCTGCTGGGGCTGCAATTCCTTGCCCTGCTGAACGGCGAGGACGGCACCGGTTCCAGCCCCTATTACACTATGGCCGCTAAGGCGGACCGCCAGGCCATGCGCATCCGCGCTGCGTTTGAAACAAAGGGCTGCGCCATGCTGTTTGATTCCCCCACCAACCAGCAGTTCCCCATCCTGCCCAACAGCTGGTACAATGCCCTGAGCGAAAAGTACGCCATGACCCTGACCGCCAAGCCGGACGCCGAGCACACTGCCGTGCGGTTCTGCACCAGCTGGGCCACCCGTGACGAGGACGTAGACGCCCTGTTGGCGGATATTGCCAGTCTGTGATGATAAAGTATATTCTGAAATAATAAACGATGCGCCCTTTGCGTTGGGCAGGCTGCGAAGCCTTGGCCGCTGCAAAGGGCGCATCGTTTTTTTTCGTAACAAATTGGAAAGGAAGGAGAAGGAGGAGAAATGTATGTAAAGCCGGTTACCCGGCATTGCTGGTTGTCTGGCCTTCGCCGGCGGCCGCTGCGATTGCTGCGGGCGTCTGGCATGGCGAAGGACGCAGTGGATGTTTTAAAACGTCGTTTACGTTTTTGTTTCTCTCTTTCGAGTACACTGTTATTATACGGGCAGATTATGGAAACCTCGTTAAGGAGTTCTGAACGATTTGGTAAGATTTGGTGAACAAATTTTGAATAAGCAAAAGCGATGCCAATAAGCCCAAAAGCACACAAAAAGCGGCTGGCCGTGCAGGTGATTTTGTCTGTACGGCCAGCCGTTTCGCTTTTTATCGTTTTATTTTAGCCTTTGGTTTTCTGCACGCGCTTGTCGCACCTGGTGGCCAGGCGGGTGCCAATGCTTTGCAGCACCTGCACCAGCACAACCAGCAGCGCAGTTGCAAAAATTTCCAGCACCAGGTTATAGCGGTAGTAGCCATAGTTGATGGCAACCTTGCCCAGGCCGCCGCCGCCGATCACACCTGCCATAGCGCCATAGCCCAGAATGGTTGTGGCAGCAATGGTTGCGTTGGCAATCAGGCTGGGCATGCTTTCGGGGATCAGCACCTTGGTGATGATCTGCAGCGGGGTTGCCCCCATGCTCTGGGCTGCTTCCACCACGCCGGAATCCACCTCACGGATGCTGGTTTCCACCAGACGGGACACAAACGGGAAGGATGCAATGACCAGCGGCACAATGGATGCCACCGTGCCAATAGAAGTGCCCACGATCAAGCGGGACAGCGGAATGACAATGATCATCAAGATCAAGAACGGCACACTGCGCAGCAGATTGATCACGCCGTTCAGCAGCCGCATGACCCAGCGGGGCAGCGGACGCACACCACCGGGCTCACCCGTTACCAGCAGCACACCAAGCGGCAGACCGATGACCAGTGCAAACAGGGTGGCCACCACGGTAGAGTAAAAAGTATCCCAGGTTTCTGCCGGGATGGAAGGCAGAACATCCAAAAAAGTCTGCCAGTCCTTCGATGCAAAAAATTCAGCCATTGCTGCCCACCTCCTCGTAGGTAATGCCGGGATAATTCTTGATGTAATCCAGCGCCTTGGCAGCGCCTTCGCCTTCCGGCAGGGCCAGCAGCATGCTGCCCAGCGTCTGGCCGTTTACCACGCGGGTGTCCGCTGCCACAATCGAAACCAGCGCCCCGCACTCAATGGCAAGGCTGGCCACCAGCGGCTTATCGGTCGTCTGGGTGCCGTTAAAGGCAACACGCACCATTTTGCGGCCGGGCAGCAGCTCGCGCTCCGGCGTGCCCGCCGGGAACACCAGCCGCTTGGCAGCGTCGGAATGCGGGTTCGAGAAGATATCCCGCACGCTGCCCTGCTCTACCACGGTGCCGTTATCCAAAATGGCAACATGGCTGCACACATCCTCCACCACGCTCATCTGGTGGGTAATGATAACCACCGTAATGCCCATTTCGCGGTTGATCTTCTGAATCAGCTGCAAAATGGCGTGGGTGGTGTTGGGGTCCAGGGCACTGGTGGCTTCGTCACACAGCAACACCTTGGGGTTGGTGGCCAGGGCACGCGCAATGGCAATGCGCTGCTTTTGCCCGCCGGAAAGCTGCGCCGGGTAAGCGTCCGCCTTGTCCGGCAGGCCAACCAGCTCCAGCAGCTCCCTGGCGCGGGCTGTGGCTTTCTCTTTGGGCACACCGGCCAGCTCCATAGGGAAGCAGATGTTCTTCAGGCAGGTGCGCTGCATCAGCAGGTTGAATTGCTGGAAGATCATCGTGATCTCCCGCCGGGCATCGCGCAGCTCTGCGGGGCTCAGCTGCATCATTTCGCGGCCGTTCACGATCACCTTGCCCTCGTCCGGGCGTTCCAGCATATTGATGCACCGCACCAGCGTGGACTTGCCTGCGCCGGACATGCCGATAATACCGTAAATATCGCCGTCCTGAATTTCCAGGTTGATATCGTTCAGGGCAACCACCGTTGCGCCCGCCGCGGCAAACTGCTTTGTCAGGTGTTGGATCTGGATCATAATTTCTGGCTCCTTAATCCCAAAATTCCCTGTGTCCGGAGGTGGGCACAGGGGATAATGAGAGTTTACTTTTTATTTAGGGCAATACCGCATAATTCTAAGTGCCGATACGGCGAGCGAGGTGCGGCAGATGCCAAGCCAAAAGCGCAGATAATACTTTGTGTATTATCGAGCATTTTCTTGATGGCGGGCTCGTTCTCGTTGCCTTCTTCTACAACCAGCAGGTTGGCGTAGGTCTGGGCAGCTTCAGAGGTTGCATCCTCAACGGCCAGGGCGTCCTTGCTGGCAGAGAAGCCAGCCTCGGCAGCATAGTTGCCGTTGATAACAGCAAAGTCAACGTCGGACAGGGTACGGGGCAGCTGGGCAGCTTCCATCTCTACCAGCTCAATGTTGTGGGGGTTATCCACAACATCGTTCTTGGTGGCGGCCAGGCCAGCATCCTCTTTCAGGGTAATGATGCCCTGGGCAGCCAGCAGCTGCAAGGCACGGGCTTCGTTGGTGGCATCGTTGGGAACTGCAATCTTGGCACCGTCAGCCAGATCGTTCAGACTCTTGGTCTTGCCCGGGTACAGGCCAAACGGCTCGTAATGGATGGCGGCAACGCTTACCAGGTGGGTGTTGTTCTTCTCGTTAAAGTCCTCCAGGTAGGGGCCGTGTTGGAAGTAGTTGGCATCCACTTCGCCAGACTCGGTTACCAGGTTGGGCTGCACATAGTCGGTATATTCAACCACATCCAGGGTGATATCTGCCTTTGCCAGGATATCGCCAGCCACTTTCAGAATCTCGGCATGCGGCACGGGGGAAGCAGCCACCTTGATAGTGGTGCCAGCCAGTGAAGCATAGTCAACGGCAGCATCATAGCCATCACCGGTAAAATCGACGGCATCGGAGGCATCCGATGCAGTTTCGCTGGAAGCAGTGCTGGCGGCTTCGCTGCCGGAAGCGGCCTCAGAGGTGGAAGAAGCGGCAGTAGAACCGCAAGCGGCCAGGCTGAGTGTAAGAGCTGCGGCCAGAACAGTAGAAATCAGCTTTTTCATGGTTGTTATCTCCTTTTTGTTACGGTTATTTTTCCGGTTTGTGTTTGTTTTAAGGCAATACCGCATAATTCTAAGTGCCGATACGGCGAGCGAGGCGCGGCAGATGCTAAGCCAAAAGCGCAGATAATACTGGATGTCTTATCGAGCATTTTGGCAACGCAGATGCCGTGCCGCAGCCGCCGAAGCGGTGCTTAACCGTAAGGCGGGAATTGTGCGGTGTTGCCTTATATAAAGCAAAAGCGGCGGCGTACCGTTCCCGGCACGCCGCCGCTGCACCCCTGCTGTTAAATGCGCGCAGGGAAAACAGGTACAGGCTGCCGGAGCAAACTGCACATGCACATCATCATACCATCACGGCGTTCTGCGGTTTTCATTCTGACAGCACTTCCTTTCCCTGCTGAACCAGCACCTTTGTGGTGCGGCACATTTGTTTTTTGCTATGGCGCAAGTATAGCCCCATTTGGCGCGGTTGTCAAGCTTATTTGTACATTTCAGCATTTTCCTATAAGTTTAGCAGGTTTGTAGAGTGTAAAATCTGCAATATGTCAGAAAATCGCCGCGGCCCGCCCCGCCTGGCAGCGCCAAAGGCTTGCCGCACGGGCAAAAATCTGCTATGATAAAGGCATCAGACATCAGGAGGCATTAACACCGTGAAGTTTTCAACCAAGGACCGCTATGCACTGCTTTTGATGGTGGAACTGGCCAGCGCCACCCCCGGGGAGTATCTGCCCCTTAAAGCAGTCAGCGATAATCAGGGCATCAGCGTAAAATATCTGGAGCAGATCGTTGCCCCGTTAAGCAAAGCCGGCCTTGTAGAAAGCGGCCGCGGCAGCCAGGGCGGCTACCGGCTCAGCCGCCCTGCCGCCCAGATCACTGCAGGCGATATCCTGCGCGCGGTGGAGGGCGAGATTGTCCCCGTTCCCTGCCTTGCCACTTCCGCAGAAAGCTGCCCCCACCGCGCCCAGTGCGAAACCCTGGGCTTTTGGGAAGGGCTGAACCAGGTCATTAACCAGTATATTGACAGCGCCACGCTGGAAAAGCTCAGCAGCGAATATCTTTCCCATTAAGGCACATGATAAAGAGAAAGCGCACGTACCTGCTATCATTACAGGTACGTGCGCTCTTGTTATTTCCTGTTCTTTTGTTTTTCCGGCATTATGCTTCGGGGGTACTATCGCTGTTTTCGGATGCCCAGTCGGGGGTATCTCCCGATCCGCTGGTGCCGGAATCTGCGGGCGCATCAGGGGCCGGAGCTTCCGTTGCGGTGGGTTCCTGGGTCGGTTCCTGGGTCGGTTCCTGCGTTGCAGCATTGGGGTCCTGTGCGCCGCAGCGGGTGCAGTAGCCGTTCTGGAAGTCATGCCCCAGGGCATTCACATACTCGCTCTTATAATCCTTGCTGGAATCCTCATTGCAGTGGTAGTAGGTGTAGCCCTGCTCCGTGCAGGTGGGGGCGATGATCTCACTCCAATAGGTGTATTCCGGGTCCGGGGTCGCGGTGGCATAGCTGCTGCTGGTGCCATCTGCCCAGTCGGGTCCATTGGAAGAACTGCTGTCGCTGGCATCTTCATCGGGAGCTTCAGTGGTTTCGGGCGCTATGGCAGCGGTGGTGCTGGACACAATGTTGCTCGCAACCGAAACATCCTTATCCCCCGTATGGGTAGGCACGGCGGTCAGGGCCGGGCGGGTATCCTCGGTAATGTAACTGTGGGTGCGGATGTAAGTAAACAGCGCATCCATGGCCTGCTCGGTCAGGTGGATACCATCACTGCTCAGCACATAGCCGCTTTTGGCATAGCCAGTGGAGCTGTCCTTCAGCACCTCGGCGCTGTTCAGGAACTTCCAGCCGTTATCCTGGCACATCTGCACCAGGGCTTTGTTGTATTCATCTACCTGGGTCTGGGTCAGGTTCTGGTTGGAATGCTGCTGGCCCAGCGGCGGAATAGCGTTCACAATGATATCCACACTGGGGTAAGCATCCTGCACAGCCTTGATGCCCTTGGCGTAATCGCTGGCAAAGCTGGAAGCGCTGTAGCTGGAGCTTAAATCGTTGGTGCCAAAGGTCAGGATCACGCGGCGGGGCTGCATCAGGGCAACCGCTTCCGGCATCGTCTTGTAGCCGCTGTAGCCCTGGAACTGCACACAGGCATACGTTGCCAGGGATTTGCCGGACATACCCACCGAGCCAATGGCATTATCATAACTGCAATAATTGAAAATGCGGTACATGCGGGCGGTGTTGGAATCGCCAAGGAAGAGTGTTTCGTCCACATAGCTCTGGCCCGCATCGGCGCTTTCTTCCAGAATGGTGGAGCTGTACTTGTTGGTATCGATCGTATTCTGGTTTTTATCATAGCTGCTGTCCGCCACAAGGGGTTCCTGGGTGGCGGCGGAATCCGCTGTGTTATCATTCTGCCGTGTGGTGCTGCCCAAGCCGCGCACAATAAAGAACGCTGCCCCCACGGTGATGAGCACCGCTGCAAAGCACAGCACCAACACCAGATACATTTTTTCTTTTACATCCATCCCGGCACGGGTCGTTTGTTTTGCCATGATATTTCCTTTCCGTTCCTGGCAGGGTTGCCTGGTATCTATCAGGGGTGTAATGCCCTTGTGGCAACACCGCACAATTCCCGCCTTACGGCTTAAGCACCGCTCCGGCAGCTGCGGCACGGCATCTGCGTTGCCAAAATGCTCGATAAGACATCCAGTATTATCTGCGCTTTTGGCTTGGCATCTGTCAGCACCAGTGGTTTCCGTTTTTTTCATATTTTGCACAAAAATGGCACCTGCCATTTGCGGCAGGTGCCATTCAGGTAATATATTTTATCGCTTATTTTCCATGGCTGCGCTTATTCTGGTTTATCGGCTGTGGGCAGCAGGTTTGCTTTGCGCAGAGCGGGCACCAGCGCCAGGAACAGCACCACAGCGCACACGGTGGACAGCAGAGAGTTGATCAGGGTAACGCCGCTGGTGATCTTGGCCACGGTGGAAGCCAGGTCAGCCTCTTGACCAAAGATATAGCGGTTACGGAAGTAGCCCAGGAACGGGTCGGTGAACACATTGACCAGCAGACCACTGAATGCAGAGCCGATAACGGCAACGTAATACTTAACGCCGTCCGCTGCGCTGAGATCCTGCAGCTTGAACACCTTGTGAGCAAACACGCCGCAGACAATGCCGATGATGAATTTAAGGATAAAGGTGGTGATGGCATAGCCCGGATCACCGGCCATGATATCGGCCAAAGCAAGGCCGATGGCACCAGCCAGGCCGCCGGAAACGCCGTCCAGCATCAGGGCGGTCAGTGCGGTAAAGGTGTTGCCCAGGTGGAAAGAAGAACCGGTGCCCAACACGTTGGGAATGCGGAAAAACTCATACGCAACAAAGCTGAGCGCAGCCATAATACCGATGGTTGCAATTTTTTGGGTGGTGAATTTGGTTTTGCTGAGTGCAGCGATCAGGATACCGAGCGCCACAACAACGAACAGCAGGAGCCACATAACAGCAGTAGACATGGATGATACTTCCCCTCATTTTGCTATTTTCCCCGTTCCTTTGTAGTCTATTTACTTGACAAAGGAAACCGCTTGGGATATGCTCTATTATAATCTTATCTGGCATGATATAAATGGCCAGTAAATTTATTTTTTATGGTGCCAGATTATAAAACGTAAGGGGGAACCGTCATGATTGAACTGCATCCTGAAAAAAAAATGCCGCTGTATGAGCAGCTCTATAACGCACTTGCGCAGGATATCCGCTCCGGTGCCTTGCAGCCAGGCAAGACTTTGCCGGGGCGGCGCACCATGGCGGCCCAGCTTGGCATCAGCACCAACACAGTGGATACTGCCTACCAGATGCTTGCGGCGGAAGGGCTGGCTGTCACCCGGCCCCGCAGCGGCTTTTTTGTTCAGGAAACCGGCGGCATGCTGCACACCCGCCCGCAGCACAGCGTGGTTCCCGCCCCAAAAGCCACGCCAAAAAATACAGTCAGCAATCAAGACGATATTTTATACGATTTGTCAACCGGCAGTATAGATACTTCCCTCTTTCCTGCCCGCAGCTGGGGGCGCATCCAAAAGGAACTGATGTACCAGCGGCCGGAGCTGCTGCAGCGGGGTGATATGCAGGGGGATGAAAACCTGCGCGCCCAGATTGCCGCCTACCTTGGCGAATACCGCGGCGTGGACTGCACAGCGGATCAGGTCGTGGTCGGGGCCGGGGTGGAGTACCTGCTGGGCTGCCTGGCACACCTGTTTGCGGGCAGCACCGCCGCGGTGGAAAACCCCGGCTACAGCCGCACCCGCGCCGTACTGGAAAACAACGGCATCCCCTGTGTACCGGTGGAAATTGACGAAAGCGGTCTGCCGATCCGCGCGCTGGAGCAAAGCGGAGCCAACCTGTGCTATGTTACCCCCAGCCACCACTTTCCCACCGGCGTTACCATGCCGGCCCCCCGGCGCGCGCAGCTGTTAGCCTGGGCCGCCGCCAAACCGGGGCGCTTTATCCTAGAAGATGACTATGACTCAGAGTTCCGCTTTGCCACCCGCCCACTGCCCAGCTTACAGGGCATGTCCGGCGCCAACGGGCCGGTGGTGTACCTGACCACCTTTTCCAAAAGCCTTGCCCCCGGCATGCGCATTGCCTGCATGGTGCTGCCGCAGGGGCTACTGGAACGCTACCAGAGCGATTTTTCCATGTACGCCAACACCGTCAGCCGATATGAGCAGCAAACACTGTGTGAGTTCATGGCCAATGGTTATTTTGCCCGCCATATTGCCCGGATGCGCCTGACCTACAAGCGCCGGATGGAAGCCTTTGCCGCCGCCCTGCACGCCGGGCTGGACCCCGATTTGACGCTGGCGGGGGCACACTCCGGTCTGCATTTTTTGCTCACATTACCGGGCGCGGGCGGCGAACAGGCCATGGTGCAGGCCGCGGCCAAACAAGGGGTGCGGCTGAAAGGCTTGAGCGAATATTATATGCAGGATGCCGCTCATTGCCGCCCCGATACTGTGGTGGCGGGCTATTCCGGCCTGCAGGCGGAGGACATTCCCGCCGCGGCGGCCGCGTTGGGCCGGGCGTGGCGGCAAATGGCACACTCCATCATTTAATAGGCACAATACAATGTAGGCCCGTCCGGGGACGCCGACCCCTACAAATAATTTATTCGCACATCATAAATTTTGCACGGGCAATACAGCCAAGCTACGGCGGGGTCAGGTGACCCCGCCCTACCGGGCAATTTGCGGCGTTATTCCCCTGCCCCCATCCTCAGCACCTCCTGCACCGTCTGCTGCCCGTTTTCCGTCAGGGCAAGCTCCCCTTCGGGGCGGCTGGTGAAGCTGGGCAGGGCGGTTTCCACTACCAGCGCGGGGACGGTGCTGAAATAGTTGAATACACTTTCCAGCGTGTTCCAGTCCTGCGCCTGCAAATCCGTTAAAATGCGGGCACTGGCCTGCCGTGCCTGGCCTGGCAGGGCGGCAAGCTGCTGGGGGTTTTGGCGAAATAAGGCCGCGGTGTAAGCTGCCAACAGCCGGGCTGCTCCGGCATCAGTCTGCTCTGCCCCCAAATCACGCAGAGCGGTTTCGGCAGTGGCAGCCTCGATTTCTGCCACAAAGTTCTGGTGGGGGTCTGTATCCTCCTGCAACGCGGCCATATCCAGCCGCACGGTGGTGCCCTGCTCCCAAAAGCTGGCATAGTAGCTGGGCGTGGCCGCAAGGTAGTGTTGCGGGGCGGTACCAAGGGTATCCCCCAGCAGCTGAGCTGCCCGTGCCGGGCCAGCCGCCAGATAAGCTGCGGCCAGCGTTGTGGTGCCGCTGGGAGCGGCAAGCTGCATGTTGCCGGGCAAGCCGCACAGAGTCAGCGTGGCGGCAGGGGCATCCATGCGCAGCAGGATAAATTCGGGTTCCTCTTTCTGCACCGCCAACAACAGGCTGCCCATATAGCGGGACGCCGGGTCTACCTGCACTGCCGTGCCCGCCGCATTGGCGCGGCGCACGCGCTCCTGCATCTGGCGCTGTATGGCAAAATACTCCACCAGCCCAACCATGGGCAGCAACAGCAGCAGGGTAAGCGCCAACGCGCTGAAAAATAACCGTACCCGCATAAAACACACTCCTTTGCCGCATACTGTAATTACAGTTTAGGCCGCCGGAACGCAGCTTAAACCCAACGCAAAACAAAGGAGTGTTTGCCCATGCTTCATCGCCCTTACGGCCCACGCGGCGCGGAAAGTGAAGACCCCGAATTTTGGACCGACCTGACGCGGAACAGCGACTTTTTGCCGGAACCCGGCATTGTCAACCCGGTGCTTCGCAGCGCCCAGGAACCTTATACCCCTGCCGATGCCCACCAGGACCGGCAGACCATTGACGACGAAAACCTTGCCAGCCACAACGACCCGCTTGGCAGCTGGACCGGCGTTCCCGACCAGGCGGACGAAATGCCGACCCAGGACCAGGACGACCTGTAACCACGCATAAAATAACAGGCACAGCCTTTTGCCGCATTGCGGCGCGTAAGGTTGTGCCTGTTGTTTTTAGGCAATACCGCACAATTCCCGCCTAACGGCTCAAGCGCCGCTCCGGCGGCTGCGGCACGGCATCTGCGTTGCCAAAATGCTCGATAATGTTGGGTTGCGGTACCCGCATCGTGCTTCGGGGACAAAAGCCCCTCGCACTCTGCGACCGCTGCCCCTGCTTCGGTTCGCTGTTTCCGCCACTGGCGGCGCTATCTGGTCGCCCTCCACCGTGATGGTATCCGTCACGGTGCGCTCTCCGATCAGGGTAAAGCCGGAGTATTCTGTCTGCTGTTCTGCGTTTTCATACGGCTCATCGTACAGAACTTCTTTCAACCCGTACAAATGCCGTGCCGTTGGCACTGCGTACAGCAGCACACCGCCGCTGCGCAGCACCCGGCAGAACTCCTGCTCGGCAAAGGGCGAAAAGATGTTCAGCAGAACATCCGCCCAGCCATCCCGCACCGGGGCGCTGAAGCTGCCGCCCACCGCAAAAGCGGCTTCCGGCAGTAGCTTTGCCGCAAGGCGGATGGCATCCTTGGAAAGGTCGAACCCGGCCAGTACGCAGGGACGGCCCTGGGCGGCAAAGGCATCATACACTACGCGGTCATAACTGCCTTCGCCGCAGCCGGCATCCAGCAGGTGGGTCTCACCGCATTCGGGTGCGTATTCCAGGCAGAGCTCGGCCAGCGCTTTCTGGAACGGGGCATAATACCCCGCCTGCAAAAAGGCACGGCGGGCGCGCACCATGGCTTTGCCGTCACCGGGGTCCGCCGCATGGCGCCTCTGGATGGCCAGCAGGTTGACATACCCTTCCTTGGCCATATCATAGCTGTGGCCCTGGGGGCAGCGCAGCGAGGTTCCCAGCGGCATCAATGCGCCGCCGCACACCGGGCAGCGCAGGGCCGCTGCCGCCTGCGGGGTCATTCGTCATCCTCCGCCGGAACCAGATTTTCCGCCGGAACGGACAGCAAGTGGAACTCTGGCACCAGCTCCGGCAGCGGACCTTCGCCCGCAATGGGGGCGGTAGCTCCGCCGTGGGCGGCCATATACTCTTCAAAGTTGGCAAACTTCTGTTTGGGCGGGCGGCGGGAAATCATCTCCAGGCCCGGATCTTCCTCTCGCGGTTCACGGTTCACCCGGCTGCGGGGGGCTGGCTGCGGGGCGCGCCGCGGCGGGCGCGGCGGTTCCGGTGCAGGGGCTGCGGGGGCACGGCGGGCAGCATTGCGCTGCGGGGGCTGCGCGACAGGTTCCTGCGGCGGGCGGCGGCGCGGCGGCTGGGGGGTGGGCTGGGGCTTTTGCTGCCCGCGCGGGGGTTGGCCGTTCAGCTGCGGAGCCACAGGGCGGGCCTGATTGGCGTTATTGGGGCGTGCAGGGCGCTGGGCCGGTTTGAGGGCAGCGGGCTTTGCCGCATTGCTGCGGTTGTTCGGGGCTGCCTGCCGAGGCGGGCAGGGGCGGGATGCATCTTTGGGCTGTGGGGCCCGTGGGGCGGGGTTCTGGGCCGGGGCATCCCCATGGGGGGTGTGGCGGCGGCGACGACGGCGCGCTGCTGTGGACTGAGCATCGCGCACGGCGGGCTCAGCGTTTTTTTCGTTGTTCGGCATAATTGGCTCCCTGTATCGTCAGTCCGGCATGGTCAGACTGCGGCATTCATTATAGTAACGTTTTTCCTCGGCATGGCCCATGCTGAAAGTCTTGCGCGGCAGCACGCCGCCCAGCACAACACCTTTGAACAGGTCTGCTTTGGCAAAGTCCGGCATCAGCAGGGCTGTGGCTGGTTTGGCGGGGTCTGCAGCCATGGCGCGGGCAGCCGCGGCACCGTGGATGTAATCCACCGTCACGCCGGGGTTCTGGGCCAGATAATCCCCAATAAAATGTTCCGTGGTGCCCACGGCCAGCGGGTCCGGGGTGTTGGCGGCGTCAAAGGTGATCTCTGCACCGGCACCGGCCAGCACGATATGCTGGTCGCCGCCCTGGAGGGCTGCGCCGTGCTGTTCCAACCAGCTGCCAAAGTCTGCGGCAACGGTGTTGGCGTCCACGCCAAACAGCACACGGTGGATGGGCTCAATCTCAATCGCCGGGGAATGCACGTTGCACACTTCCGCCAGGCACCAGCGCGCCGGGTGGGTCTGCTGCTGTTCCGGCGGCAGGGTGGGTTTCAGTTCTTCCCAATAGGCTTTTGCTGTGGCAAGGGAATGGTTGCCATCACCAACCGCCAGCGTCATGGGGGGCTGGCCGGCTGCGGCAGGCCAGCGTGCGGCAAAAGCAGCGGCATCGCCAAGGTTTGCCAGCGCAGTGTTGATCTGCTCCACCAGCGCGGGGTCCTCCACGGCCCAACCGGCCAGGTGGCCGCCGTTCAGCATCAGCGCGCCATCATACAGCAGCGGCAGCTCCGCCTTATGGGCGGCAATGGGTTCAATCAGGGTACAGGCTTCATCGTCGGCCAACATCATCACATGCGGGGTTTCCAGCTGGGCCCCGCGGCGGATCTTGAGCCGGGGCGGGATGCGCGCCACCACTGTGCTCTCGCTGGGGCGGATGGCGGGCTTGCTGCCTTTTTTAAAGCTGTACTGTTCCAGGTCCACAGCACCAACCAGACCCTGGCGGATGGTACCGTCCATCTGGGTGCGCTCCACATACACATAGCCATGTACACAGCGGGTCAGCAGATTATCGCGGTAATCCTGCATGGCCGCACGGATCGCCGCAAGGCGCGATTCTTCCTGCGGGGTTCCAAGGTAAGCTTCCGGCAGAACAATGTGCAGGGTGCTGGGTTTCCCCTTTGCCAGTTCCTCCGCTTTCTGCCAGTATTCCGGCTGGGAGGTAAACTGATCCACCGCAATGCAGGCCCACGGGTCCAGCGGGGTCGCTGCACCGGGCAGCAGGATGTCAGCAGGGACAAAACAATTCTGCATGGTAATCACTCCTCTTTCACGGATGCCGTTTTTTACGTCCGGGCGCGGCTCAATCCACAGTGCCAACCAGCCCGTAAATTGCCAGCGAGAGAATGCTGATATAAATCAGCACACTGGGCAGGCCGCGGAATATATGTGGGATATCTTTGCTGCGCAGCCGGCGGCGGCCTTCATCCACCACCAGCACGGCGACCAGGTAGCCCACGCCGCTGCCAAAGCCGAAGCCGATGGACTGCAGCAGGTTATAGTTCTGGCTGGCTGCAACCAGCAGGGTGCCCAGCACGCAACAGTTGAAGGTTGCGCCGGGCAGCTGTTCGCGGCAGGCATCGCGGCTTTTGGGGAACAGGCCCAACAGCAGCCACACAATGCCCATAGCGATCAGTGAGCAGTTCAAAAATACCAGCGGGCGCAGGGCGTTGACCGGCAGCCAGCCGGGCAGCACCTTTGCCAAAGCGGGCAGCGCTAAGCTTTGGGCAGCCCAACCCATGGGGGCGCTGATGGTCTGTACCAGAATGATGGGAATGCAGTACTGCCATGTGCTGATTTTGGGGTCGTTGACCAGCTTGTTCAGTCGGGAAACGCCCAGTGCGCGGAAGAACACTGCATTCTCCGCAAACACAGCCATGACGGCGTAGGTCAGGAACTGCGCCACAGCCTGCAAAACGGAAAGCTCAGCGCTTGCGTTTATTACCATACAGATGACGCACCTCCTCGATCTTATAATGCACATAGGCACCGCCAATAGCGGTCCACACGGCGGCAATCAGGCCAATGATGATAAACCCGGTGCCCGGCTGGTCGGCCAGCGGCAGCGGCGCCACGGGAAATACCACGTTGCCGAACACGGTGCCTTCCGCCAGCAGTTCACGCACAACCCCCACCAGCAGCACCGAAAAGCAGATACCAATGGTATTGTTGATGCCGCGGCGGAACGCCTCGCCCACCGTTTCCAGGTCGTTGGATTCCATACGTTTGATCACGGCGGGCTCCACTACCAGCATGGGCAGATAGATCCCCAGCAGCGAAAGATCCGCCCCAAACAGGTTGTACAAAATGATATAAGCCGGGATATACACAATAGCGGCAGCGTAAGAGTATACCACACCGCGGAAGCGGTTGCCGGTCAGGTGGCAGATTGCCACAGCCAGCATACGGGTTGCCGTTACAAGCAGAATGGTGGCAGCGCACAGCATCCAGGCATTCTGGCCGCTTACAGCAGCCGCCACAATGGGTGCCAGCCCCAGACCGCGCACCATAACGGGGTTATTCAGCCACAGGTGGTCATCATGGATATTCTGGGCCAGCTCTTCCTCGGCCTCTTTGCGGGTCTTGGGCTTATTGGCGGGCTGGAGCGTTTTGGGCTTTTCGGCCGTAGGTGCTTCCTGCTTGCTTTCTACCGCTTTCTGCTCCGCCTGGGCGGCGGCCAGGGCTTCCTGCTCGATCTGCTCGGCGGTTTTGCCCTGCTCTGCGGCGCGGCGCGCCTGTTCCAGCATTTCGGGGGTCAGCTGGGGGATGATAACGGTTTGGGAATGTTCCTGCAGGGTCGGCTTTTTGTTGCTGTTCTTACGGTTCTCTGTGTTGGGCAAGGCGCTTTTCCTCCTTCCGCATGAATCTGATCCTTTCTGCGCGCTGGGCCAGGCGGTCCAGCCATTCGGGGAAAGCACCAGCCAATACAATGGCAAAGCATACGCCGGTTTCGTATACGCTGTAATAGCGGAACGCCGTTGCCATTGCGCCCAGGAACAGGCCGTAAATCAAACGGCTGCTCCAGCGGTTGGGCTGCACCACCGGCTCGCACGCCAGGAATATCCCGCCAAACAGCATGCTGCCGGAAAGCAGGATATACTTTTCCAGGTAGATGCGCTGGCGCACATATTCCCATGGGGCACTCAGGGCTGGAAGTTCGTTCAGGTTGGGCAGCAGCCAGGGCACCAGTACGCATACCGCAAGGTACGGCACAAAGGTAGAAAGCTGCATGTGGCCGCGCACCAGCAGGTACAGCCCACAGGCCACAATGACCAGAATAGTGCAGCAGCCCAGCGGCCCAGCCACATTACCGGTCAACAGGTTGATGGTACTGTCAGACGGCAGGCCGCCGGCAGACAGGGTGGTGTTGCTGCCTTGGGTCAGCACCACTCCGGTGCTGCTGAAAAGTGCCAGCACTGTACCCGGTGCCGGGTAGGACGACATGACTCGCGGCCATGCCAGCGTTGCCGCCACCAATCCCACCGCCGCCGGGTGGAAGGGATAGTGCCCCTCTCCGCCGAACGCTTCTTTGACAAGCACGGCAATGATCGTTGCCGTGACCACCATATAATACGGGGCCGAAGCCGGCATCATCAGCACAATCAGCGCAGCAAAAGCTTCGCTGGAAGGCTCATGTGCGCGGTAGCCCGCCGCATGCAGCGGGGTAACAACACAGTCCGCCACATACGCAGTCAGCAGCCCGGCCGCCATCATCAGCAGCGGGCGCGCTCCGTAATAAAAACAACTGACCGCCAAAAGCGGGACAGTACAAAACAAAATGTCCCAATAATAATCATAGTTTACACTTTTGGTGATCTTATCATGACGTTTTGGCATGGATACTCCTTTGGGGGTTACAGCGCCCGAACCTGTTTGGCCAGCGCGGTACGGTCCTGCGCCTTAAAGAACGCGCTGCCCATGACCAGCACACTGGCTCCGGCCTGGGCGCACAGGGAGGCGGTTTCGATGTTAATGCCACCGTCCACCTCAATGCGGGGGGAAACACCGCGCCGGTTGCACTCTGCCTTGATGGCTGCCACACGGCTGACGGTTGTGGGGATGAACTTCTGCCCGCCAAAGCCGGGCTCCACCCCCATGACCAGCACCAGGTCCAGTTCATCCAGGTAGGGGAACACTGCCTGCGGCGGGGTAGACGGGCTGATGGTCAGGCCCACCAGGCACCCAGTCTCCCGCACAGCGGCAATGGTCTGCCCCACATGGTTGGGCACAGCTTCAATGTGGAAATTGATCAGGTTTGCCCCTGCTGCCGCAAAATCCTGTGCATAGCGTGCAGGGTCGGAGATCATCAGATGAACATCATAAAATGCTTCCGGCACGGCCTTTTTCAGGCATTTCAGCACCGGCGCGCCATAGGTGATGTTGGGTACAAAGTGGCCGTCCATCACATCAAAATGCACCATGTCTGCACCGCACACCATAGAATCGGCCGTTTCGGCGGCAAGGTTGGCCAGGTCGGCAGACAGGATGGAAACACTCAATTCCGTCATTGCTTTGTCCTTTATCTCAAATTGCACAGCATCATTCCCGCCGCAGCGGTATTTGGAATCATGCGGTTTTGCTATAAATCCTGGTTTACGCCTGCCTTATGCTTTGTACTGGTTGATCTTATCCATCTGCACAGCAACGCAGGCCAGCGCGCTTTCAATTACCTTGTCCATATCATAGTACTTATACTCGCCCAGGCGGCCGCCGAACACAACGTGCGGCTCGGCATCGGCCAGTGCCTTGTACTTGGCGTACAGGGCGCTGTTCTTGTCATCGTTGACCGGGTAGTACGGCTCGTCGCCCGGTTTCCACTCAGCGGAGTATTCGCGGCTGATGACCGTCTTGGTGCCCGGCTCGGTGGAGCCGAACTCAAAGTGCTTGTGCTCAATGATGCGGGTGTACGGGGTTTCGGCATCGGTGTAGTTGATGACAGCGTTGCCCTGATAGTTGGGGCAGGCCAGCGTTTCGGTTTCAAAGCGAACGCTGCGGTACTGCAAGGTGCCCAGGGAGTAATCAAAATAAGCGTCAATGGGGCCGGTGTAGATCACACGATCAGCCAGAGCATCCAGTTCAGCCTTGTTAGCCAGGTAGTTCACACCCAGGCGAACTTCCACACCCTGCAGCATGTTGGCCACCATCTGGGTGTAGCCGCCGTTGGGAATCCCCTGATACAGCGCATTGAAGTAGTTGTTATCAAAAATCAGGCGCACCGGCAGGCGCTTGATGATGAACGCCGGCAGCTCAGTGCAGGGGCGGCCCCACTGCTTTTCGGTATAGTGCTTGACCAGCTTTTCGTAAATATCGGTGCCGACCAGGTTGATGGCCTGCTCCTCCAGGTTTTTGGGCTCGGCGGTAAAGTGGGCAGCGCGCTGCTCCTCGATCTTTGCCTCGGCCTCGGCGGGGGTCACAACGCCCCACATCTTGTTGAAGGTGTTCATGTTGAACGGCAGGTTGTACAGTTCGCCCTTATAGTTTGCCACCGGAGAGTTGGTATAGCGGTTGAACACAGCGAACTGGTTCACATAGTCCCACACTTCTTTATTGTTGGTATGGAAGATATGTGCGCCATAGCGGTGGACATTGATGCCCTCAACATTTTCGGTGTAGATATTGCCGGCAATGTGGTCGCGCTTATCGATCACCAGGCAGCTTTTGCCTGCCTTGGTAGCCTGCTGTGCAAACACTGCGCCAAACAGACCAGCGCCGACGATCAGGTAATCATACTGTTTCATGGGGAACCTCCTTGTTATTTGGCAGAATGGCTGAACGGATCAGCGGAACGGTTTTTCCACTGCTGCACCTGCTGCAGGTGGAATTCAAAATCGCGGTCATCCTTTGTCAGCTGGCTGGAAAGGATCACGCCGGAAATAAACAGCAAAAGCGCCGCCACCAGTACGCAGGCACACACGATCAGCGTAGGGAAGCGCGGCACAAGGCCGGTGGCAAAATATTCGCCCAGAACAGGGGCCAAAAAGCACAGGCTGATAATGCCAAGCACCGCAGCCAGGGTGCTGAAAAAGCCGAACGGGCGGTAGTTTTTATACAGCCGTGCAATGGTGCGCAGCACGCGGAAGCCGTCCGAATAGGTATTCAGCTTACTTTCGCTGCCTGCGGGGCGGTCACGATAGTCAATGATCACATTCTCCACCTGCATGTTGCGGTGCAGGGCGTGAATGGTCATTTCGGTCTCGATTTCAAAGCCGCGGCTCAGCACCGGGTAGGTTTTGACAAACTGGTAGCTGAACGCACGGTAGCCCGTCATGATATCCTTGATTTGGCCGCCGAAGAGGTTGTTGGTAAAAAAACGCACCAGGTCGTTGCCAAAATTGTGGAACGGGCGTTTGTTCTGGGTGTAATAGGTGGAGGAAAGCCGATCCCCCACCACCATATCAGCCTGGTGTTCGGTGACGGCTTTGACCATTTCCGGGGCCGCTTCCGCCGGGTAGGTATCGTCGCCGTCCACCATGATATAGGCTTCGGCGTCAATTTCGCGGAACATGCGGCGGATGACGTTGCCTTTGCCCTGCTGGTATTCGTGGCGCACCACGGCACCGGCTGTGCGGGCCAGCTCTGCCGTGCCATCGGTAGAGTTGTTATCGTACACATAGATCGTAGCTTCCGGCAGAACGCGGCGGAAATCCATCACAACCTTTTGTACTGTCTGAGATTCGTTATAACAGGGGATAAGAACTGCTATTTTATCCAATGATATTCACTTCCCTTTTGCGGGTAGATTTTTGTGTTTCAGGTGCGTGATTTTGGGGTATGCAGCGGG
>QWCN01004236.1_pt1 | contig 26983 bp, 18 predicted proteins | sample 1972711 | NCBI WGS metagenome assembly QWCN01 (sample SAMN09866707, study PRJNA288562) | Human gut metagenome isolate term1_stool, whole genome shotgun sequencing... | isolation source: gut | host: Homo sapiens | place: USA: California
ATTCTCCACACACATCCAGTAGTGGTTTCGATTACGTAAATTATTTGAATATTATAAAAAGGGTTATCTGTCTGCGACCGTAGGAACACGCCTGCACTTTGCGAGTGGATGGTCGTTAGACCATTCAGGAGCTTAGTACAGCTGCGTGTGAGTCGAGCGAAAGCGCGTCGCAGACAGATAACCCTTTTTATAATATTCCACCAATAATTTTCGGCATCAACTACAAATTACAATTTCTACTTCTTCACTCCCATATCATCCTCTTTAAACTGTTCAAATGTTCTCATCTGATAAGTAGAATTTGTAAATGAGCATCCGCGGTACATGCAATCCACTACATAATTAATCTCTTTATATTCATCTTTATAATCTGAATCAACGAAATTAATCTGCATCACGTAATCTTTTTTGCCATCACTTGTGATCAGTACATATTGGCATTTTGTTTTTGCGCTGTCTAAGTATCCCATGACGATCATGCTTGATTTTCCTTGGTATAATTTTGGAGTTTTGCCGCCTTGTGGATATGTGAATGTAACTTTCTTGATAGCTTTCTTCTTTTGTTTGTATAATTTCTGGACGCTTTTTACTGCGTTACCTAATCCGGCTTTTTGTGATGAGATGACTGCTTTTACTTCGTAGTCGTCGTCCTTATTGCTGTTTGCGTATTCTAAAGTGTATTGGTTTCCTGCATCATTTACATAACTGCGGTTAAATAAATATTTTGGGTAAGCGAATTCAAATGAATTGTCATCACTGCTTACATATTCATAATCGTCAGCGTCTGTACATGCAGATAAATCCATACTTTCATTGTCTGTATAGGATAATGCCTGGGATTTATCTGTGTCACTGTTGTTTTCGGTATCCCCATCTGCTACATCTTCTCCGCTGTTATCGCTGCTTTTTTTGTTTTCCGTTGTTTTTGCTGTCGTTTTATCTTCTGTTGTTGCTGTTACTTCTTTTTTGTCTCCAGAGTTAAAATACTGAAATGCAAATACTACAGCTATAACGACGATTACACATGCCAGAATAATGATCCAGTTCTTTGATGATAATTTTCCTGCATGATTTGGTTGTTTTGTTTCATTCTGAGGTTCTGTGTACAGCTGTTCTGGCTGTTTTGGCTGTTGTGGTGGTACTACTAATTTCGCACCGCAGTTTGCACAGAATCTTGCATCGTCTTTATTTTTTGTTCCACATTTTTTACAATACATATAGATTCTCCTTAATCATTTTTTGTTCCGCAATAAATACAGAATATCGCATCTTCTTCTAAAAGTTCTCCACAATTTTTACAGTGTTTTGGTTCTGGTTGCGCTGGCTGTATTTCCTGCTCTGGTTCTGATACTTTTGTGCCGCAGCTTCTGCAGAATCTGTCTCCTTCATGTAACAGGCTTCCGCAATTTGGGCAGACATTCTCATCTTGTTCTTCCTCTTCTTCTGGCAGTTTGCATCCACATTCCCCACAAAATAAACTGTCTTTTGCATTCTTTGTTCCGCACTGTGGACATATTTTCGGATCTTCCAGTGTAAGATCTAGAATCTGCTGATCCATCTGATTGATTTCCTGATACTGGACTTTGATTTCCTGACATAATTCAGAAAAGTCTTTCTCTGGATCTTTTGCATATTTCACATAATATGCTTCTCCGAGCTTTGTAAAATTTTCCTGTATTTCTTTTTCTTTGGCTGTAATCTGGTCTTTTATTGCGTTGACTAATTCCTCTGCATTCTCAATGTTGTCTGGCATTGGCATCTGGCTGGTCCCCCTTATATATTTTTAATTCTTTTAAAGTCAGTATAGCATTTCTTTTTTTTCCTTTCAATTATTGCTGGTGCATAAAACAGAAAAAGAACAGCTGGTCTTATCAACCGCTGTCCTTTTCCTAATAGCTTAAATCTAACAGCCTATTTATTTTTGATTATTTAATCTTAATCGTGATGGTTGCTTTCTTGCCAGTTCCATCTGTTGCCGCTGCTGTAATCTTCACGGACTTTTTCTTGCCAGCCTTTAATGCCTTTACTTTTCCTGAAGATGAAACAGTTGCATATTTGGTATTGCTGCTTGTCCATTTCAATTTCTTATTGGCACCTTTTGTGGCAGTTACTTTTGCTTTGAGACTTAATGTCTTGCCTGCGTTAACTGTCTTTTTGCCAGTGATCTTGATCTTCTTCACTTCACCTTTGGCGATCTTGATCTTGATAGAGGCCTTCTTCTTGCTTCCATCTTTGGCTGTTGCTGTGATCGTTACCGTCTTTCCTCCGGCTTTCTTATTGACTGCCACAGTTCCATTCTTATCTACCGTTGCATATTTGCTGTTGCTTGTAGACCATGTCACTGCTTTGTTCGCTGCTTTGGCTGGTGTAACGGTCGCTTTTAATTTAATCTTCTTGCCTGGTGCAACATTCGTTGTTGGAGACTGTATTGTAATCTTTGTTACTTTTATTACCTGTGGTTTTGGTTTCTCCGTTGTTGGCTGTTGTGGCTTCTCTGTTGTTGGCTCATCTGGTTTTGGTGGCTGTGGTTCTTCTTTCTTTTCAACCGTAACTGTAATGGTTCTTGCAGATTCTTTATCGCTATTGTAAATAGATACTTTCGTTGTTCCTGCTGCTTTTCCTGTAATAACCAGAGTTCCATCTTTGATCTGTGCATCGGCAATACTGCTGTCTGCAGCTTCTGCTTTCGCATCTGCTGACAGAATTCCTTTTGGTGTAATATCCTGTGTCTTGGTTTCTCCTTCTGTCATGGATACATCTTTAAGACTTAATAATGCTAACTGATCACTTTCCTTAATGCTGTTGTCTTGCAGATTTACATCTGTAAGCTTTGTTAATCCTTTCAATGCATCAATATTAGTTACAGATGTTGATCTCAATGTAAGGCTTGTCAGATTTGTAAGATTTGCTAATAAACTGATATCTTTCAACTGGGCATCGTTTACAAACTCTACTTTCTTACAATTCACAGCCTTGTCAATACCCGTCAGATCTGAAAGTGTCTCACTGTTTTTCACAATGATATCGTCTACATTCTGAATCTCTTCTGTTGAGATCATTCCATCCAAATTCGTGTCTGCAGATTTGCCATTGTTCAGCATTCCTTTGTACAGATCATAGTCTTTGATAACAACTGCATTCTTGTCTGCCGTATTTACTGTAAATGTTGTTTCTTCAACATTTTTTATTTCTCCATTCTTTAGTGTGATCTCGGCACTTACTTTTACAGTTCCTTCTTCTTTTGCCTGTGGTGTGTAAGTTCCATCCGCATTCTGAATCATGGATAAAATGCCGTCTTTGCTGTAATTATATTTTACAGACTCAATATCGCTGGCTTTTACATTTGCAAATTCGTATTGTTTAAATACTCCCAGTTTTGTTGTCTTGGATGCATCAGCAAATTCCACTTTCTTTTCCGGTTCTTGTTCTGTCACATTGATATTGATTGTCTTTGTTTCAGAACCCATCTGAATTGTCAGTGTTGTTGTTCCTTTATTCTTTGCTTTTATCTCAATATAAGAATTCAGGATATCTTCTTCATCTGCTGCATCTTCACCTTCTGGTGTTACAATCTTAGCTTCTGCAATGTTGCTGTCTGCAACTGTTACTTTATCTGTTTCTTTTAATAATCCAGCTGGTTTGACAGCTTTTGTTTCTGTCTGTCCGACAGTTAAAGAAATACTATCTGTGCTGATCAGTTCCTTGCGTACACTATTTGGTGCATTGGCTGGTAATGTGATCTTCTCAAACTGAGATTTGTGGTCGATCAATGGTTTGAAATCGGTGATCAGTTCGTCATTCTCAAGATTGATCTCTTTTAATTTCGGCATGTCATTTACAAATGATAAGTCTGTGATTCCTTTGTTATCTGACAGATCAATGCTCTCGCAATTAACTGCTTTCTTTAGATAACTTAAATCACTGTCACTGATCCTACTGTAATGTCCTTCGATTTTTACTGCCTTTTTGATCTCATCTGTATCAATTCGATAATCTTTCTTGCCACTGATACTTCCGTCAACGAACTTGCCATTTGCATCTTTCAGTGTTGTAAAGATCCTATAACTTGCGATTGGCACGATATTCTCTGGTGCTTCTGTTACTGTGACTTTTTGCTGTGTTTTATATTCTTTTTTATTTGTGCCTGTAAAATATGCATCTAATACCGCTGTTCCTGTTGTCTTTGGTTCATAATGAAGCATATTGTCATCATCTACATCAATAGTTCTGATAATGTCATAATCTGCATCTCCTGCTGGATAAATTGTATAGTCTCCATTCATGTAATCTAGGTTTTCCGCATTCTTTAATTCAATCAGTGAAAAATCACCAATAGAAATCGTTACCTGATCTGATTTGAATCCAGGGTTTTGTTCATTCTCTTTTACGACACTGACTGGAATTGTCTTGTATGTTACGCCATTATTCTTAAATAACAGATTCGCTGTTGTTCCTGCGGAACCTGATTTGGCATACAGTTCAACATTTGTTCCCTCCTGATAAACTGTGATTCCATCCACATCACGATCCAGCACAACTTCATCACTGGATCTTAGAATTCCAACTGGCCTGATTAACTGGCATCGTTCATATGAAGTATATTCGTTAGTAAATAAACGTTCATTTTCTTCTAAAACAATCTTATCTGTTCTGATCAGGCTTAGGCGATCTTCTGCCGAAATATCATCATTGTCTGGAAGGTATAAGGCATCTAACTTATCTAAACCTTTCAGTACACTTACATCGTTAAATCTAGTATCTCGAAGGCTAAGATATTCAAGATCTTTTAATTGTGCTAATACTGAAAAATCAGTGATATTTTCGGAATAACTTAATCCCAGCTTCTTCAAATTCTTTAACTCTTTAAGACCGCTGATATCTTTTATTGTACTATCATACAGCTCCAGACTTTCCAGTTTTGCTAATTGATTAATTCCATCCAAATTTGCAGGTTCTGCTCTTCTTAATTCCAGTGATGTCAGATTCTTTAGATTCTTTAATGCAGAGAAATCTTTTACTTTTTGTGTCTGCTGTGTCATCGTAAATTTCTGAAGATTCTCAATTTTATTCTCATCTGACGTAAATTGATTAAATTCATCTTGTGAAATATCAAGCATGTATAATTCTAATCTATTTATTTTTGTAAGTTTGGATAATAGAGTTTCTATGTCAGAATATTTTAAATCATCATAATTCTCTATTGTTAATTCCTCACAATTAACCGCCTGATCTAATCCTGAAAGATTATCTTCTATAGATTCAGCATCCGTATCATCTAAATAAATCTTTTTAATCTTCTTGATATCATCCTCTGTAATCTTATAGTCAGTATCTTTGATATCGTTATATTCATATAATCTGTCATATGTGTTCACTGTCTTGATCGGTACAAGTTTTTGGTTTCCATCTGCTTTTTTAACTGTAACTGTTATTGTATCTTTATAGATCGTTCCATCACTCTTCTTAAATGTACCTTCAATCTGTGTTGTACCCTCATTCTTTGGTTCATAGTGATATTCCCCTCCATTATAAGTTTCGGCAATATTTACTATGTTCTTATTTTTTGAAGATAAAGTTACCTGATTTATTGAAGATGCATTTTTATATTTGACTTCACTTAGATTACCAATGTATAAATCTTCTGCTTCTTTTGCAAATCCTGGTGCTTTTGCACTTGCTTTCTTGATCTCAACTGGTATCTCAACTTTCTGATCTGCAGCTTTTTTATTTGTGATGATCAGAGTGCATGTTTTAGATCCTTCTGATTCTCGTGCATCGATATTGATCTTTCCATTTCCTTTATTCGTTACTTTAATGGAATCATCGCCTTCTATCGTGCATACATCGCTTTTATCGAGAATCTTAGCTGGTTTTATTGTTACTTCTTTCTGCGCTCCTGCTTCAACCGTTATCTTCTCGTCATTTTTTATAAAGCTTAATCTGTCTGCTGCTGATACTTTACTTCCTTTTAAGTATAGAGTTGTCAGCTGATCTTTGACATTTTCTAAAGCTGAAATATCACTTACTCCTGTATAGGACAGATCTACTGTTTTTAATTTTGTTAATTTGCTAAGCTGGCTGATGTCTTTTAAATTTCTGCAATTGGACAGATTGATCCATGTACATTCTGTTGCATACTCAACCCCAGAAAGATTTGTAAAATCTCCATTCCTTCTTTCAATTGTCTTAATCTTATCAGTGTCTGTTTTCTTGATACAGTCTGTCTTATCTCTGTCATCCCAGTCACATATCATTGCCTGATATAATTCATAATCTGTAACTGGAACAATACTGTCATCTGTTCCAACATTGACTGTTATCGTATCACTGTAAGTCATTCCATCTGCTTTAAATGACATCGTAATGTTGGCTGTTCCTTTGGATTTTGGCTCTAGATAATAATGAATTTCGTCTTCTTCCGTTTCATAATTATAGCGTTCTTCTGCATGGATAGTTACAACATCTGGATTATCAGATTCTGGATCTTCCACAACTTTCGCATTGTCCATGTTCTTTAGACTGATCTCACTGAATCTTCCGATACTTGCATCCATGGTTTCTTTTGCAAATCCTGGTGCATTTTTATCTTTTTCTATTACATTAACATCAATGGTTTTTGTTGCTCCACTTTCTGTTGTGATCGTCAGGGTTGTCTTCTTACCAGCCTGTCCTTTTTTCGCACTGATAACTAATGTTTTGTCATCACTTTCATTATATTCCGTGTCTGCTTCAGCAACCTCTGTGTCTGCAATCTCTGCTGTATCAGTTTCTTCAAATAAGCCTGCTGGACGTATTACTTTCTCTGTTTTACCTCCCTCACATACTGTGACTGGTTCTGATGAGATCAGATCAAGACGGTCTTTATCTTCAATCTGTGTATCTTGAATATTCAGATAATCTAGCTGGTCTTTTAAAGTTTTTAAAGTATCTGTTTCGCTGATTCCTGTGCCTGCAAGATTCAGCTTTTTCAGCTTTTTAAGATTCTTAAGTTGTTTAATATCTGTAATATTATCGTTATATGGTAAATTTAAATCTTCACAATTTTCTGCTTGGCTGATCCAATCTAAATCTTCATTTGTTATATTATCACTATTAAGATTTATATAAGTTTTCTCTTTTAGTGCTTCCCATGTAATATATGACTCATCATTTTCTCTTAAAGAAGAATACGCATTATATGATTTGATTGGAACTATATCATCTGCTGCTTCATCAATCGAAGCTTTGATCTCATCTCTATATTTTGTCCCATCTTCTGTTATAAAGATTCCTGTAACTGTAGCTTCTCCTTTACCTTGTGGCTCATATACATAAATTTCTCTACTATCCTGATCTTCATCACTCCAACGCCATGCTGTATTCAATTTTAAAACAGCTTCATCATCAGATGTTAGCTTCACTTCTTTTACTTTTGATAAATTGTTGATTCCGACTTCTCCAAAACATCCTACACTTGATTTGTATTCGGATGTTTTAAAACTTGGAATATCACCTTTATTCTCTACAACTGTGACTTCGATTTCTTTTTTGTAATCTTCATTCTCAATCGTGATCGTTGCTTTCTGACCTGCTTTGCCTTCTCCTGCTTTGTAATACCATTTACTCATTCCGTCAGAATCTTTATACTGCTTTACACTTACAACTGATGGATCACTTGATGTTACAGTGTCCACGGATGAAACAAGTCCTGCCGGTTGTGAAATATCAGAAATTTCTGTTCCTTCCTGAATCTCTGCCTTTGTTGATCTGATCAGGGATAATCTGTCTTCCGCACTTACTTTTGAATCATCTAAATTGATATATTCTAAGTTCGGAAGATCTTTTAGTACACTGACATTGGATACATTTGTATTATTTAAAGTTAATTTCTTTAACTTTGTAAGATATCCCAAGTTTGAAATATCATCCAGATTATAACTGTATGATATATTCAGTTCTTCACAGTTTGTTGCATACTCTATTCCACCAATATTATCGACACCAGTTATATTTAACTCCTTCAGATCTTTCATCTGTTCTTTCGTAATAAATGTAGTAGATCTATCGACCCCTAATTTCTCTTTTATATCATTAAACAAATTATTATCTGTAATTGGTGCAATATCTTCATCGTTGGATACTACTTCCAAAGTTACTGGATCAAGTGGGATGTCTTTTATTATATCACCTTCAATTTTCTTAATATGTGGTATTACTTCCACACGTCCTGTCTTCTTTGGAACGATCATATAACTCGGAGCATCAGTCTCATCATCCGTTACAGTGTATATTTCCAAGTATTCATTATAGTTTCCTACAAAATATATATCGAAAAATTCTTCTGGATCAATTCCTTGCAAATGATATGTATTAAAAGTTCCAATTTTTAATACAAAAGAATTCTCATCAAGTGTTATACCACTTTCTTTTGCATCCGTTGACTTGACAGATCTTTTTACAGACTTTGTCTGTGTTGTCCCTTGTTTACTGCTTGCAAATGTTGTGATCCCATTCGCTGGAATCATAGCTAAACTTAACATGCATGCAAATATTTTCTTTAAATTTCTGCTGCATGTCCGCTTGTGCGGTTTTTCATTCTTCCCCATATTTTTTTACCTCCCGTATGAAAAATCGTGCCAACTAGTTGCTATACTTTCTTAATTATACTATTGTTTTAATATTAATACAATAAATTTGTTCACATTTTTAGTTGCATGGGACTTTCCTATAAATTAAAAAAACATTATAAATGGCAGCCAATCTGGATCTCATATCTTCCAGACTGACTGCCATCTATAATGTTCATCAAAGTTTTAAATTATTTAATTATATATTCTCTAATGCTGTGGTACTCCATTAGGTTCTAATGTTCCTCCAACCTGTTTCTTCATTCTGAAGCGGTAGAAGATAATTGTTACTAATGTAGACACAACTAAGATTCCAACGAATACTGCGACATCACCGCCGATCTGTCCATCCATGGATAATGTATGACGGAATGCGTGTACTGTATAGCTGAATGGCATGTATTTGTGTAATACTGTGTAGAAGTGTGGTGCCATATCCAGTGGATATGTTCCTCCTGCTGCACCTAACTGTACGACCATGAATACTAACATGACGAAACTTCCAACACGGTTTAATAACATCTCACCAAAGCAGATCAATGACATAAATGCCATAGATGCCAGGATTGCCATTCCAAATGTCTTTCCAACATAGTGTGGTTCCATTCCATTGATTCCAATTAAAACGGCTACCATGATCACTGCCTGAACAATTGATACTGCTGCCATGACTGTGACTTTGCTCAGCCACCACTGAAGTCCACTCTTAACTTCTTCGTTTTTCTCCATTAAAGGATACATTAATGTAAATGCCATACATGCTACAAATAATCCAACGGACATCATATAAGGTGCCATTGCGTGACCATTGTTATCAACATGTGAGTATTCTACATTCTTTGCTTTTACTGGTGCTGCAAACATCTTGTTTGTTTTGTTTGTAGCTTTGATATCATTTACCTGATCTGCTCCTTTTTGTAAGGAATCTTTTAATGTCTTGCTTCCATCCTGAAGTGTTGCGATTCCATTTCCAAGAGTTGTAGATCCTGCTGCAAGCTGGCTTGATCCGCTTGCGATCTGTCCGGCTCCAGATGCTAACTGTCCGGCTCCGCTGTTTAATGTATTATTGTTTGCAACTAAAGTTGCTGTTCCTGATTTCAGTGTTTTTGTTCCATTGTAAAGCTGTGTTGTTCCTGACATAAATGTTGGGAGTTTTGAGCTTACCTGGTTAATTCCACTGTTTAATTGTGTTGCTCCGCTGTTTAATGCTTTGGAATTATTCTTTAAGGTTGTAAGTCCTGTATTTAAACTGCTTACTCCTGCTGTGTAATTTGCAATTCCAATCTTTAACTGTCCTGTACCTGTGCTAAGTCCAGATTCTAATGTTGTAAGTCCTGCATCTACCTGTGAAGAACCACTCTTTAACGCTGTTAATGCCTGAATCATTCCCATTGTTTCTGGAGTTGTTCCCTGCTGGTCTAATCCTGTTTTCACAGTTTTTAATCCTGAATACATTGAAGTTACTGCCTGTGAACCTTTTGGCAATACTTTCTCCGAATTAGATGCTAACGCTGATACCTGCTGTTTTACTGCTGCTAATGTTTCATCTGAAGACGCTGACTGTGTACTTACTTTTGTTGTTGTAGTCGCTTTTGCCTGAGATGCCTTCTGTGCATTTGTATATGTTTCATCTACATTTTCTTCCACATCAGATGCTGCACTTTCAACTTCACCGATCTCTGATAAAAGCTGTTCTTTTTCTTCATCGGATAACTTGCTTAATACAGAAGAGTTCTTTAATTTACTTACTTTACTCTGTAATGTGTTAACTTTTTCTTTTGCAGTTGCTGCACTTTCTGCTGCTTTTTTACTGTCTGTATTATCTACTGTTGTTGTTGTAGTTTTTGTTGACTGTGTTGTTGCTGCACTTCCATTTAATGATTTGTTTAACTGCTGAATGCCGTCATTTAACTGAGTCATTCCAGCACTTAACTGCTGAATATCTGTTGATTCTGGAAGCTGTTGTCCAATCAGTGCTGAGGACTGTTTCGCTGCTGTTAATACACTGTCAATTCCAGTTGTTAAAGATCCTGTTCCTTCTTTTAACTGTGCAGTTCCACTTTTGATTCCTTCTGATAACTGGTCTACTCCTGATGTTAATGCTGTATTATTCGCAACCAGCTGTTTGCTTCCAGCCTGTGCTGTGCTGACACCATTTGTATACTGTGAAATTCCTAATTTTAATGATTTGGAACCAGTTGATAACTGAGTTGCTCCAGTCTGTAATGCTGCAACACCATTTTTCAGTGTCTTTGTTCCTGATTTTAATGATTTTGCTCCGCTGTCAACTTTGGCTACACCTGCTGTATATGATTTTAATCCTACAGAAAGTGATTTTGCTCCATTCTGGAATGTTAAAGTGCTGGATGCAAGTTTCTTTAAGTTCTGCTCAATTGTGTCATTTCCAGCTTTCAGTTTCTTTGCTCCGCTTTCAATCTTTCCTGATCCATCGGCTGCTTCCTGGAATCCAGATCCTGCCGTCTTGATCTGAGCAAATACGGTTTTTACATAAGTTTCTGTTACTTTTTCTCTGACTGACTTTTCAATCTTCGCCATGGCACTGTCATCCATCTTGGATGCTACATAGTTTGTACCTGGGTTTGTCTTATATGTCAGTTTCATCTGTTTTGGATTCTTATCCATTAATGTTGTTGCGTTCTTTGAGAAGTTTTCTGGAATGGAAATGATCATATAGTATTTTCCACTCTTTAATCCTGCTTCTGCTTTCTTGTCGCTGACAAAATGGAAATCTAGTGATCCTGAATCTTTCAGATTCCTGACCAGATCGTCACCGACTTGTAATGTTTTACCCTCGTAAGTTACCTTTTTATCGTGATTTACCACTGCTACTGGTAATTGGTCTGCATCTCCATATGGATCCCACATAGATCCTAAGAATACAGATGTATAAATTGCAGGAATCGTAATGATCGCGATCAAAATGATAATCATCCAGGGGTTTTTTAAAATTTTCTGCCATTCTCGTTTTAACATGATCACAGCTGCTCCTTCCTTGCATTATTGTTATTATAAAAGAGGTTTTTGTCTCCTTAAATCATTGGTTATTATATTCACTTTCTTGATAAAAGTCAATCATTTATTGAACAGTGGTCATTTTTATTTTTTGTACAATCGGTCATTTTTTTGCTAAAAAGGCAAAAAAACAGACTTCCTTTATTCATCTGTTATAAAAGAAGCCTGTTCTCAATGTTATTTACTTTCTTTCTTAATGTAAATCGGACGTTTCTTTGTCTCTAAATATGTCTTAGATAAATACATTCCTACAACTCCGATTCCCAATAACTGAATTCCACTTAAAAAGCTGATGACACAGATCAATGAAGGCCATCCTGCAACCGGATCTCCAAATGCTGCTGCTCTTATGACAACAAACAACAGGAATAAAAATGCGATAATACACACGATCACACCGATCAATGATACGATCGTAAGTGGTACTGTGGAGAATGCAATGATTCCTTCCAGTGCATATCTGAATAATTTCCAGAAAGACCATTTTGTCTCTCCTGCTGCACGTTCTACATTCTCAAACTCGAGCCATTTTGTTTTAAATCCTACCCATCCAAAAATACCTTTTGTAAATCGGTTATATTCTGGCATGGAGAGAATCGCATCAACCATATCTCTCTTCATCATACGGAAATCTCTGGCTCCATCTACGATATCTGCATCAGAGATCCTATTGATCAAACCATAAAAACGTCTTGCAAAAAATGAACGGATCGGTGGTTCTCCCTTTCTTGTGACACGTCTTGTTGCCACACTGTCATATCCTTCTTCCTCGATGCATCGGATCATCTCTGGAATCAAATGAGGCGGATCCTGAAGATCAACGTCCATTGTCACAACATACTCACCTTTGGCATGTTCAAATCCTGCATACATCGCAGCTTCTTTTCCAAAGTTTCTGGAAAATGATACATAATGTATGCATTCGTCTTGTTCGCTTAATTTCTTTATAACTTCTAATGTCTTATCCTTGCTTCCATCATCAATAAAGATAATCTCAAAGTCAATTTTTCCTTCTTCTTGTTTTCGTACTTTCTGCATCTCCTCGTAGTAAATTGGAATTACTTCTTCCTCATTAAAACAAGGTACAATGCAACTGCATAACTTACTCATATGTTATCCTACCTTTTATCGTATATATCTTTCACTTACTTAGATAGTATATCACTTCCTTTTGATTTTGTCTTTACTTAGTTTTTATCTATGATTTTTTAAATGATTCTGCTATGATAATATTGTTTTTATTTCGTCGATCATATTTATTATCTTTTATAGAAAGGAACGATACAACAAATCATGATTCAAGATATTTACCCACATAAGTTAAACAATCAATATAACCCAGAGAAAAAGCCTGATGCAGACAGCATTATTTTATATTTTACAAAGGATAGGCTTCTTCACCGTCTGTTAAAGAAATCGGATCTGGAAGAAATGGGGCAGGAGGACTTATTTTCGCCTGCTGAAATGATCTATACTGGAGATGGAACAAAGCTTGCGAGACCTGCTCTTTTAAATGAAGAAAATCTGTTTTTATCTTTTCCGAGATTCAGTGATTTCGTAAATGATGCAAATGTCAATGAAGATACTCTGACATATCTTTTCTCTGTAGATGATGATGATTACTTCTTATTAAATGAGTCACCCGAAGAAATTCCGGAAGATTACAACTTCTGCACGGTGCGTGATCTCCGTAATCTGCAGATTGGGCCAAAATACCGTACTTTTGCCGCAATTACCGGACTGCATCTATATAACTGGTATCGTACCAATCGTTTCTGTGGCTGTTGCGGACACAAGACAATCCATTCTTCAACGGAACGTGCCTTAAAATGTCCTTCCTGCGGTCATTTGATCTACCCACGAATCATACCTGCAGTCATTGTCGGGGTTAAAAATGGTGATAAACTTCTTCTTACAAAATACCGCAAGGGATTTACTCCATTTGCCCTGATCGCTGGATTTACAGAGATTGGTGAAACTCTGGAAGAGACTGTTGCCCGTGAGGTTATGGAAGAAGCCGGGCTTCATGTAAAAAATATTCAGTATTACAAATCCCAGCCTTGGGGTGTTGTCGATGATCTGCTTGCCGGATTTTATTGCGAAGTTGATGGAGACACCCAAATCCATATGGACGCATCAGAGCTGAAACTTGCAGAATGGAAAACTCGTGATGAAATCGAATTACAGCCAAATGATTTTAGTCTGACAAATGAGATGATGCGTGAATTTAAGGAAGGAAGAATTTAAAGTCTTCTGTATCACAATTTGACAAATTCCGCATCTATGCTATAATCAGTCCTTAGTGCTCTCCTTTCCAAAGATACCATTTTCTGGTATAATTAAGAGTAATAGGGAGATGCCATATAAACCACAAGGCATACGAAAGGAGTTTCTTATGAGAGATGCTTTACGGGATGAGATGATCAAGAAGATATGTGTCCGAGACACAGACAATATACTGGATGTCGGTTGCGGTGATGGTACTTTTTTACATGAGCTGACACGCTGGAAAGACGTTGAGGGATATGGTATTGATGAATCTGAAGATAAGATTCTTGCTGCAAAGTCAAACTGGCCGGAACTTCATTTTGAGACAGGCTACAGTGATTTTCTTTCTTTTGACGATAACAGTTTCCGTGTGATCACAGTATGTGATGATTTCCACACATTTAAAGATCCACAGAAGTTCGTCGATGAGGCATTTCGTGTTTTAGTTCCTGGTGGAAGACTTTACATTGGTGAGTCTGCTCTGCCTGAAGCTTTACGAATTGTGTCTAATATTCCATCCTATCTAACTTCCGGTGACAACCGCAGACACTCTACTTATGAGACTTTAGAATATTTCAAGAATGCAGGACTTACCAAATTCCGGGTATATAAGAAGAAACGTTTGCTTCTTGTCTCTGCAAAAAAACCTTTATCATAGAATACATAATTTTAAGATGGAGCCGATACGATCTGTATCAGCTCCATTTTTTTCTTATGCTTCAAACAACCATCCTAGATATTTCTCTTTTGTGATTTTCTCAACTGCTTTTCTTCCTAAAAGTTTCTCCATCTTTTTTCTTGCTGTATTGTTGATCCTTACCTTGTCATCTTTTGTTACGCAAAGATCCGGGAACATGACACACCACCAATTGTGGCCTTTGGCTTCTCCGAGATCTATTCTTAATGCATCGTAGATACCTTCTGGAAATGTATATTGTCCATAACTTTTCTCTGGGAATTTTTCCTGTACAAAATGTACGGTTACCTTTTGTTTTACTCCCTCTTTCTTTAATATTTCCTGTGCTGTATTTTTTATTCTGTTTTTTTGTATTTTTAAGATGTAAAATGCTTCCTCTTTTGTATCTGCTCCGTCCATCATCTGACTGACTTTACCGATCACAGCATCTCTTACTTTTAATTTACATGCCTGGTCAAACCTGCTGTCACTGTTGGCTCTGACATGAAAACGGATCAGATTGTTTTTTAAATTCTGCTGTATTTTATTTTGCTGTATTTTATGAGAAGTATATCTTTGCCATATCATGATGCTTCCAGCAATTATGATAAAGAAAAGACATCCTCTGATCATGTTCTTTTTACTTATACTCTTTTCATTCATCTTCTTTTTGTTCATGTTCAAAGGATGCCCTGTTTATTCATTTCTATTCATAAATTATTTTTACATGTCCAATTGATAATTGTCTGAAATTTTATACAAAGATATCTGTATTTTCATAAAATTCAGGGTTGACGAATCCGATTCATTATAGTAACCTAATACCCATGAGGTCATATGACTGACGGAGCACGTGGAATCAACCACATGGGAGTATGATCATTAATCGCCGGCCGTCTGGGCAATCTTGTCTGGACGTGCGGCTCAATTTTTCTCTTTTTAAATTTTTCACTTTACACGCTCCACCGTCCAGATTTATATTTGTAATCAAAAAAGAATCCTGTTATTTTTCAGGATTCTTTTTTATACTCTTTTTGAAGTCTATACTGTTTTTTAATTTATACTCTTTTTATCACTTAGAATAAACAACACATTCATATGGTTTCATTTTTAATGTATTTCCGATCACTGTTGTCTGCTCATAATTGACAAATACAACATTTTCATAATCTTCTAACAATTCGATATCTTTTTCTTCTGAACTGAAATTACAGATCAATACAAGTTTCTGCTCTTTATAAGATCTGCTGTATGAAAAAATGTGATCCTTTTTCTCATACATCGGTTTCAAATCACCATACGTTAAAATTTCATTGTATTCTTCTGACTTGCGAAATGCGATCAGCCGCTTATAAAAATTCAAAATGGATCCATATTCTTTTTCTTCATCCGCAACATTGACCATTTTATAATTTTCATTCACTGGCATCCAAGGTTTCCCCTTTGAAAATCCTGCATTATCTTCAGAACTCCATTGCATTGGTGTTCTCGCATTATCTCTGCTGTGATGTCCTGCAATGTCCAATGCCTGTTCTTTGGACATTCCTGAACGTAATGCGATATGATACTGATTGATCGTTTCCAGATCATTAAATTCATCATATTTCCAACGCCGGTTGCTCATTCCAATTTCCTGTCCCTGATACAAGAACGGCAATCCTCTCTCGCAAAGAATGATCGTCGCAAGTGCTGACAGACTGTAAAATCCATAATCTTCTTCTGGAATAAACAGACTTGCACCTCTTGGCTGGTCATGATTTTCAATAATATTTGCTTCAAACCCAGCCTTCTCAACGATCTTTTGATTATGGAATGTCTCATCTCTCCATTTATCAAATGGCTGCGGCCAGTCATAATTCATATAATTGTTGCCTTTTCGGTAAGCATGACACGGTTCAAACGCAAAGATCGTGGAAAAATATCCTTCATCCCCGATAAACCGTGGAAGAATATCTTCTTTCACAAACATTGCCTCACCCACCGTCAGTGCATCATATGGTTCAAAACAACGTTGCTTCATCTCCATCAGGAAATCACCGATTCCAGTCACTTTATCTGGTATTTTATAGACATCCGCAAGCCCATCCGGTCCATCTGGTTTTAAATCGCTCCACGTCAGATCTTTCTTAATATTCATGATCGCATCAATCCGGAACCCGGAAAGTCCAAGATCCATCCACCAGCAGATCATCTCATAAATCTTCTCACGGACAACCTCATTCTCCCAGTTAAGATCTGGCTGTTCCTTCGCAAACGAATGCAGATAAAACTTATTATCATACCCCGGAACTTTCTCCCAGACACTCCCACCAAAATAAGACCTCCAGTTCGTCGGCGGCTGCCCATTTTTGCCATCTTTGATATAGAAATACGCTCCATATTCACCATCTGGGTCCTGCATCGCTTTTTGGAACCATTCATGTTCACTGGAACAATGATTCACAACAAGATCCATCAGAATATACATATCTCTTTTCTTCGCTTCCGCAATCAACTGCTTCATATCATCCATCGATCCAAACATAGGATCAATCGCATAGTAATCGGAAATATCATAACCGTTATCCACCATCGGAGACTGATACATCGGAGATATCCACAAAATATCGATTCCCAAGTCTTTTAGGTAATCAAGTTTGTTGATAATTCCTTGGATGTCACCGATTCCGTCGTTATTTGTATCCATGAAACTTTTTGGGTAGATTTGATATGCTATTTTGTTGTGCCACCATTTTTTGTTCATGATATTGTTGTTCCTTTCTAATTTAGTTTGAAGGGTAGTCGTTAGACCATTCAGGAGCTTAGTACAGCTGCGTGTGAGTCGAGCGAGAGCGCGTCGCAGACAGATAACCCTTTTTATAATATTCCACCAATAATTTTCATTAACATCATATCGATCCAACAATTCTTTCTTAACTCCATAATTCAATACCTTCATATCGGAATTACCATAGAATCGTGCGATCTTCTCTCCGAATCCGCCTTCTAAGAATCCATCTTCTAATGTAATCACTACATCATGATCTTTCTTAAGATCTTCTAATAATGCTTCATCAATTCCAGTAATATAATATGGATTGATCACGGTTGCTTTTGTTCCAGTCTTAGCTTCAATTGCTTTGGCTGCTTCGCATCCTAAATTATAGAATGTTCCAAGTCCGATGACTGCAACTTTGCTTCCTTTTTGTGTTACTTCGTATTTGTTTAACTGGCTGAAGTCTTTTGTTACTTCTTTGCCGTCGGAGATCATTTCTCCTCCTGGCAGTTTGATCGCTACAGGATACTGATCCTGATCGATACTCCAGTCTAACATTGCTAGGTATTCTTCTTTTGTTATTGGTGCTAAGTATACCAGATTCGGAATGTTGCTCATCATTGGGATGTCCTGTAATCCAAGATGTGTTACGTCATTCATTCCGTATACAGATCCCCAGAATGTAACGATTGTTGCTGGGTTGCTGTCGATGCAGAGGTCCTGTGTGATCTGGTCGTATGTTCTCTGTACGAATGTTGAATATACTCCGTAAACTGGTTTTCCTCCGCCTGCTGCGATTCCGGCTGCCATTGCCATTGCTGTTTCTTCTGCGATTCCAACATCGATAAACTGTTTTCCAGCTTCCTTACGTTTATCTTCTGTGAATCCCATAACGGTTGGTGTTGCAGATGTGATGGCTACTACCTTTTTGTCTTCTTTCATTTTCTTTAACAGATATTCTGCTGTTACACTTGAGAAATCTTCTGCATCAAATGAATATAAAGGTTCTCCTGTTTCCACATTAAATGGGGCACAGTAATGCCAGTTTTCTTTCTGTTCTTCGGCTAATTTATATCCTTTTCCTTTTTGCGTATTAATATGAACGACAACTGCTTTTTTTGTATCTTTGACCTGTCTGAATGCTTCGATCAGGTCTGCGACTTTATTTCCTTCTTTGACATAAATGTAATCTAATCCCATGGCCTTGAAAAGATTGCATTTTGCTTCTCCGTTTGTCTCACGAAGTTCTTTTAAATTCTCATATAATCCACCGTGATTTTCTGCGATAGACATGTCATTATCATTGACTACGATGATTAAGTTTCCACCTAATTCTGCTGCATAATCAAGTCCTTCTAAAGCTTCTCCGCCACTTAAAGATCCATCACCGATCACTGCGATCACATTTCCATCTTCTTCTTTTAAATCTCTTGCTTTGGCAAGTCCAAGTGCAAGACTTACAGAAGTTGATGTATGCCCAATTGTGAAATGGTCATGTTCACTTTCTCCAGGATTGCTGTATCCTGATACATCGTCATAATGTTCTTCATATAAGAATGCATCTTTTCGTCCTGTTAACATCTTGTGTGGATAAGACTGATGGGATACATCATATACGATCTTGTCTTTTGGTGATTCAAATACATAATGCATGGCGATCGTTGCTTCTACCATACCAAAGTTTGGTCCGAAGTGACCTCCATGTTTACTTAATTTCTCTAATAATGCCTTACGAATCTCTTCTGCAAGGACATTTAACTGGTCATCGGATAATTTCTTGACATCTTCTGGTCCATTGATATTTTCAATATACATGTTCTTTCTCCTTATCTGATTTATTCTGTTCGTTTTTTATTATACGAGTTGGAGTACACTCTAAGTCAAGATTTTTTTACTGCAAAATATAAAGGAAACTTTTCGAAATGACGATTTAATGTTAAAATAATGACAGGATAAAGAACAAATAAATAATGAGAGGTGATATTTTTGAAGAAGAAACTTACGATTCTTTGTGCTGTTGCAGTTATGATCTGCACATGCCTGACTGGATGCGGGGTGAATGCTGGCAAGATCCGTTTTGGTTCTGCTGGTATTGGTGGTACTTATCAGGTTTTTGGTGATACATTTGCAAACCTTGTTACATCCAAAAGCAAAGACTATAATATCGAAGTAAAAACAACTGCGGGTTCTGCTGCGAACCTTCGTCTGCTGTCTAAAGATTATATACAGATGGCAGTTGCCCAGATGGATTTGATCAACGATGCCTACGAGCGTACTGGTATTTTTGAAAATGACAAAAAATATCAGGGATATCGTGCCGTTGCTTCCCTTTATACAGAAGCATGCCAGATCGTTGTGCCTGCTGACTCTTCTATCCAATCTGTTGAGGATCTGGAAGGAAAGAAAGTCAGTATTGGAGAAGAGGAATCTGGTACAGAACAGAATGCTGTGCAGATTCTAAGTGCTTACGGATTGAATGAAAAGCTTGTTGATGAAGTGAATCTTGATTATACCAATGCTGCAAAGAAATTAAAATCCGGTGATATTGATGCTCTTTTCTGTACTGCAGGAGTGCAGACAACTGTGATCAATGAATTAGCAAAACAGCGTCAGATCCGTTTTATCAGCCTTGATCAGAAAGGTATTGACCGTCTGAAGAAATCTTACAAGTTTTACACGGAATACTCCATTCCTGCAAACACTTACACAAATCAGACACAGGCTGTTAAGACAGTCGGTGTAAAAGCGGTGCTTCTTGCAAGCGATAAACTGTCTGAAGACACGGTCAAAGAAATTACAAAGATTCTGTTTGAAAATGAACAGAAGATTCAGTATGCACTCCCTGTAGATATTTCTCTTGATGAGAAAACTGCTGTTGAGGGAATCACGATTCCATTCCATGATGGTGCTGCTGCTTATTACAAACAACATGGAATCACAGTAAATACAGAGAAAGGAAGCAATTAATCCGCTGCGGTGTAAATAAATGACAATACAACTAGATATGTATCAAACGATCGCGGTTGCCGTAGTCGTTTTGATGTTAGGAAACTTTTTAAAACACAGAATCGCACTTTTGGAGAGATTTTGTATCCCGGCTCCTGTTATCGGTGGTGTAATCTTTGCAGTTTTTACCTGTATCTGCTTTGTAACAGGAATTGCTGAATTTTCATTTGATGATATTTTGAAGGAAGTATGTATGGTATTCTTCTTCACATCTGTTGGATTTCAGGCAAACTTAAAGGTATTAAAAAGCGGCGGGAAATCCCTGATCGTTTTTCTGATCCTTGTGATCGCTCTGATCGTAAGCCAGAACTTCCTTGCAGTAGGGCTTGCCAAAGTACTTCATATCAGTCCTTTAGTTGGTCTGTGTACAGGTTCCATCCCTATGATCGGTGGACACGGAACTGCCGGTGCTTTCGGCCCTGTTCTTGAAGACTTTGGTGTAAAGGGTGCCAGCACTTTATGTACAGCTGCTGCAACTTTTGGTCTGATCGCAGGAAGTATCATGGGTGGACCAGTCGGTAAACGTCTGATCGAAAAGAAAGATCTTTTAAAGACTGCTGTCCCTGAAGATGACAGCCTCTTAATAGAAGAAGAAAAGAAACATGAACGTCATACAAGCATGTATCCAGCTGCTGTATTCCAGCTGATCATTGCCATGGGTATCGGAACGATCATTTCCAAGTTACTTTCCATGACTGGAATGACTTTCCCTATCTATATCGGTGCCATGATCGCTGCTGCATGTATGCGTAACATCGGTGAGTATTCTGGAAAATTTACTATTTATATGGGTGAGATCAACGATATTGGTGGTATCAGCCTGTCCTTATTTTTAGGAATCGCCATGATCACTTTGAAATTATGGCAGCTTGCAGACCTTGCACTTCCACTGATCACATTGCTTGCAGGACAGACAATCTTAATGTTCTTCTTTACTTATTTCGTAATATTTAATATCATGGGAAGAGACTATGATGCTGCTGTATTATCCTCTGGTGTATGTGGTTTCGGAATGGGTGCCACTCCAAACGCCATGGCGAATATGCAGGCCATCTGTGAACGTTATGTTCCATCTGTCAAAGCTTACCTTCTGGTACCTTTGATCGGTAGTTTGTTTGCAGACTTCTTAAACAGTCTGGTAATTACGTTTTTTATCAATTTTCTATAAACTTAAAGGGAGACGATGAAAATGTTTGAAAAGAGAAGAAAAAAAAGACGCGATGAGATAAGAAAAAAAGTCAGAGAAAAACTAGAATACAAAATGAAAAGTGAAAACGTTGCAATCCCAGAAATCCATACAAAGGATTTCGATCAGGTAGAAGAACATATTGAGGAACAGGAACAGGAGAAAGAAGAAAAACATTCTATCCTCTACGACAATGTAGCAATTCCTGAAGTTCATATTCCTAAAAAGAAGAAAAAATAAAGCAGGCGTTTTTAGAAGAAACAAAAATATCGTATGTCAGTAAATTTAAATTATTCTGACATACGATATTTTTTAATATATTATCTTTGTATATTATTTTCTTTATGCCTGCACCGCCTGTCTGCCATACAATTGTTTCCTTACAAAATAATAACAGATAACCTGCAAAATGATTGTTATGATCCATGATGCCGGATAAGAAATAAATAAAATATCTAGTGATCTATGACTTGGGAAGATCCAGAAAATCCACACGATTCTCGTTCCAACAGTTCCTATAACAGAAAGGATCATCGGCACACCAGAACGTCCCATTCCACGTAATGCCCCCGGAAACAGATCCATAAATCCACATAAGAAATAAGTGACTGTTGTATATAATAGAATATCCATTCCACACTGAATAACTTTCGGATTACTTGTATAGATCGTTAGCAATTTTGGTCCAAAGAAATATGCACTGTTCCCAAGGATCATCATTGCTGTAAATGACAGGATCAGACAGTCGATCAATACCCTGTCCATTCGTTTCCATTTTCCAACACCATAATTCTGGCTTGTAAAACTCATACATGCCTGTGTTACCGCATTGACTGTCACATACAGGAATCCAAAAATATTATTTGCCGCTGTATATCCAGCCATTGCGATCGATCCAAAGGAGTTTACTGATGACTGCAGAAGTACATTTGAAAAATTAATAACTGTACTCTGGATTCCTGCCGGAATTCCAACCTGAAATATCTGTTTTAAATACTCTCCTTTGATCTTTAATTTCGAAAACCGCAACTGGTAGCTTGTCTGTGACTGATACAGACAGCGTAATACAAGAACGCTTGAGATCAGCTGTGAGATCACAGTTCCGATCGCTACTCCTGCTACTCCAAGATGAAAGATGATCACCAGACACATATTCAGCCCTGCATTCACAATTCCTGCTATGATCAGGAAAAATAACGGCCGCTTTGTGTCACCCACGGCTCTTAAGATGGATGCGCCGTAATTATAGAGCATAAAAAACGGCATTCCTAAAAAATAAATTCTCATATAAAGTGTTGAAAGATTAATGACATCGTCTGGTGTATCCATCAATTCCAACACTGGTTTTGCAAAGATCAAACCTACAAACACCATCAAAATTCCACTGATCAACGCCAGTGTGATCGCTGTATGTACCGTCTCTGACATCTCTTTGTCCCTGCCCGCTGCATAAAATCTTGCTGATAATACATTCGCACCTAAAGATATTCCGATAAATAAATTGGTAAACATATTGATCAGTGCTGTTGTAGATCCAACGGCTGCCAGTGACCGGCTTCCACTGAATCTTCCAATCACAATAATATCGACCGCATTAAACATCAGCTGCAGGATTCCTGACAGCATCAACGGCAACGAAAATGAAATCAGTTTGTCCATGATCGTGCCATTGCACATGTCAATTTCATATTTACTGCGTTTTGCTGTTGAACTCATAATCTTGTTTTCCCCACATACTATAATAAATTCTCTTTCTTATTATTTGTAATGAATCTTTTCCAGGATATCATCCTGAATATCCTGCAGACATTCCAGAAGAATCGGCTGAAACGCCCCACATTCTCCATTCAGTATCATTTTCATTGCCTCTTCATGCGTATAGGCTGATTTATAAACACGCTCACTAACAAGAGCATCGTACACATCTGACAATGCCACAATCTGTGCTCCGATCGGTATATCATCACCTTTTAATCCATCTGGATATCCATGCCCATCATATCTCTCATGATGCCATCTGCAGATTTCATATGCAGTCTGCATCAATGGTTCTTCTTTAAACTGTTCCATCTTTCCGATCATCTCTGCACCGATCAATGTATGCTTCTTCATGATCTCAAATTCTTCCTTGGTAAGTTTCCCCGGCTTATTTAAAATCTTCTCGTCAATTGCGATCTTTCCAATATCATGAACCGCAGATGCCGTTGAAATAAGATAACATTCGTCACTGGAAAGTTCGTATTTGTCTGTCTTCTGTACCAGACGATCTAATAAAAGTTCAGTCAGTGTCTGGATATGAAGCACATGCTGTCCACTTTCTCCATTTCTGAATTCAACGATCTGGCTTAATAACTGTACCATCATCTGATTGCTTTTTTCTTTTTCATGAATCTGATCTGATACTATGGATATTAATCTTCGTTGTTTTGCATATAACTTGATCGTATTAAAAACTCTCTGATAAACAACCTTCCCGTCAAATGGACGTTTGATATAATCGGATGCTCCAAATTCAAAGGCTCTCCTTATATAGGTTACGGATTCTTCACTGGAAATCATGATCACAGGAATATCTTCTATCCATCGACTCTTATTCATATAGGTTAATACCTCAAAACCGTCCATCACCGGCATCATGATATCAAGCAGTACAACCGAAATCTCCTTGCCGTATTTCTGAAGTTTCTTAAGACACTCCTGACCATTTTCAGCCTCAACGATCTCAAACTCCTCGTTAAGCATTTCTGCAAGAAGCATCCTGTTCATCTCTGAATCATCTGCGATCAAAATCTTTTGTTTGTCTATCACAGAAGATCCATCCTCTGCCTCTCTCTCTGTAATTACACGATTTTTATTGACCTTGGCCTGATACATAAGTTTATCTGCACGTTCGACTGCTGCTCCAATCGTCTCACCAATACACATCACCCCGCCTGCACTGATAGATAATCTCAGATTGGAGTATCCATGAATTCTTTCTGAATGAACTCTTTCCTGAATCGTATCCAGTTTATTTGTAAATGTATCTTCATCAATATCTGGCATTACCAACAGGAATTCATCCCCGCCAAAGCGGATCAGTTTATCTGATTTACGAATATTCTTGCGGATCACATCAACAACAGTGTATAAAACCATATCTCCTGCACTATGTCCATAGGTATCGTTATAAAGCTTAAAATCATCCAGATCAAGCAATGCCACTCCCGCATTGATCTTCTTTTCTTTTAATTCATCTTCATAATAACGGCGGTTGTATGCATCACTGACTGCATCGCGATATAATTTATCATTATAATTGACAAACATATCAATCAGCTTGTCATGCTGTGCCTCATCCAGTGACCATCCACTGTCCATGCAGTTGATCAACTCTTTGATATGTTCCCCATCTGCTGTTTCTAGATATGTCTCTAGGAGCTTTCTAAATTTCTTGATTTCTTCTTCTATCTGTCCCATCGTTTGTTTGTTGTCTTGCATCTTTTCACCCCAGTTTTTCTTTTGCATAAAAGTTTCTGTTTTATTTCTTTTTATACTTGCAGATTGTCTTGATCACATTTTCCATATTCAATGGTTTTGAAAAATGTTCATTCATCCCTACTTCCCTGCTTTGATTGATATCTTCAATAAATGCATTGGCTGTCATTGCAATCGTTACAACAAATGTGGTTCCTTCTCCCTTCTTACTCGTAAATTCAATTGTTCCTCCCGCACGATTATAACGTATCGCATTGGTGATCAGGTTCTGTGCGATCTGCCGCACGTGCAATGGACTTCCGATCAGATGTGCATGCTCTGTATGCAATTCCTTAAGATTCATTCTGATATCCTGCTTGTCCGCCTGTATCTTACAAAGTTCCACTGTTTCTTTTACGATCATTCTCATATCAAAGGATTTATTCTCAAGATAAATCTTACCTGATTCGAGCTTATTCATCTGCAATACGTCATTTACCAGATCCAAAAGATAATCCGTTGATGTTATGATCTTATTAATATACTCTTCTTCTTTGTCATCTTCACCAAGATGATGTTTTGCAAGTGTTGCCATTCCACGAATTCCATTGATCGGGGTACGGATATCGTGGCTCATTCTTCTGATGCTTATCAATATCTCTTGACGCTATAAGAACTGTTCTGACATCACCATTTTCATGATATTGTGCTGGAACGATATATGTGATATACCATCTGTCTTGAATGTCCTGATATATACAAGAAATAACTTCTTTTTTACATCTCATTCTCTCTAATATATTATCCGGCCGGATAAATTGTTCAAACCGTTCTTTATCTTTCGGTGCGACCAACAGATCTGTCAGAATATTTAAAATCTTATCTCCATCTGTTATAAAGATTTTTGGATTTTTATGAAATGTATTATTCTGCATCAGCACTGAAAATGATGTATTATATTGATCTGTGCTTAATTGATCTGCCACTTGATAACAAAGGATTCTTGTAATCAGGCAAACTTTAATAATTCTTTATGGTTTTCCAGATGATTGTTGTTTTAAAAAATATTCTTCTGTTTTCGTATCTACCTGTACTGCAACATTTTTACCCTTTAAATCACTTAAATGTTTGATTCCACTATCCGCACGCACAACAACTTTCTGCTCACATCTTAGATATGGTATCGTCCATTGATACTGCTTGGTCCTTCCATCAATCGAAAATCCACACCAAATGCAGTCGATGGTCTTATTCTTTAACAATTCTTTCCATTTATTCAAATACTTTTTTTATGCTGTCATAATGTAAGAAAATTCCCTCTTCAGCAAATGCTTTGATCTCATCAATCGTTGCAAACATGTATCCGTCAATTTCGGCTTCCTGGAAGTTTACATCCTTATCATCGATATCCAGTGTAAAGCGGTAAACATCAACAAAATAGTTGTCACCCTCCCCCGGATTCTCTCTCTTATATGTAAACATATATCCGCCTTCTGCATCTTTGACATCCAGTCCTGTCTCTTCTTTTACTTCACGAAGCACAGCATCATAAGAAGCCTCACCAGCCTGCGCCGCACCCCCAGACACTTCCCACCATCCAGGTGCCCATGCTTTTGTCATAACACGTTTTGTGATCAGGAATTTGCCATCTGTTCTTCTGATGACTCCTAAAACTGTTAAATGATATTCATCGTCTTTTAGTGTCCAGTCGTTTCGTTTCATTGTACGTCCGGTTGGCTGTTTGTTTTTATCGTAAATGTCCCATCTTTCTTCCATTGCTTTGTATTCTCCTTGGGTGTGTTTTTTATATCTTAGCATTTTGGGGCAATCATTGCAATTGTGATTTGAAAGGTAGTCGTTGGGATTTGTATGAGATAGAAAGAAGCTAAGAACAAATCTTTATCATATATCGGTGGCAACACGCAGATTTTAAGAGCGTTTTTTACAAATCGCTGATCCGCGCCTGTTCCTTTGATAACTTCCTCGCTGCGAGCCAA
>QWCN01002144.1_pt1 | contig 26975 bp, 20 predicted proteins | sample 1972711 | NCBI WGS metagenome assembly QWCN01 (sample SAMN09866707, study PRJNA288562) | Human gut metagenome isolate term1_stool, whole genome shotgun sequencing... | isolation source: gut | host: Homo sapiens | place: USA: California
GGGTCCACCCGTTCCCATTCCGAACACGGAAGTTAAGCTCACCAGTGCCGACAATACTTGTCTGGAGACGGACCGGGAAGATAGGTCAATGCCAACACAGAAGACCGCAGTCATTTGACTGCGGTCTTTTGCTATATCTGCACCGTTTTCCGCGCCGCTGTGATACAATGGCCCTGCCGTGGGATTTCAGACACGGCAGAAGAAAAATGCAGATCCGCTGTAACCTTTTGCATGCAGCGGACTCTTATAGACAGAACATCAGGATGGGAGGGGCAAGGATGGACACGTTCGACGTCATATTTACAACCTACAGTCCGCTCGTGTTCCGCTACCTGCGCTCCCTGAGCGGCGATGCGGCCGTCGCCGAAGAGCTCACGGCGGAGACCTTTTACCGCGCCTACACCCATTTTGATTCGTTTCGCGGCGACAGCAAGCTTGAGACGTGGCTGTGCGCCATTGCGAAAAACGCATACCTCAAGGACTGCCGGCGCAGCGCGCGCACGGTCGGCGCGGATGCGCTTGAGACCCAGCCGGCGGAGACGGACTTTGCCGAGCGCTTTCTTGACCGCGAGCAGGCGCAGCAGATCTACCGCCACGTGCACGAGCTGGGCGCGCAGTATAAGGAAGTGTTTTTGCTGCGCACGCTCGGCGAGCTGAGCTTCCGCGACATTGCGGACCTCTTCGGCAAGTCCGAATCGTGGGCGAAGGTCACGTACTTTCGCGCCAAAAACAAGATCATCGAACGAATGGAGGAATCGACATGAACCCGATCACCTGCGGCATGGCAGCGGATCTGCTGCCGCTGTATCTGGACGGCTGCTGCAGCGCCGACAGCAGCGCGGCTCTGGCCGCGCACATGGATGCCTGCCCGAACTGCCGGGCGCAATATGCGCAGCTGCGTCGCGATCTGACGCCTGCTGCGCCCGCGGCGGACGATCCCGGCACGGACAGGATCGCACGCGCTCTGGCGCGGAAAATGCGCCGCCGCAAGCGCTGCCAGCGCGCGCTCTGCGCGGTGCTGGGCGTGCTGTTGGCCGTGCTTCTTGTGTTCATCGGCAAGACCTTCGTGATCCTCGGCCAGCCGGGCGGCGCTGCGTCTCCCGGACTCCCGGCCGGTGCGACCGATCTTGCCGCGCGTGATGTCAGCGGTACGGCGGAGGAGGTCGGCGAGCATATGTTTGCGACCGGAACGGCGCGGCTCGTCGTCTCAGCGGATGCGCTGCCGGATGCGCCCGTGACGGTGCGGCTCTGGCAGGTGCGCGAGACGCGCGAAAACACCATGGTCGCAACGCTCGACGCAAAGCACCGGTCGTGCATCTTCACGAATCTGCCGCCGCAGACGCTCTACGCCGTCACGGTGGACGGCGCGCCGGAAGTGCAGCTCACCGTGCGCAGCCGGCTCACGTTCCGGGAGGCGTTTTCCCTCATGCTGCAGGAGCTGTGAGCAGGGATAGAAACCGGACAGAAATCGCGAAAGCCCCGCCGGAAAACCGGCGGGGCTTTTGGGGTGCTGAGAAAAGAAAGGGATCGGATCAGTATTTCTGCAGCAGGGCGTATTTCTCGTGCAGCGCTTCCTCGCGCTCGAGGTCGGACTCGATGCGTCTGTGGCGTGCGCGGATCTGCAATGTTGCCGCCTTGCCTTGTTCCCTCATACCGACACCGCCCGATGATGAACAGTCACCGGGCATTTTTCATATAGCAGGCTCAGAGTCGAAATTCCGACTCTGAGCCTGTTGAATTCTTGTTGTAATAGATGAAGCGGTGCTGAGGATGCGCAAAACAGATAATAGCACGCATCAGACGATTATGTACTTCAGATTGCTTTGCTCAAAAAGGCTAATCCAGTTTCCGCCTATATCGCTGTCTGTAATTACCATGTCGAAATCTGAAAGATTTGAGAACATGCAGGGACGCATTTTGCCGAACTTCGATGAGTCGACCAGTAGAATTCTTGTGGATGATGAGTTGATAGCCGCCTTCTTGTACATAAATTCATACGGCTCGATGCATGAAAGGTTTCCTTTTGAAGTTACTCCAGCTGCTGCCATAAAGCACTTGTTGATATTCAGTCTGGATATAAGCGCGACTCCTTCGGGAGAATCGAAAAGCTCGGTGTTCCTGTGGTAAAATCCGCCGCCGCAAATGAGAGAGATGTTGCTTCTGTTCTGGCAGGCAACCATAGTGTTCAGGGTGTAGCCCACTACCGTGATGGGAAAGTCCAGATTTAAGTGCTTGAGCATACACTCTGTGGTGGAACCCGTATCTATCAGAACGATATCATTCGGCTCAATGAGCTTGCAGGCCTCCAGACCGATCGCTTCCTTGCTGCCGGACATGCTCTGTCTCTCGTCGTGAATGAAATAGTCCTTCTTTATCTTCGAGCCATCCTGGTTATCATTCAGAATTGCAACGCCATTGATAACGGTGGTATATCCCTGCGCGGACAGCTCGTGCAAATCTCGGCGTATGGTCATATCTGAGACTCCGATTTCCGAGGCAAGCGCGCTTATGGATTCACCTACTCTGTTTGCCAGGATGGAGAGAATACAGCTGATACGCTCGGGCTTGTTCTTCATATAAGCCTTCTCCTTTTCTGAACGGTATTTAACAAAATGCTCGTAATATTTTTAATTTATAACAAATTTATCACAGCGACAGAGAAAATTCAATAGCAACAAAGGGGAAATACACCTTGGTTTTAACAAAATTTGCAGATTTGCTTGGATACAGAGGCGCGGTAATACAATTATAAGCCGGATATTTCATCTGAAATGCGCTGAATTTCGCGTTATTCTGAGAAAATGTGCATATTGGCAATCAGATAAATGACTTTTGTTATACACCAAAGCAAAATGTTAACATGTCAACAAAATGTGTTAACAATCGCTGCCGATTAACAGCTAAAAAGAGCGGATGTTAAAAAAGTGTTGGTTTTATACAAACAAAGAGATGGATATTATGAACTATTCACAAAAAAGTTTTGAAATATTGACTCAAATTTTTCTTTATGTTAACATATGTTACAGGATGAACAAAACTTGTGATAAATAAATATTTTCACAAAAGCTGAAAGGATATATAACATTGAAGAAAGAAGAAGTATACGGACACATTGACCATACGCTCCTCAAGGCGTTTAGCACAACAGCGCAGATTGAAGCCATTACAGAGGAGGCGCTGAAATACGGCACTGCATCTATATGCATTCCGGCAAGCTTTGTAAATTACATTCACAACAAATATAAGGATGTCAATATATGCACCGTAATTGGCTTTCCCCTCGGATATTCCACCACTTCAATCAAGGTTGCAGAGGCAAAGCAGGCAATTGCAGACGGCGCAAATGAAATCGATATGGTAATCAACATCGGCTGGGCAAAGGAGCATAAGTTTGATGCTGTTACCGAAGAGATCAAGGCCGTCAAAGCGGCGTGCGGGGACAAGATTCTGAAGGTTATCATTGAGACCTGTTATCTGACTGACGAGGAAAAAATCGCACTTTGCAAATGCGTTTCGGATGCAAAGGCCGACTATATTAAGACCTCAACCGGATTTGGCACCGGCGGCGCAACGCTGGAGGATGTAAAGCTTATGAAGGCCAATGTTGCACCTTATGTAAAAGTAAAGGCGGCAGGCGGTATGAAGACCAAGGCAGACCTTTTTGCATTCCTTGAGGCCGGTGCAGACAGACTCGGCACAAGCTCGGGCATAAAGCTTCTCAACGAATAATTTGTTGATGGTGATAACTGATGAGTAACCGTTTTCTTCTTGAAGCTAAAAACATAATTAAGACTTTCCCGCCTACTGTGGCATTGAATGATGTTCACTTTTGCCTGAGGCCCGGCGAAATCCACGGCCTGATGGGCGAGAACGGCTCAGGCAAGAGCACGATGTGTTCAATCGTTTCGGGCATTTATCCCTATGATTCAGGTGAGCTCTTCCTGGATGGTGAGCCGTATTGCCCTAAGAATATGATTGACGCAGCAGCTAAGGGCGTTTGCATGATTGTTCAGGAGCAGGGGACCTTTGCGAGCACAACCGTTGCGGAAAACATATTCATCGGAAAAGAAAAGCAGTTTTATAACGGCATCAGGCTGGATACGAAAAAAATGGCGAATGCCGCACAGAAGATTCTCGATGAGCTTCAGATGCAGCACATTGACGCCAGAATGACCTGCGGCAGACTTTCCTTTGAGGACAGAAAGCTTGTAGAGATAGCAAGAGCGATGTATTCAGACCCAAAGGTTCTGATAATCGATGAGACGACCAGCGCACTTTCCAAGAATGGCCGCGATATTCTCTACGGCTTGATGGAAAAGATGAAGTCAGAAGGCAAGTCCGTAATCTTCATCTCACATGACATAGATGAGCTTATGGAAAAATGCGACTATCTGACGGTTTTCAGAGACGGCATTTACATTGACGAGGTGCCGAAGGAGAAATTCAATGCCGATCTGATCAAGCAGCTGATGGTTGGCAGAGAAATGGTCGGAGCCTACTATCGCGAGGATTTCAAGCCGAGCCACGAGGACGAGATTGTCCTCTCGGTTGAGCATATTACGCAGGGAATCGTTACCGATGTCTCGTTCGATGCGTATAAGGGCGAGATACTCGGCATAGGCGGCCTGAACGAGTGCGGTATGCACGAGTTGGGCAAGCTGATATTCGGTCTTGAACCGCGTACGATAGGCGTTACCAGGTATCAGGGCGGCGCTGAGTTCAAAAATCCGACTGATGCAATGAAGCTGGGCATCGGCTACATTTCCAAGGACCGCGACAAAGAAGCAATTCTCACAGCAGCAAGTATTCGTGATAACATCTGCCTTCCGTCCCTGAGTAAGCTGCAGAAGGGCATATTCATCACGGATAAGAGAGAGAAAGAGTTTACGAATTCCTACATAAATACGCTCGAAATCAAAACCAGCGGAATGGAACAGCTTTGTATGCATCTGTCCGGCGGCAATAAGCAGAAGGTCGTTATTGCGAAATGGGTGGGCTTCGATGCCTCCGTTCTGATCATGGACTGTCCCACCAGAGGCATAGACATCGGCGTTAAAGCGGAGATTTACCGCATCATGGAAAAAATGAAAGCAGACGGCAGGACCATAATCCTGATTTCCGAGGAGCTGCCTGAGCTGATAGGTATGAGCGACAGACTGCTTATCATGAAGGACGGCAAAATCACAAAAGAGTTTCAGAGAAGCAAAGAGCTGTCCGACAGAGATATTATTAATTACATGATATAGGTGATAGGTGCTTTCTAATGAAAACGGATATAAAAAAGCATGAAAACGGCGGGGCAAAAAGCTGGATCAAGGCGCACCTGTCTGACATTATTCCCGTATTAGGCCTCATATTGGTGTTGGTATTCTTCAATGCGGTCAGCGGCGGAAAAGTATTTACAAAGACAAACTTCAACACGCTGTTCAACGAGGCTTTCAGCCTTCTGATTGTTACATACGCATTGATTTTTGTTATGGCGCAGGGCAAAAACGATATGTCCCTGGGCGGCGTTGTGGCACTTGCGGCGGCACTTGCGGCACACGCATCATCTATAAGCGGCAATTTGGTCCTGCCGGTTGCGCTGCTGGTCGGACTGCTGTGCGGCCTGCTGAACGGCTTGATTGTTACGGAGTTTAGAATTGACTCGTTTATTGCTACAATAGCAATGTCCTTCATCCTGAAGGGCTTTGTTGAATTGCTGCTCCAGTCGGGTGTTCAGTCCATACCCATCAAGATGATGATGCTCGATTCTCAGCAGCTTAAAATCACAGTTGCGCTGGTATTCGGTATTATTAGCTTCATACTGTTTAAGTTCACCATGTTCGGCAAGCATTGCCGCGCAATAGGCTCAAGGCTGGAAGTCTGCAGACAGTCCGGCGTAAGAGTAAAGCTCGTTCAGTACGGAAGCTATGTGTTCACAGGTTTGGCCTCCGGTCTTGTTGCATTCTTCTTCCTCATCCGCTCCGGTGCTGCTAATATCGGCACGGCAAGCAATTTGGAATTCAATGCGCTGCAGGCACTGATGCTCGGCGGCGTGCTGATCACAGGCGGCTCGTCCGTTAAGTTCAGAAGTGCGGTAATCGGCAGCATCACGATGGCGGCACTTGCAAATGGTATGACCCTGTGGGGCGTTGAGACACTGACTCAGCAACTTATCAAGGGCTTTATATTCCTTATTGTAATTGCGCTTACATTTGAAAGAAAGAGCGTAGAGGTAATCAAGTGAATTTTGTAATTCTCATTACCGGCAGAGTAATGAAAAGAAAGAAAAAGGAGAAAAAAATATGAAGAAAGTCATCGCCCTCTTGCTGGCAGCAGTTATGGTGTTTGCACTTTGTGCATGCGGCCAGCAAGGCGCTAAGGGTAAAGATCCCTCAGCAGACCTTCCCGAGTTCAAGCTCGGCATCCCCATGGAAAACACCGCAAACCCTGCACAGTATTCCTACCTTGAGAACATGGTTTACCTGTGCGGCAACTTCCCCAACGGCGGCACCGCAGTTGCAGAAGCTGACGACCTGACTGACCCCGATCATATGATTTCCAGCGTTGAGAAACTTATCTCTGCAGGCTGCAATATGATCACCATCTGCCCCTGCAACGACACTATGCTCATCAAGGTTGCAAAGCTTTGCGAAGAGAACAAGGTTTACTGGGCAGTTGCATGGCGCGACATCCTCGACCCCGAGGTACGTGATGTTGTATACGCATCTCCCTACTTCTGCGGCACCGCAGTTCAGTCCGACCTGAACGCAGGCTATGAAGCAGTTAAGGCAATGGGCGAAGCAGGCATGAAGAAGATCGGCCTCATCTCTTTGGACAAGAGCAGCTCCTGCGCAGCACTTCGTGAAAAGGGCATGCAGAAGGCGCTTGACGAGTACGGCATGAAAGTTGTTGCTGAGGCAAGAGACCTCCAGCAGGCAGCTGACGCAGCACAGGCAGTTGAAAGCTTCATCGTTGCAAATCCCGACCTCGACGGTGTTTACATCGCTTGCTCCATGGGCATGAACATCCTCGACGGCACGCTCTCCGCGCTTGAGCAGTACGACCCCGACAACCACATCAAGATCAGCGTTATTGACTTCCTGACCGGACTCGACGCCTGCTTCGAGAAGGATAGAATCATTTGCGCACAGGGCGGTATTTACATCCCCGTTCAGATTGCCTGCGGTATGCTCGAGATGAACGCAATCCTCAATGGCGGCCGCCTCGGTGGACAGGCATGGGATGTTCCCATCTCCTTCGGTGCAGTCGGCTCCGCTGAAGAGTTCAAGGATTACAGCAAGTTCTGCGAAGGAGCACTTCCTACTTACACCTTTGAAGAGCTGCAGAACCTGTTCATCACCTACAATCCCGATGTAACCGGTGAAGACATCATCGCTTGGGGTAATGCATTCAACCTCGCCGACATTTATGCTGCACATGCAGACCTCGCAGCACCCGTAAAGGGACCCAACGGCGTTGAATATGTTCCCTTTGCAAAGTAATTGCATTCAATCAGCCTGAACTTAATACCACACAAATTCCGGGGGGAGGTTTATTCTCCCCCCGGCACTGAAAAAACCGTCACCCATCTCTGCGTTTTTGCTTTATATGTGTTATGAATGACGCACGTTTTCCCCTTATGAAAAGTAATGCAGCAGCTGCATTATTACTGACAATAATCGTTGTTAAAGGTTTACTGTTATGAAGGAAAAAAAGAACAATATATTTATCGTACTTGCCGTACCGGTGGTCATCTTTTTAATTCTGACTGCCTGCATAGATAATTACGGCTTCCATTCTCTGAAGATTGTTCTGTCTCAAGCCATTATCCCTACAACTCTGGGATATGCAATGTGCTTTACCAACGCAATTGGTATGTTCGATCTCAGCTGCGCATCTGCTATGATCATTGCTGCAATGATAGGAGGTTCTCTCGGAAACACAATGGGAATTCCCGGCCTCATCATCGGCTGCATAGCCGTTGGCGTTGTGCTGGGTGTAATTAACGGCACTGTGTACAAGCTGCTGAAGATTCCCTGTCTCATTGTATCTCTGGGCCTGCTGCTCATCTACGAGATACTTGCACAGAAAATCGGTCTCGGCGTCAGCAAGACAATCCCCGCTGATGTCGGCATGATCGGCAAATTCCCCTATAGTTTGATTATATTGGGAGCAAGTGCACTCTTGTTCTATTACATATACAATAGAACCTGCATTGCCTGCCACATTCGCGCGGTAGGTAATGAGGAGCTTCTCGCCAACGCACTTGGCGTCAATGCAATGAATACCAAGTATATGACCTTTGTGCTTGCCGGTATCTTTATCGGCATCACCGCAATCCTGCAGATTTCTTATGCAAACAGCATTACCACGGTTTCTTCCCTGAGGAGTATCTCAATGATCTTCCAGCCGCTTATGGGCGTGCTGATTGCATTTGCAATTCAGGAATGGTGCAATCTGACGCTTGGTGTATTCATAAGCCAGTTCACCCTTTCCATGATGTTCAATGCATTGATTGCTCTGGGTGTCCCGAGCAAGATGCAGGATGTTGTGCTGGGTGTTATGCTCATAATCGTAATGGGTATTGCGCTGAACAACAAGCGTATCAGCGGATTCTTTGAAAGAAAAGCAAGAAGAAAAGAATTAATGAAAAGAGCCTAATTGAGTTCAATTAGGCTCTTTCAAAAACTTGCGCAAATTGAAAAGAGCATAAAAAGACATAGTTTACAGGCTTTGGCAGAATGAAGTCACGACACACCATCATTTGTAAAGAAGTATGTGCTTACGAAATGTTCGATATTCAGATATAAAATAAAGGAGCGCGATCATGGCATTCAGATATTCTGATAAATATAAGAAATACTCTCTTGATATGCATGTAAATGTAACGAGAGACGAATTCCTTAAGCAGTTTGACCCGGAGGCTCTTGCTAAGGACACTATCTCCACAGGTGCTGAGGCGGGAATGATGTACATTCAGTCCCATTACGGCTATTCCTACTGGCCTACAAAGGTTGGCGAAATGCACCCGGGTCTCATCGGAAATGAAGATGCATTCAAAAGGCTGTACGATGAAATGCACAAGGGCGGAATGGATGTTGATGTATACTTCAGCATGATTTATAACAACTGGGCATATGACCACCATCCCGAGTGGAGAATTAAGGACATAGACGGCCACTATTCGCGCGACAAGGGCAGAAGATTCGGCCTTTGCTGCCCGAACAGCGAGGGCTACAAAAAGTTCTGCAGAGACCAGATTGCAGATTTCACGGAATATGTAGGTCCCTATGAGGCGTTCTTTGCGGATATGACCTTCTGGCCCACGGTATGTTACTGCGACAATTGCAGAGCAAGATGGGAAAAGGAAGTCGGCGGAGAAATGCCGAGAATTGTCAATTGGAAGGACGAACGTTGGAAGCTTTTCCAGCGCAAGCGCGAGGAGTGGCTGCAGGACTATATGCAGTACATCTACGACTCCGTCAAGATGGTCAATCCCGGCGCAGTTGTCGAAATGCAGAACTCCACCATGCCGGCAAGCTGGATGATGGGCGTAACCGAGAATGCCACGATTGCAAGCGATGCAGTTTCCGGCGATTTGTACGGCGGTTTTTCTCAGCAGACCTTTGCCTGCAAACTGTACTACAATATGACGCCCAATCTGCCGTTCAACTATACTACCTCAAGGTGCGAGCCGTCTCTTGACGAGCATACCACTATTAAATCCGAGGTAATGATGAAGCTCCATGCAATGCTGTCATTTATCAATCACGGCAGCAACATATTTGTTGACGCAGTGGATATGACCGGCACATATGAGCCGTTGGTGTACAGCCGCCTTAAGAATGTATATGATGATGCGGCAAGGTTTGAAAAGTATTTCTCAAAGGGCAAGCCCTGCACGGATATAGGCATATACTTCAATCTGCACGGCAAGTACGACGAGGAGATGCCGCCTATGGACATCTCTGAGAGCAAGAACATCAGCAGGGCAATACCGCATCTTGACAGCTGCATCAATGTCAGCGAAACGCTGCAGAGAGCGCATATACCCTACAGCGTGTATACCAGCTTCCACCCTGAGCAGTGGGGCAAAGCAAAAATGCTTATCGTGAGCGATGCGCCCAATATGAGCAAGGAAAATATGTCTGCGCTGAAGGCTTATGTCGAAGACGGCGGCATAGCGTATATCAGCGGTCACAGCGCACAGCCTCTGGTTGAGGAGATTTTCGGCGGAAAGATAACGGGACGTACCGACGAAACAATCACCTATATTGCCCCCGAGGATGAGGTGGCATCGCTGTTTGGTGAGTACAGCAGAAAATATCCTTTGACAGTGTACGACAGTGCGTATATTCTTGAAGGAGCAACGAACGGCAAGGTACTTGCAAAGCTGACGCTGCCGTATTCACTGCAGGCAAGCTCATTCCTGGTATGTGCAGACCTCGAGCTTCAGGTGGAAGCGGATCCGAATGACCCGCGCAATGAGAGTGCATCCATGCACTCAGACCCACCCGGAATCGCAACAGACTACCCTGCAATGATGGAAGCAGAGGTCGGCAAGGGCAAGATAATATGGGTATGTGCACCTTTTGAGAACACAAGCCTGACACAGCCCAGAAAGGTATTCACATCATTTGTAAAGAAGTATGTGCCTGAGATGCGCTTCGCTTCAGACGATACGCCGTATGTGGTTGAGTATCAGCTGTGGGAGGATGAAGAGGGCAAATATCTGTCTGCAATCAACCTGCAGTACGCAGATGAAGTTCTGCCGGTATTTGACTTCAATATCTGCATAAGGACGGAAAAGCCTGCAAAGATAACCCGTGTATCAGACGGCAGGGAAATGGGCTTTGAGTATTCGGACGGCAAGCTTGTTCTGCACATTGACAGACTTGACCTTTACGAAATGTTCGATATTCAGATATAATTGTGATAGCTGCAGCGTGTCAGCAAAAGGAGAAAAGCAATGGAAAACAAAAAGATAGTAGTGTTTGGCAGCTATGTAACTGACCTTACCGGCAGAACCCCTAAGTTTCCCACAGAGGGCGAAACGGTAATGGGTGTGTCCTTCAAAAGCGGACCGGGAGGAAAGGGCTCCAACCAGGCGGTAGCTGCAAAGCGAGCCGGAGGCGATGTAACGCTTGTAACCAGACTCGGTGAGGACGACTTCGGAAAGCTGGCACTTAATTTCTATGACAAAGAGGGAATCGATTCCTCAAAAATCATTGTTGATAAAAATTCTGACACAGGTGCTGCACTGATAATCGTAAACGAAGCGACTGGACAGAACGAAATCATTGTAATTATCGGTGCCTGCGGAGAGTTCAAGCCCGAGGAGGTTCAGGAGCTTAAAGAAACTGTCGCCTCAGCGGGAACGGTTCTCTGCCAGCTTGAAACAAATCCGGAGGCTACCTACAAGGTGCTTGATATGGCAAAGCAGGCAGGTGTGACTACTGTTTTTAATCCTGCACCGGCAAGAAAGCTGCCTGATGAGGTGCTGAACGGGATAGATTACATCACCCCCAACGAAACAGAAGCAGAAATCATAACAGGCATTGCAGTTACCGGTTATGAGAGCGCCTCAAAGGCGGCAGATGTTCTTCTCGGCAAGGGAGTTAAGAATGTTGTCATCACGCTCGGAAGCAAGGGCTATTATGCCAAAAATGCACAGTCTGAGTTTACCGGTACGCCGATTCAGGTAAATGTTGTTGATACAACGGGAGCAGGTGATGCCTTTAACGGCGGCTTTACTGCGGCGCTTGCGGCGGGAATGAGCTTTGAAGCTGCGCTTACATATGGCAATGTAACCGGCGGACTGTCGGTCGAAAAGCTCGGCACAGCACCGGCGATGCCTTATAAAGAAGAGATTATGGCAGCACTGAACAAGTAATTATTTGAAAAGGTGCAGACACTTGAACCTGTATGTTCAGAAATTCAAGGTCTGCACCGATTTTTTGCTGTAGAAGACGAGTATAGGTGAGGTTAGGCGGTCCCGTCAAGATTTATGCGCAAATGTATTTGCAGGCTCCGGCAGACCTGAAGTCAGCCGGCAATGGGTCGTCGTCCAAAGCCACCTTCAAATGCTTCATGTTCATGTATTTCTTGCAGCCCCACTGGGTGCCCGCCGCGTGGCGAAGTCGGGCGCAGACCAGCATCAGGGCGGAGTTCCCGTCCGGGAACGTCCCCACTACACGGGTCGGCGGATCTCACGGTTCAGCTGCTCGATCACGTTGTTGGTACGGATGCGCGTCCAATGCTCGCTTGGGAAGTCGCAGTAGGTCAGCGTTTCCTCTGTACAATTTTCTCGGACATAGTTTGCTGTCTCCTTTCAGAATGGTGTGTGGTAACTTCATTCTACCAGAGCCTGCATGCTATGTCTTCTTTTATGCGATTTTCAATTTGCGCAACTTATTGTACATTATCTTCCCTCATGCTGCAGGAGCTGTGAGCGGGGATAGAAACCGGACAGAAATCGCGAAAGCCCCGCCGGAAAACCGGCGGGGCTTTTGGGGTGTTGCGAAAAGAAAGAGATCGGATCAGTATTTCTGCAGCGGAGCGTATTTCTCGTGCAGCTTCTCCTCACGCTCGAGGTCGGACTCGATGCGTCTGTGGCGTGCGCGGATCTGCTCGTGGGTGTGCATATGCGGCACCTTGTACATGTGGTTCTCCTCGACAGCCTCGAACAGGTACGGGCCGACGAATGCGGGGTTCATGCCCTTGACGGTGATGTTGCTGTCGAACAGGCGGCGGTAATCCCAGTAGCTGTCGGTGGCGTAGAACGGGTCGCACGGGACGCTGTAGTCGGCCGGGCGGTGATCCTCGCTGTTGTGGATGTTCGTGTGCACATATTCGGGGCAGAACACGCTCACGCCCATCATGCTGTAATCGGGGTCGTTCTCGGCGAGGTCGCGCACGGCCTCCGCGATGCAGACGGCGGCATGCTTGCTCGCAAGGTAGGCCGTGTTGTAGCGCAGGCCGGTGATCAGGCCGGCGATGGATGCGGTGAACAGGAAGTGGCAGGGCGTGCCCTGCTGCTTGAAGATGGGCAGCACCTCGTGCACGTAATAGGTCAGGCCGAGCACGTTCGTGTTCATGGCCCAGGCCCAGTCCTGAGGCGGATGGTTGTAGACCCAGCCGGCGGTGGCGATGCCGGCGTTGGCGAACATCAGGTCGAGCTGGCCGTACTCCTGCATGACGCGCTGGATGCTGAAGCGGACCTCTTCATACTTCGTGACGTCGGTCTTGATGGTGACGACCTTCGGCGCACCGGCCTTCTCGCAGATGGCCTTGGTCTCCTCGAGACCTTCGGTGTTGATGTCGATGAGGGCGAGGCGCATGCCGCGCTTGGCAGCCTCTTCAGCGAAGGCGCGGCCGATGCCGGTGGCGGAGCCGGTGATGGCGGCAACTTTGTTCTTGAATTCTTTCATGTCTGGACTTCCTTTCTGTAGATCAGTATGGGATCGCGGGGCTCAGGCGAGACCCGGGAACAGGACGCACATGAGCGTGACGGCGGCGGTACCGACGGTCGTGGCGATGACGGTCGTCACGAGCAGGGCGGGGTAGACCTCCTTGAGCTTCATGTGGCACATGGGCAGCAGCATGAGGATGCTGCCCGAATAGGGCATGGAGTCGAGCGTGGTGGCCGCAAACGCGGACACGCGGTGGATGGTGCTGGCCGTCAGGCCGAGCGCCTGCAGCTTCGGCGCGATGATCGGCAGCGCGACGAGCTGGCCGGTGGACGAGCCGCCGGTGAGCATGCACATGAGCGCCACAACGACCCAGCAGATGAGGATCGGCGCGATGCTGATGCTTGTGATGGCGGTGATCATGGACTGGAACGCGTCCGTGTTGGTGATGACGCCGGCGAAGCCGCAGATCGCGGCGACGGTCATCGTCATGGGCACGGAGTCGACGGCGCCGCTGTTGAGCATGGCCTTGAGATCCCGGCGGCGCAGCTGCGGCCAGAACAGCACGAGAGACAGCGCGATGGAGCACAACAGGCAGATATTGATGTTGAGCTTCCAGATGTTGAACAGCAGGAAGAGGACGGCCATCGGAATGAGGGCGACGATCAGCTTCGGCTTGCTGCCTGTGCTGTCATAACGCGGGTCGAGCGGGTGGAGCTCGAAGTGCTCGCCGCGTTTGCGGGCACGGTTGATGAGCAGGTTCATGATGACGAGGATCGCGGCGATCTCCGCCGCCGCGCCCACGAGACCGGGCACCAGTGCCACATCGGCCGCCGTGCCGAGCACGGTCATGGCGGCTACGTTCGTGACCTGCGGGCTGCCGGGCACGGTCAGCGTGAAGGTGAACGAGCCCGCGCCCAGAATGCCGAGGATGAACTTCTTCGGGATATCGCAGCGCTCGAAAATGACCAGCGCGATCGGGTACATGAGCACGATGACGACGCCGGCGATGATGCCGCCGAGGTTGAGGATGGTGCCGATGACCAGGATCACAGACATGCCGATGAGGTTTTTGCCGGTATTGCTCATGTTCTCCTTGAGCAGGCGGTTCATGACGGTGTCGGCGATGGTGTAGGCGGCGCCGCTCTCCGTGTAGATCTTCGACTGCAGGCAGCCGAAGAGGATCATGAAGAAGAAGCTCTTGACGGCGGTGAACATACCGCTGACATAGTCGCCGACGAGGCTGTCGATAAACGGCAGCGTGTTGCAGGCGATGACGACGCACGCGCCGGCAAATGTGGCCAGATAGACCGACCAGTCTTTATAGCAGAGATAGATAACGATCAGAAAACCAAGGATACAGCCGATGACGCCCAATGTTGACACCTCTTCCGATCGGGATTACACGGATTCGGCCTGCTTCTCGGCCGCATCGAGGGGTTTGCGATCCACCTTCGGGATCAGGTACATGGACGCGACGGCGACGCACGAGAGCACGATGCCATAGATGAACGAGGCGGTGTAGCCGCCGGTGGAGGCAACGAGCGCGGCGCTGATGCGCGGCGTGATGAGCGTGCAGAAGATCATGTAGCCGAACAGGGCCACGCCATAGATGCCGCCGGCGTAGACCGGGCCGTAGGACTTGTTGATCGTGACGGGGTAGACGCTGTTGGTGGCGCCGAAGCCGAGGCCGAGCAGCGCATAGCCGAGGTAGAACATGAACAGCGACTTTGCCGCGATCAGGCAGATGGCGGACAGGATGCACAGCGCGCCGCAGATGCCGTAGACGTGCTTGTAGCTGATCTTGTCGCACAGCGCGCCGAGGAACAGGCGGCTGAGGGTGTTGGCGATGAAGTAGATCGACACGCCCAGCGTGGCCGCGCTCAGCGTGAAGCCGGCGTCGGTCATATACACGGAGAAGCGCGGGAACATGATCATATACATCGTCGGGAAGAAGGCGGTGCACACGATCAGGTGCCAGATGGGACGGGTCTTGAGCGCGCGGCGCACGTTATAGCTCTCGAGCTGCGTCTCCGCACTCGAGGCGGAGCCGGCAAAGCCGGCGGGCGTGTAGCCGACAGGCGCCTGACGGACGCCGAGCGCGCACACGACGCACACGACCAGGGACACGAGGCCGACGATGCGCAGCGTGGAGATGATGCCGGTGGACTGCACGAGCTTCGAGCAGATCGGCGCGAGGAAGGCGGACGAGCCGCCGGTGAAGGCCATGCACAGGCCGGAAACGAGGCCGCGCTTGTCCGGGTACCAGCCGGTGGAGACATAGGTAGCCACGGTGTAGGCGAGGCCGTTGCCGAGACCCTGCAGGAAGCTGAAGGTCACATACAGCAGCCACGGGGCCGACTGCGGCACAAAGCTGCTGGTCAGCGTGCCGAGCGGGAACAGCACGGCGCCGAGCAGCATGGCGTTTCTTGCGCCGATCTTCGACATGAGCGTGCCGCCGATCAGAGCGCCGGGCGTCCAGCACAGCAGCATGGTCGTGCTGACGTTTGCGATGGCGTCTGCGGTCCAGTTGAAGTGTGCTGCCAGCGGGGAAACAAATACGGCTGCAGAGTTGGTCACGCCGGTGATGAGCAAAATCACCAGGCAGCGGATCAGGATTCCAAGGCGGTTGCGATCCATATTCTCGATCGTCTTTTCCATCGAGATTCTCCTTTCTATCATTGACATGGTCCTGCGCTCCGGCAGCCGGGCAGACAGCCGTCCGGAGCGCTCCGCACCGCCGCGACGGACGGCTGCGGGGCTGCGTTCGTGTGTCCCTGCGGGATACACATCGGTTTTGTTCGGTTGTGCCCATTATATTTGCTTGACAGGAAATCGACAATGTTTGCCGTGCACAGTATCCGGTCAAAATTTTGTCATAGAGACCAATCCGCATTTTGCTCCGGAAACCGTTTTTGACGCAAAAAAACCGGATCGGCAAAGCTAGCCGGTCCGGTTTTCAGGCTGCAGCCGCCGTCAGAAGGCGACGTTGTTGAGATAGCCGTCGATCAGAAAAGACAGCTGGAGCGAAAACAGCAGCTCTGTCGTCGAGAGGTCGATCCCGCAGATGGATTCGATCTGTGCGATGCGGTAGTTGACGGTGTTGCGGTGCAGAAAGAGCCGCTCGGAGGTGTGCGCCTTGTTAAAGCCGCATTTGGTGAATACGCGCAGCGTCTGGTAGAGCTCGGCGCTTTTTTCGCGGTCGTAGTGGATGAGCGTGTCGAGCGCGGGATGCCGGATGAAGGACAGCAGGCTTTTGTCCTCGACCTGATCGAGCAGCGCGTAATACACGTAGTCCGAGAAAAAGAAGAGCTTCTGGTCCGAGCGCATCTGCTTGGCCAATTGCAAGGTCTGCAGCAGCATGTTATAGTGGAGTGAAAGCTGGTTGTTGGCCTGAAAACAGTTGCTGATGCCGACGATCAGCCGGTGCCCCTGCGTGTACTGCTCCAGCGCTGCGCGCTGTTCGGGCGTGATGGTGCCGCCGTCCGCCGCCGTCAGCAGCAGCACCAGATCGTTCTTGACCACCGAAAAGGCCGTCTTGCCGAAGATGGCCTGCATATCCGGAATGAGGCGGGATTTGTAGTAGGCCGGCTCTTTATAATAGACCGGCCGGATGATCGCCAGACATTTCTGCTCCGGAAAGCTCAGCTTGGCCAGCTTCATGCGGCGCTCCATGTCCACGTTCTGCGCGCCGGCGAGCATATCGGCAAAGATGTTGTTGAGCTGGGAGGCGCGGTAATCGATCCAGTTGCCGTTGTTGCTTTTGACGATGCGCTCCTTTGCCGAGCTGGACAGCAGCGGGATGATCTGCTGCTCGGCTGCGCTGAACATGCCGGTCTTGCTCACGATGATGACGTAGCCCATCATGAAATTGTCGTAGACGATGCGCGTGCACAGCAGATAGCGCTGCATGTGCTCGCAAAAGAGCGTGAAGGGCTTGTCCGAGAGGGAATACTCGTTTTTGCGCCGCCGGTCCTCGATGTACTCCATTAGAATATCGCTGCAGTATCCCTGCTCGATGCTCCGCATCCACAGCGGGTAGTCCACATAGAAGTTTTTCGTCTTGGCCACGAGCTTTCCCGTGCTGTCGATCACGACGAACAGGTCGCCGGTGACGTCGGTCATTTTGGTCAGTACCCGGTCCAGCTCCGCACCGTTGCAGAGCATATACAGCACCTGTGTATAGAGCTGCTGGTCGGACTGCTGGTAGCTCAGCAGCTCCTTTACGGTCTGAAACAGCACGGCAAATTCACCGCGATCGATCATGGCGCTGTTCGTCAGTCTGTCCGCCAGCTCCGACGGCAGCGTGCCGTAGTACAGCAGGTTGGTCGGCAGCACGGTGTCCGGTGTCAGCTGCCCCGCGTCGGCAAAATAGAGCGTTCCGGCCTGCACATCGCTCTGACCGGAGGCAAGGATGTTGACGTCCACCAGCTCGCAGTCGGAACGAATGTCGATGTACATGAGCATATGCGGCTGACTGGCCGAATGCAGCTTTGTGATCAGTTCGGAAAATTTCACGGTCGTGCCTCCTCGGATATACTAAAATTGTTAAAAAAATATTTAACTCAATTATACTACACGGAGGGGTGCGGGCGCAACCGCTGCCGTTGTGCTGTGCGACAAAAAGGCGGCGGGTCGTTGTGCACGGCACACAACGGCGGTCGTTTCCGCGTCGGGCAGGATCGTTGTGCACGGCGGCGGGATTGTCTGTCCCGCACAAAATCAAGCTTTTTTTGGTGTTTCGTGCATATGGAAATTCGAGAAACAGATGGTTAAAATATTTGCAAAGGCACGGATGCGGCGGCAGAATCCGCATCCCATGTCGTTCCTGCACAAGCAGACAGCATCGGTTTCGGAATCATCCAAAGAAAGAGAAGAAACGCCTCATGAAGTACGAAAAACTGTTTCAGCCCGGAAAGATCGGGAACCTTGAGCTGCGCAACCGCGTCGTTATGACGGCCATGGGCGCGCTCATGGGCGACTGGAACGGCTGCACCACGCCGGAGCAGATCCGTTTCTATGAGGATCGCGCCAAGGGCGGCTGCGGCCTCATCATTCCGGAATTCACCTCCGTGGACGCCGACAGCGGCCACTGCAACCCCATCCAGCTCGGCATCTATGACAGCCGGCAGATCAAGAGCTTCCAGCTCATCTGCGAGGCGGTGCATCGCCACGGCGCGAAGATCTTCATCCAGCTGCATCACGGCGGCCGCGAGGCGCCCCCGGCCTGCAACGGCGGCCGTCAGGCCATGGCTCCGAGTGTGGAGCTCAACTCCGTCGTTGGCCGCGCGACCATTCTGCCGCGCGAGATGACCATTGAGGACATTGACAACCTGGTCGAGAAGTACGTGCAGGCGGCGGTCAACTCCGAGCTGGCCGGTGCCGACGGTGTCGAGGTCCACGCGGCGCACGGCTATCTCGTGCAGCAGTTTTTGAGCCCCTACACCAACAAGCGCACCGACGAATACGGCGGAAGCATGGAAAACCGCTGCCGCTTCCTCGTGCGCATCCTCACCGGCATCCGCGCTGCTGTCAGCCGTGATTTCGTCGTCGGCGCGCGCATCAACGGCAATGACTTCGTCGAGGGCGGCAACGATCTCGCTGCCTGCACCGAGATCGCCAAATACCTCGAGCCGTATGTGGATTACTTCAATGTGTCCTGCGGCGTGTATGCCAGCGCACCGACCATGATCGAGCCGTGCTACAGCCCCGAGGGTTGGAGAAAGGATCTGGCCAAGACCATCAAGGCCGCCGTGCACGTGCCTGTCATCGCCGTCAACACCATCAAGCACCCCGAGACGGCCGAGCGCTTCCTGCAGGAGGGCGTGAGTGACTTTGTCGGTATGTCCCGCATGCAGCTGGCCGATCCCGAGGTGGTCAAAAAGGCCATGGCCGGCCGTGAGGATCTCATCCGCAAGTGCCTCGGCTGCATGAACTGCAACAAGTCCGTCGTTGCGGGCAAGAACCTGCACTGCGCCATCAACCCCGTCACCGGCCGCGCCACGGTCTACGGCGACGAGAATCTGGTCAAGACCGGCGCCGGCCGCACGGTCGCGGTCGTGGGCGGCGGCCCCGGCGGTATGCAGGCTGCGCTCCTGCTGAAAAAGCGCGGCTATTACCCGGTCATTTTCGAGAGCCGTGACCATCTCGGCGGCAGCGCCGTGCTGGCCTCGAAAGCGCCGTGCAAGGGCATGGTGGCCGAGCTCATCGAGACCATGAAGGCCGAGATGAAGGAGTACCACATCGAGGTGCGCCTGAACACGCCCGCCACGGTCGAGACGCTGCGCGCGCTCGATCCCTACGGCGTCGTCGTCGCCTGCGGCGGCGATCAGATCGTGCCGAACATTCCCGGTGCGGACCGCAGCAACGTTTACTACATCGAGGATGTGCTCTTGCGCCGCGTCTCCTTCGAGGGGAAGAACATCGCCGTCATCGGCGGCGGCCATGTCGGCCTTGAGGTCGCGCACTTCCTGTGCGACAACAACAAGGTCACGGTCGTTGAGATGCAGAAGGAGGTCGGTGTCACGATCTACCGCACCGCGCGCTACAAGCTGCTGTCCCTGCTCGCCGAGAGCGGCGTGGAGGTTCTGACCGAGCACGCCATTGCCGGCGTGACCGACGGCGCGGTCGAGCTCAGGAAGACCGACACCGGCGAGGTCGTCACCCGCCCGGCCGATATCGTCATCATGGCGCTCGGCAATCATCCCGACAAGAGCTACGAGCAGCAGCTCAAGGATGCGTTTGACAAGGTCGTCTTTGTCGGAGACGCCAACAAGGGCGGCACGATGGCTGATGCCACGCTCAGCGCCTACGAAAACTGCTGGTTCTTCTAAACCATACTGAATTTTTTATAAAAGGAAGGCTTTATTATGAAAAACAATCTGTTTGATCTTTCCGGCCAGGTCGCGTTCTGCTGCGGCGGTTCCTCCGGTCTCGGCCTTCAGTTCGCCAAGGCCATGGCCAATGCGGGCGCAGACATCGCGCTCGTCGCCCGCCGCACCGACCGTCTGGATGAAAACGCCAAGGAGATCGAGGCGGAATACGGCGTCAAGGTCTATCCGCATTACATGGATCTGCAGGATTCCAAGAGCATCACGGACTGCGTCAGCGACGTCGTCGCGCATTTCGGCAAGATCGACATTCTGGTCAATGCCGCCGGCATTCCGGGCGGCGGTGACCCGGCCACGCTCACGGACGAGTACTGGCTCAACGTCATCAACACCGACCTCAACGGTCAGTTCTTCACCTGCCGCGAGGTTGTGCGCCAGTCCATGAAGCCCAATCAGTACGGCCGCATCATCATGGTCTCGTCCATCCACGGCGTCTGCGGCCGTAAGGGCGTGGACACGGCGCCGTATGCGGCGGCCAAGGGCGGCATCGTCAACCTGACGCGCTCGCTCGGCAACTCCTGGGCGCGCGACGGCATCACCGTCAACTGCATCTGCCCGGGCTACTTCCCGACGGAAATGACCGCGGCCTACATCGACGCGCCCTTCTTCCATCAGGCGCACCTCGAGTGCTGCCCCATGGAGCGCCACGGCAAGACCGGCGAAATGGACGGCCTGTGCACCTACTTTGCCTCCCCGGCCTGCAGCTACACCACCGGCCAGATCGTGTGCGTGGACGGCGGCTGGAGCGCCATCTGATCTCTGCCTGATCCGGCTTTCGCCGCGGCGCATAGCGGCGAAGCCGTTCCTCTCCGCGTCGGGCGGCTGTGTATGCCCGGCTGCCCGACGCGTCATGTTTCCCGTATCACCATGCGCATTTCTTCCTTTCATTTTCCCCCCACTCCATGGCATACGTCCCTTCTTTTTCTTTGCGCGGCAGCAGTTTTGCTGCCGCGCAAGGCATTTTGGGGCATTGCGTGCGCGCTTGCGCTGCGCGGCGATTTGTGCTATCCTGCGCGTGAGGTGATCTTTACGAAAATTCTGATGATCAACGGCAGCCCGCATCCGCGCGGCTGCACATACACCGCCCTGCACGAAATGGAGCGGGTGCTGCGCGCAGCCGGTGCCGAGGTGCAGATCCTGACCGTCGGTGCCGAGCAGATGGGCGGCTGCGTGGCCTGCGGCGGATGCCGTGCGACCGGGCGCTGCGTGCGCGGCGGACTGGTGAACGATGCCATCGACGCGATGGAGACAGCCGATGCGCTCGTGCTCGCGTCCCCGGTGCACTATGCCGGGATCTCCGGCGCGATGTCGGCCTTTTGCGACCGGCTGTTTTATGCCTCCGACGGCTGGGCAAACAAGCCCTGCGCGTGCGTTGTATCGGCGCGCCGCGCGGGCACGACGGCGGCGCTCGATCAGCTGGTCAAGTACCCGATGATCTCGAACATGCCGGTCGTCTCCTCGCAGTACTGGCCGATGGTGCACGGTGCGTGCCCGGAGGACGCCGCGCAGGATGCGGAAGGGCTGCAGACCATGCGCCAGCTCGCGCGCAACCTGCTCTGGCTGGTGCGTTGCATCGACGCCGGTGACGCGGCGGGCGTTGCGCGCCCGGAGACGGAAGTGCGCACATTCACCAATTTCATCCGTTGATTTTCGGCAGTATGACAAAAGACCAGCCGCCGCAGGCATTTCCTGCGGCGGCTGGTCTCGTATTTGGGATGTATGTTCAGCCGTGCTTTTTCACCCGGCGCTTGCCGGTCATGTGCTCCACGGTCAGGCACAGCACGGTCGTGCGCGGGATGACCGCCGTGGAAAACGAGAAGTCCGGCGCGCGGTACTGCGCCATGAGCACACGCAGCGCGTGCTCCTTGCCGCTGTCCGGCACGACGGTGATGCGCCCCTGACCGATGACGCTCTCATACGTCATGGTGCAGTTGCCGTGCTCGTCGTCGAGGATGAGCTCGTGCCCGCGGTCCATCTCGAACGATGCGTTCGGGTTTCTGGCGATGAGGTCATACTTCGTGCCGGTATCCGCACCGTGAAAGTACAGCCGGACGGTCCCGCCGTCGGCCTCAAGGCCGAAGTTCAGCGGCAGGATGTAGGGATACGGCTCGTCGTGCAATGCGAGGCGGCACACGTCGCACCCGCGCATGACGGCGATGAGCTCGTCAAAATCTGTGATCTCGCGATCTGCTCTGCGCATGAAAATGCTCCTTTCCAATCAGCCGATGGGTGTGCCGAGGCGCGCCAGCACGTCCTGAAAATATTCCGGCAGCGGGCAGGTGAACGTCACGAGCTCGCCCGTGCGCGGATGCACGAAGCGCAGCGCACGCGCGTGCAGGCACTGTCCGCTCAGCCCCTTTTCCGGGCGCTTATGCCCGTAGACAAGATCGCCGAGCAGGGGGTGACCGATATGCGCCATGTGCACGCGGATCTGGTGTGTGCGGCCGGTCTCAAGCTCGCAGCGGATGTGCGTGTAGCCGTTGTAGCGCGCGATGACCGACCAGTGCGTGACGGCGCGGCGGGCGTTTTTTTGCGTCACGGCCATGCGCTTGCGATCGGTCGGGTGGCGGCCGATGGGCGCGTCCACCGTGCCGGCATCGTCGCGCAGATTGCCGCAGACGACGGCCTCATATGTGCGCGCCATCGTGTGATCGGCCAGCTGCGCCGAGAGCGCCAGGTGCGCAAAGTCGTTTTTCGCCGCGACGAGCAGCCCCGACGTGTCCTTGTCGATGCGGTGCACGATGCCCGGCCGCCGCTCGCCGCCGACGCCGGAGAGACTCTCCCCGCAGTGGGCGAGCAGGGCGTTGACGAGCGTGCCGTCCTCGTGACCGGGCGCGGGGTGCACGACCATGCCGCGCGGCTTGTTGACGACGATGAGATCCGCATCCTCGTACACCACGTCCAGCGGCAGATCCTGTGCCACGAGCTCCGAGGGCGCGGCATCCGGCAGCGTCACGACAAACGTGTCGCCGGGGACGGTTTTGTAGTTTTTCTTCACGGGCGCGCCGTCTTTTGTCACCGCGCCCTGCGCGAGCAGCCGCTGGGCGGCGCTGCGCGTGAGCTCGGGCAAAGAGCGCGCGAGGAGAGCGTCGATCCGCTCGGCGCTCTCCTGTGTTTGAATCGTTCGTTGTTCCATTAGAAATCCGAAAACTCCGCCAAAATGTCGTCGAGTGAGTACGCTGCGCTGTCGGCACTGCCGTCCGTGGCATCGTCCGGCTTGGGCGTTTCCGGCTCGGCGGGCGCAGCGGGTGTGCTGTTGAGATAGGCCAGCAGCGGGTCTGCCGCCTCGGCCGCAGGCTGCGCTGCCGGTTTGGGCTGCGCGGGGGCTGCCGGTTTGGGAGCCGGGGCTGCCGCCTCGGGCGCGGCGGGTGTCACCGGCTGTGCGGCGACGGGCGCGCGGTCCCACGCGGCGAAGAGATCGTCCTTCGCCGGCGCGGCTTCCGGCGCGGCGGCAGCGGGTGCGGCGCTCGGCGCGGGCTTTGCGCTCACTTCTGGCGCGGCGGAGAGTCTGCGCCTTGCGGGCAGGTGCAGCCTGCGCGCCTTGGGCGCGTCAGGCGCTGCCCCGGTGCGCTGCTTACGCGCGGCTTTCGGCGCGGCGGCGTCTGCCCCGTCGTCCCCGCGGTAGAAGATCACGTGCAGGCACAGCGTGATGCCGGCCACGACGATGAACACGTCCGCCAGATTGAACACGGCAAAGCGCACGAAGAGGAAGTTGAACATGTCCACGACGTAGCCGCTGAGGATGCGGTCGATGCAGTTGCCGACCGCACCGGCGAGCACCAGCACGACCGACCAGCGGCCGACCTTGCCGTGCACGACGTTGCGCCGCAGGCAGAACACCGCGATGGCGGCGAACACGAGCGTGAAGATGATGAAGATCCAGTGCGGCGCGTGCTCGAGCATGCTGAACGCAGCGCCGTTGTTGTGGATGTTCGTCAGCTCCAGCACGCCCGGAATGAGCGTGACGTGCCCGGTGTCGAGCGCGATGTTGACGGTGACCCAGTATTTCAGCCCTTGGTCAGCGATGAGGATCAGGATGGCTACGATGGCATACCACATAGCGGTTCCTCGCTTTCGGATCAGGATTTTGGGATCGGGTGATTACTCCGCCTGCTGCGCGGCCACGACCGCGGCGCAGCGCGGGCACAGACCGGTCTCGGGGTCGGCCTGCTCGGAGTGCATCCAGCAGCGCGGGCACTTGGTGCCGGGCGCGTTGTGCACGGAGATGTGCAGACCGGGGAAGTTCGTGCCGGTGCCGGTGACGGCATCGGCCGGCACGTCGCCGCCGATGAGTGCCTGCGATACGATCAGCAGCTCCGGCAGGTTCATGCTCTGCACGTCGTCGAGCGCGGCCTTGGCGGCGTCATCGTCGGCGCGCAGCGTCACGGCTGCCTCAAGCGGCTTGCCGATGCGTTTTTCGGCGCGGGCGGCCTCGAGCACACCGTTGACGTCCGAGCGGACGCGGATCAGCTGATCCCACTTGGCGAGCTCGCTCTCGCTGAGCGCGTAGGCGTCGAACGGCTGGTTCATGACGTTGAGCAGCACGTTGCGCGCGTCGTCCTCGGCGCGGTGCGGCATGGCCTGCCAGATCTCGTCGCAGGTGAAGGCGAGGATCGGCGCGAACATCTTCGTCATGCTGTCGAGGATGAGGAACAGCGCCGTCTGCGCGCTGCGGCGCTCGAGTCCGTTGCGCTCGTCGCAGTAGAGGCGGTCCTTGATGATGTCGAGGTAGAAGCTCGAGAGCTCCACGACGCAGAAGTCGTTGATCGCGTGCGAGATCACGTGGAACTCGTAGTTGTCGTATGCCTTGGCCACGCGGCGGATGAGGTCGTTGAGCTTCGTGATCGCCCAGCGGTCAAGCGGGAGCATATCCTCCGGCGCGACGAGGTGCGCGGCGTCAAAGCCGTCGAGGTTGCCGAGGCAGTAGCGCGCGGTGTTGCGGAACTTGAGGTAGTTTTGCGTCAGCTGCTTGAAGATCTCCTTGGAGCAGCGCATATCGGCGTGGTAGTCGGCGCTGCCCGCCCAGAGGCGCAGCATATCGGCGCCGAACTCGTTGATGATCTCGGCCGGGTCCATGCCGTTGCCGAGGGATTTGTGCATGGCGCGGCCCTCACCGTCGACCGTCCAGCCGTGGGTCAGGCACTCGCGGTACGGAGCGCCCTTGCCGAGCGCACCGACGGCCACGAGCAGCGACGACTGGAACCAGCCGCGATACTGGTCACCGCCCTCGATGTACATATCCGCCGGCCAGAAGCCCTGGTCGCGCTGCATGGCGGCGACGTGGGTGGAGCCGGAGTCGAACCAGCCGTCGAGCGTGTCGGTCTCCTGGGTGAAGTGCTTGCCGCCGCAGTGCGGGCAGGTGAAGCCCTCGGGCAGGATGTCGGCCGCCGGGCGGTCGAACCAGGCGTTGCTGCCCTCGCGCTCAAACAGCTGCGCGACGGCCTCGATGCTCTCCTCGGTGCAGACGGGCTTGTGGCAGTCGTCGCAGTAGAACACCGGGATCGGCAGACCCCAGCGGCGCTGACGGGAGATGCACCAGTCGGCGCGCTCGCGGATCATGGCGGCCATGCGCTCCTTGCCCCAGCTCGGGAGCCAGCGCACGTTCTCGCACGCGGCGACCGCGTCCTCCTTAAAGGAGTCCACGGAGCAGAACCACTGCGGCGTGGCGCGGAAGATGATCGGGCTCTTGCAGCGCCAGCAGTGCGGGTAGCTGTGCACGATGTCCTCGGATGCGAAGAGGGAACCTGCCGCCTTCATGTCTGCGAGGATGATGGGGTTCGATTCCTCCGTGGTCAGTCCCGCATACTTGCCGGCGTAGTCGGTGTGGCGGCCCTGATCGTCCACGGGCACGACCATGTCCATGCCGTAGCGCTTGCAGGTCAGGTAGTCGTCGGCGCCGAAGCCGGGCGCGGTGTGCACGCAGCCGGTGCCGGAATCCATGGTGACGTAGTCTGCCAGCACCAGACGCGAGGTCTTGGGCAGGAAGGGATGGTCGGCGAGCATGTTCTCAAAGAATTCGCCCGGGTGCTGCTCGAGCACCTCGTAGCTGTCAAAGCCGCCGATGTGCATGACCTTCTCGGTCAGCGCGTCGGCCATGACGTACACCTCGCCGTTGGGCGCCTGGACGAGGTTGTACAGCTCGCGCGGGTTGAGCGCGATGGCGAGGTTGCCGGGCAGGGTCCAGATCGTGGTCGTCCAGATGACGAAAAAGAGCTTGCTGTGGTCGACGTTCGGCAGCTTGCCAAGGTCGTCGTGCATCGGGAACTTCACGTACACGGTCGTGCACGGATCGTCCTGATACTCGATCTCCGCCTCGGCGAGGGCGGTCTCGTCGTGGGCGCACCAGTACACGGGCTTGAGCCCCTTGTAGATGTGGCCGTTGCGGTACATCTTGCCGAACACGCGCACCTCTTCGGCCTCAAAGCCCTTGTTCATGGTCTTGTAGGGGTGCTCCCAGTCGGCGACGACGCCCATGCGCTTGAAGCCGTCCATCTGGCGGTCGATGTATTTCTGCGCATAATCATGGCAGGCGCTGCGGAAGTCGGCGATGCTCATGGCCTTGTGGTTGAGCTTCTGCTCCTTGATGATGGCGCTCTCGATGGGCATGCCGTGGTTGTCCCAGCCGGGGATGTAGGGCGTGTAGTAGCCGCGCATGGCGTAGGAGCGGACGATGAAGTCCTTGAGCGCCTTG
>QWCN01002153.1_pt1 | contig 26918 bp, 28 predicted proteins | sample 1972711 | NCBI WGS metagenome assembly QWCN01 (sample SAMN09866707, study PRJNA288562) | Human gut metagenome isolate term1_stool, whole genome shotgun sequencing... | isolation source: gut | host: Homo sapiens | place: USA: California
TTAATTTCCACGGTAACGTTTGATAATCCTTGCAATTTTACCGGCAACCGTCTGTCCATCCGGCATGATCTTGGTCACAATAACAGCTACGACATCTTTCTGGCGGGGAAGTTCCCCTACTGCGGCATTCGCATGGGCAATGGCGTTGGAGCCTTCATCGAGTGCAATGAAGAAAATTCCATCACTATAGCCCGTGACTTCACCTACATATCTTCCGCCAGATACGCAAGTACTTTTGAAGTTTTCGCTTTTGGCTGCACCCTCCACATCTACCTTGATCTCATCGCTGTTAATCTCAATTCCCTTTACACGCATGATAATGGTTCCGCCAATTTCATAATGGTTGCGGCAGTCAGAAATCCATTTTCGGGCGAGTTCTCTGGATTTAATATATTTTTCAACACCAAATACCTCAATCCGAAGAGAATACTGCATAACACCAATGATTCGTGCTTCTACCAGACTTCCCACCTTAATCATCGGCTCATGGGTTTCAGATCCGATGTAGAAATCCTTGGCTTTCTGCTTCATAGCGTTCTCACGGGAAGCCGTAACAACCCCACGCTCTATATCGACATGCTCTACAATGAAATCAATTTCAGCACCGGCCATGGAGTTAGCAGTTACGGTAGCAATATGTTTTGTAGCAGATCCTCTATCCGTAAATCCCATTTTCTCCAGCGGAATAATAACCGGTACGTTCTCATACAGTACAGTCACATAGTCAAAAGTCTCTTCTTCGGTTTCTCCTTTACTATGGCCAATAGAGGAAACCATACCAGTCAGAATTTTCTGACGAATCATAGAATCCTGAAGCGCATGAAGAGCGGTTCTTTTTCGGGTCTGTTCACTGGGCGCTAAATTTTCGATTCCATTCGGATTGGCTGTAATAATTTTGGGCATATATATTCCTTCTTTCTTATAGATTGGCCGGTTTCCCGGCGGATTATTTTCTATTCCTATAAACTATAGGAATTAGTTAAAAAATACTGAGGGATCGATTTCATCATCGTCCTCGTCTTCCGGTTCAGGTGGTTCCTCTACAGCATCATCTAAATCAGCCACTGCTGAAAATGCTTGCTTTATTTCCGGCGTGAGCTCAGGAATTGCTTCATTCATCAGCGCTTCTTCTTTGGTTCCAATATCGCCTGATGTGTTTTCACTTCCAGTGTTTATAAAGGAAGGATTCGATTTCGCCTGTTCCGTTGGACTATATGATTTTGTTTCTGTAGGAGGCGTTTGGAACATAGCCTCTGTTTTCCAATGCTCTGCAGCATCTGTGCTTGCAACGCACTCGACATTTTCTTTAGATTTTGTTTCTGCGTCCGTATAATCATAGCCAAAGGATAACGGAGATCTGGATTTGGCTGACGCGGTTTGTTCTGTTCGATTCTTTTCAGGTTGCGGTTCCGCTGTGGCGGCGGTAACGACCCCTTCAAATGCGGAAAAAGGCATTCTGTTCGGAAAACATTCCGCATTTTTGTATTTTCCCCGCAGCTTCTGATAGGTGCGGATCAGATTTGTTCTCTGATTTCCCCATTTCTTGCTATCCTGTACGACCAAGTATGCAGGATCCTGCATGATTCGTTTTTCCATCTGAAAGCGGGTTTCCTGAATCGGTTCTCCAGTCCGCAGATAAATTCCATCCTTTACGGCCCAATTCGGAATAACATCGGCAGGATTGTATGCTCGTAAAAGCAGGGCGTCAGGATCTTTAAAATACTGAAACTTTTTTAGCTTAATAGGTTGTTCGCCTCTCACAAACAAAAGCATTTCGTCAGTGGGCATACGCCGGATTTCATCTGAAAGCATCAGCGATCTTTGACCGGATCCCTCGTTGCTTCCTTCCACTTCCGACACCGCTTTCATTGAAAAAAGACTGGATGTTACACTACGACGGTCGGTGTTTACTTTGATCGTTGTGGTTCCGAGCAGGTTGGAGAAATACTTCGAGGTCTCATCATCGTTGGCTCCCAGAAGGATTCGGAAATCACATCCACCGATAATCTCCTCAGCCTGCCCGTTTGGATATCGGTTTTCAAGCTGCGGAATGTTCTGCACGATGATGACCATTCCAATATCTCTCGATCTGGCCGTTGCAAGCTTTTTCGTAAAATCAGGTAGTGCGCCGATATTAACAAACTCATCCAGGATAAAGTAAACGGGTACGGTACATTTTCCGCCCATGCGGTCGGCGCAAGCCATTACTTTAATAAAGGTAATGGATGTCAGCAGCGCATTCAACACAGCGTACGTGCCGTTGGAGTCTGACGCAATACAAAAAATGGCGGTTTTCTTCTTTCCCAGGTCTTCAACCTGAATATCCGAGGAAGAAAGCATCCTCTGGACAACTTCCGTAGAAAATACAGCCAACCTGGAGCCAAGACCCAAAATTGCGTTTCCTTTATTTGCAGGAGACTTGGCAAACAGGTTGTAAGCTCCATACGCAAGTTTACTGGCATAATCCGTTTCCTTTTCAAGAGCGGCGAACATGGTATCCAGTTCTTCACTTGACTTATTGACAATGAGGTTATACACATTGCCAAAGTTTTGCTGATTTTCCGGATATTTGGCCAGTACATACAAACATAGCGCTTTTAAAAGTACGGATTCAATATTATCAAAAAAATCTCCAGAATCCTTTCCGCCAGTGTTGGCGATGATGGTGTCTACCAAGATGTCTACGTATTCAAAACGTTCGTCTCCATGTACTTCCTTTAAAATATCCCAGCCGTCCGAACTCCAACGATTGACCAGGTTCCACTGATATACGCCATATCCCATGTTTTTCAGGAAAAGAGCTAAATCACGATATAACTCGCCTTTCGGATCCGTGAGAAACACACTTTCCCCTCTCACAGCGCATTGCATTACCATTGTCCTTGAAAAAGCAATGGATTTCGCTGTACCCTGGGAGCCGCAAATGAAAAAATTTCGGTTGTGCGGGTGGTTTTTTGGAATTGCAACAACTTTTCCAGTATCTGGATCAACACCCATAATGATACCGTCTATTTCTACCGGGGATTCTGCAAGTTCCAGGTAATTCTGATATTCTTTCGAAGAAGCCATTCGGCTTGTCCCGTAATTTCCGTTGTCTGCATATTCAAAATCAGGGATTTTTACGGTAAAACCCATTCCATGAAATATGGTAAATATAGCCGCCTCCCCTATAATGAGCAGTAATGTAAGCCCGGCAACAGCCCAACGGGCTTCTGCGATGTCTCTCAAAGCAGAAAATATTACTTGAAAAAAATTTAGGGTGGAAAGTTGAAAAGTTATCATTTCTATGAACAAACAAATGAAATAGATCATTGCCACATAAGCTATAAAGATAAATCCTGCCAGGATGTTCCGCATAGCTCCGTCATTTCCTTTGATTTGCTCAAGTTTGTCGAGTGCCTTGCCCGATACAGAAGATGTATCTGGCATGGTACAATATTCCTCCTTTCGTCTTTTCCGACCTTATAACCCATCAGCACTTAGATTTTTTCTGCGAATCAAAATTTTTCCCGAAAAAAATACCCACGTCGAAAACGTGGGTATTTTCTAAATAAGCTTATTTTTTTGTGACCGGAAGGATGCAAACATTCTCTGCTCCAAAATGTTCCCGCAGAATTTCAAGAAAAGATTCTTCTTTGAAAATTCCGTTTGCAACTGGACACCATTCTTCCTTTGATACAAAGATCCGCAGCGCATCTCTTCCGCCCTGATCCATTTTCTTTTCTTTTACCAACTGCTCCAACCAATGTTTCTGTTCTAAAGCAGTGTTTTTGTCAGGAACCCGGATCCAGACATTTACCGGGAAATTCAAAAAAGAAATCATCTCTCCTACAATATTATCCTCCTTAATTTCCATAAGTAAAAAAGCATCCTCACGGATTAAATCACCATATTTCCGGAAAGCATCAGGAAATACCACATAATCTCCAATCTCACCCGCTATTTCAACGCTTAAAAAGGCCATGGTTCCGGTTTTACAGTTATAATATTTTACTTTTTTAATAATGCCGGGAACGTAATGCTCATATTTCTTTTGAATTGCGACAAGGCAACTTCGGAATCCATCGGCCGGTTGCGCCGTCACATAAATTCCGCACGCTTCCTTTTCGAGCTCACAGCGCTCCAGAAAGCTATACTCTCCAAGCTTCGGGACATCAATCTCTGGAGTTGTGTCTTCCAAAATTTCAAACAGGCTGATTTGTCCCGGAATGCGCTTTTTATTCTCCTTCCGCATAGAGGATGCTGCATCCCTTATCGAGAGCGCATATTCCATTCTGGTATGACCAAAGCTGGTAAAAGCACCGGCATTGGCCAGACTCACTAAACCATCTGCAGAAACATCTGCCTCCAGAAGCAACGATACAGCATCCCGATAAGTAACGATGCCTGACTCCTCTCGCAGACAGCAGAATTTTTCCGCACTTTCTTCGCCAATTCCCCGAATTCCTCGCAGCCCAAATAAGATCTCATGTTCTTTTGGTACAATGAAGCCAGTTTCTGATTGAATAATATCAACGGGCCGCAGGTGGATTCCCTTGCTGTATGCTGCAGACGCATATCCTGCAACTTTCTTTGTATCCTCAATAACGGATGTCATCAGAGCCGCATAATATTCTGTCGGATAATGGCACATCAACCAGGCGGTTTTATAAGATACGACAGCGTAAGCTGCTGCATGAGACTTATTAAATGCGTACTTCGCAAAATCGGACATGTCTTCATAGATTTTGATGGCCGTTTTTTCTGAAATTCCGTTTTTGATACAACCAGCGATTCCCTCTTTTTCATCGCCGTATAAGAACACCTTTCTTTCCGCTTCCAGAACCGAGGCTTTCTTCTTGGACATGGCCCGCCGAACAATATCCGAACGCCCCAGAGAATACCCGGCAAGGTCCCGGAATATCGCCATGACCTGCTCCTGATAGACAATGCAGCCGTATGTGGGTTCCAAGATGGGGCGCAACTGCTCGCATGGATATACAATGCTGGTCTTTTCCTTTTTCCCTGCAATGAAATTCGGAATAAAGTCCATGGGACCCGGTCGGTAAAGGGCAATTCCAGCGATCAGATCTTCAATGGATGTCGGTTTCAAATCTTTCATAAAGTCCTGCATTCCGTTACTTTCCAACTGAAATACTCCTGTTGTTTTCCCTGTAGCAATCATTTTATAGACATCCGGATCGTTTTCCTGAATTTCTGGGACAATTCCATATCTTTTTTGAATCAGGGTCTCCGCCTCGGCTATAGCGGTCAATGTTCGAAGACCCAGAAAGTCCATTTTGAGCAAGCCGAGCTCTTCGACTTCAACCATATTATATTGAGTCTGAATGACCTTTACACCGTCATCATCCTTTCCCACGGTCAATGGAACATAATCGGAAACATCCCGATCACAGATCACAACCCCTGCTGCATGGGTTCCTGTCTGCCGAGGAAGTCCTTCCAATGATACGGCCAATTCATACAGTTCTTTTTCATTTGCCATGGCGTTGTCGAAGTCTGGAGACTCCTTCCGTGCTTTTTTCAAAGTCATTCCAGGCTCCCCAGGGATCATTTTTGCCATAGCATCCAAATCCCGCAGGGGTATTCCCAAACATTTCCCGACATCCTTAATCACCTGTCGGGCTGCAAACGTACCAAATGTAACGATCTGGCAAACACACGAATCTCCGAATTTCTTCCTCACATACTCGACAACCAGATGTCGCTTTTTCTTACACATATCCACGTCGATATCAGGCATAGAAACTCTTTCTGGATTCAGGAATCGCTGAAACAGCAAATCATACCGGAGCGGATCGATGTCAGTAATCCCGATCAGATACGCCACAATGCATCCGGCGGCGCTTCCACGTCCTGGTCCAATCGGCACTCCATGTGTTTTACCCCAGTTGATAAAGTCCCAGACGATGAGGATATACTCCAAAAATCCCATTTCACGGATAACACCAAGCTCATAGTCCATCTTAGGAATGATTTCCGCCTCTTGCCCTGGATAGCGCTTAGGGATCCCGTCCAGACAAAGTTTCCGCAGATATGTATAAGCATCGTATTCTTCAGGAACATCATAGGCCGGCATTTTGGTTTCGTGGAACTTAAATTCTACATTACACCGTTCCGCAATTTTCTCAGTATTTTCAATTCCTTCCGGACACCACGGAAATAGCTCACGCATTTCATCTTCTGATTTTATGTAATATCCATCCCCGCTATAGGTCATTCTTCTGGAATCTGATGAATCGTGAAGAAGGACCGGATTCTGTCCTGGGCGCTGTGAGCGGATACAAAGCAGAGTATCATGGACACTCTTATCTTCCGCTCTAGTGTAATGACAGTCATTGGTTACAACGACCGGGACCTTTAACGCTTTTGAAAGCCGATACAGTTCTTGCGCTACCAACTGCTCCTCTCTTGTACCATGATCCTGAAGTTCCAGGAAATAGTTCCCGGGACCAAAAATATCTACGTGTTCCTGTATTATCTTTTGAGCTCCAACAATATCTCCACGCAAAATAGCCTTTGGAACCTCTCCGCCGATGCAGGCAGATAAGCAAATCAGCCCTTCGTGATACTGCCGCAACAACGCATGGTCTATTCTAGGCTTTTTGTAAAACCCTTCGACAAACCCTAGGGAACATAATTTGATCAGGTTTTGATACCCTTGATTATTCTCAGCCAGTAATATCAGATGGTAATATTTTGCGTGGGAAGCATTCTCCGGGACTTTATGATCCCGATCCGTAATATATACCTCGCAGCCGATGATCGGTTTAATTCCCAGCTCTTTCGCCTTTTTATAAAACTGTATAGCTCCATACATAACGCCATGATCTGTAATGGCACAGGCTGTCTGACCAAGTTCCTTCACCCGGCCAAGGCAATCATCGATCTTGTTTACTGCATCCTGTATGGAATATTGTGTGTGATTATGCAGATGTACAAATCCCATATCGTTCCGTCCTCCTTCTAAAATAGTTCTTCTAAGTATTTTGCGATTTTCTCGGGAGCCACCTCATATCCAATACGCCCTCCTTTCCAGGTGCGGCGGGTATGATTTATTGGGTTGATGAGTTTGATTCCAAGTCCAGGCCACTGCAGCAGATTTTGGGTAAAATCATCAAGTAATATATCTGCTTTTTTCACTCCTCCCGGAATGGCACCCGCTTTTCGTTCCCCTACAGGGATAAAAATGCGATTCGCTTCCGGAATCTCTGGAAGGAATTCATTCAACCAGTCGTTCTTCTGCTCTTTTGCTGTGCTATCCGGAAAATAACAGGACGCAATATAAACCTCCACATGGGACGTTTGAATGAAGTGCCGCATTCCTTCGACCACATTGATGTATGGGTTCAGGGTGCGGTAATACTCATGTCCTTTCAGGATCCGATATAGTTCTTCCTCCGAACTCACAGATATGGTTCTCCATTCTGCCAGAGTCCCATCCATGTCTACGAAAAGCCGTCCTTTTTCCATCTCGATAAGCTGCAGCTCACTTTTCCCTGGTTTCAGGGTGCTTCTTTCCAAAATCTTCCTTGTCATTAATAACCTCCTGTTGATATGGAAAAGACCTTTTGGGCCTTATTTGATGTTTCTGGATATTCTGTAACCCAACTTTCAGGTTTCACAAGGCCTATCAGACCTGAATAGCAAAAAAAGAGAAGAGACCGAAGCCTCTCCTCAAAAAATTTAGAATCCTTTTTTCTTTCGCTGTAATACAGCAAAAATAATTCCGCCTGCAATTACAAAAATCATAGCGTATAAGATGATTACAAACGTCTTTATCCGGCTGCTTTTTGTTGGCTGGTTATCGGTCTTAGCCTCAGATGTAACAGCGGTTGCATCTGAAGCTTCCAATGAATCATCATCTGTAAGTACCGAATCAGCGTCTTCGTATCTGGTTTCTCCACAAGTGCTGCAAAGATATACGATTTTTCCGTCTACAGCTTCCATTCCCTCACCCCAGGTATGTTCGCCCGTAGCCGGGATGGCCTCTTCCTTCGTTTCCTTTCCTACTTTGCAGGTGTAAGTTTTGATTCCTTCGTGGCCGCAGTCTGGCTCTTTCGTAACCTTACCTTCATCCCACTCATGATCCAATTTCTGAATCGTATCCTTTATCACATGCTCTTTATCATTCTGGCAGGTGTATGTTTTTTCACCCTCTTCTGTGCAGGTCGGTTCCTTGGTTACTTCGCCATTATTCCATTTGTGTCCAAGGGCCGGAAGCTTCTCCGAGTATGATTTTCCGCAGGAGGTACAAGTGAACGTTTTGATTCCATTGGCTTCACAAGTAGCTTTTTTGGTAACTATGCCATTGTCATACTTATGACCGGCAGCCGGAATAGCCTTGGTGTAAGAAACACCACAAACGCTGCAGGTATAGGTCCGTACGCCGTCCTTTTCGCAGGTTGCGCTGGTAGTTATGACTCCCTCCCCATATTCATGCTTCCCGAGAGGCGGGATATCCTTTGTATAGGTATCTCCACAATTCTTACAGGTATAGGTCGTTGTGCCCTTTGATTTACAGGAAGCCTCTTTTGTTACCTTGCCCTTATCGTAATCATGCCCCGTAACCGGAATACTTTCCGTATAGGAATCGCCGCAGATACGACAGGTATAGGTTCTGACACCCTCCGCCTGGCAGGTAGCTTCCCTTGTTACCTTTCCCTCATACCGATGGCTGCCGCCGGCCGGAATGGTTTCTGTGTAGGTATGGGACGTATTTCTGGAGCATGTATAAGTTTTTATACCGGCCTGGCCGCAGGTGGCTTCTTTCGTCACCTTTCCATTGTCATAGTCATGCCCCAAGGCCGAAATAGGCTCTGTGTAAGAATATCCGCATTCTACACAGGTATATGTTTTTACCCCAGAGTGAACACAATCAGGCTCTTTTGTCACGTTCCCCGCATCAAAGGTATGTTCTTTTCCAGAAGAGGTTTCTGTATAGGAATTTTTGCAGATGGCACAAGTATAGGTGTGCCGAATACCTGTGGTACAAGTCCCACTTTTTCCTGTCTCTTTGTAATCATGGGTATGTGCATAGATCTGAAATTCCTTTACCGCATCTAATCCGGTATAATCCTTTGTTTCAAGAACTACCGCTTTTACATAATAAGTCCCTGGAGAACTGGGAGCCTTTTCGGAGAAAGTTCCGGCCCTATCAGTACTGTATGTATAGATAAGGCTGCCAAAAGCGGCCTTCCCCGCAGGATGAGCCTGGCCTTCATATTCCATATAACTTGCCATGGAAAGCTCCTGAGTCCAGGAATTCACGGCCTGTTTTACTGTAAAAGATAACGGAACTTCGAGATTCTCTGTACGATTTCCTATACAATACTGAACAGACAATTTCCCACTGTATTCGCCCGCATGGAGTCCAGCCTTGGGTGACACAAAAATCTGTCCAGATTTGTTCAGAGTTGCCTCAAAGTCGTCGCCTATTATCTCGACACTGGTAATCATAACCCCGTCAACTTTTTCTGCTTTCAGCTCTGTTTTCTCCAGAGTGTAGCCAAATACATCTTCTTTTGTGTATGCTTCCACATTCAGTAATGCTTTTTCTTCCATTACGTCTGAAAATATGTTTACTGTCTCAGGAAGCGGAAAAATAGCGCTCTTCTTATTTCCATAGAGCAACGCTTTTCCGGAAAAAGAAGAAACCTGCTCTATGATTCCCAACGTATCTGCCGTTTCTTCGATGTCACAGGAATGGAAAATCTGTACATTCTCCTCATTTACAAGCCCTGGAGCTGACAAAAGCAAGCTTTCGCTTATTTCTTCTGGCAGAATCCCGGCGAAAACAGTCTCTCCATTTTCATCTGCTACAACCAGATTTCCAGAAATCGGATCCGTTAGTGACAACTGAATACTTTTCTGTTTGGACACACTACTGACTGTTGATGTATCTCCGCCTGCGCTCAAAAGAACACCATTGTTGAGCAGGAGGAAACGTCCTGCGCTCAGGCTGCCGTTTGCTACCAAGCGTCCCCCATTCAGAGTAATATTGCCTTTCGTACGCATATCGCCCTTTTTTAAGAGCAGATTCCCAGCATTCATGGTTAGGCTGCTTTCCGTAGAGAAATTTCCCTTGGTGAGCAGAGTTCCGCTACCGCTTACTGTTATATCCCCACTTACTTCCATTGCCTGTTCCGCAGCGGTAATGGAGTTTGTGGAATTTGCGCCCAGTATGATACTTACCTTTCCCTGGCTTTTCGCCTGCACGGCAGTGGCCAGTTTCTCATTTCCGATCCGGGCATTCTGCAGAAGCAATACGACCGTCCCGGAAGGGTTCTTTTCCAGATTTATCTCTATCTTCTCCGCTGTGAGATTCCCTGAAAACGTATAGGTTCCTGCTTCTTTGATAATGATTTTCCCGGCGCTTTCTCCGGAAGTTTCGTCTGTGACACTGATCGCCATTCCGGTCCCATAACTCACTGTTCCGCCGTTTATACCAACAACGGTATTTTGCGATGCTGCCAAAGCCGACATCGGAAGAATGGAAAAGAACACGGTCAGCATCATTACGGCACATAAAATCATTTGCTTACTTGTTTGATTTTTTCTCATGTCTTTCGCTGAAATTCAGCACTCCTTTCTAAATTTTCAATTTCTTGGTTTTCAAACAAACTGCCCTCCCTCCTGGAATTTGCCTGTTTTTTATGTTTTAACCTTTTTGAGAAGGATTCTATCAGCTCAAACAGAATTTCTTCTGTTTTTGGGTTACAAGGAAGATGAAAAATCAAGAAAACCCTAAAAATAGGGGTTGATCATATCAAAGGAGGAAATTTGTATGGATTTTAAAGTTGGGCAGACCGTGTTTGTTCAGTTGATTGGTAACAGAAAACCAAAAAGAGGCGAACCGAATATCTGCGAAGAATGGGAAATCGTTAAGGTTGGTCGGAAGTATATTCATGCCCGTGCAAAAGGCAGTGGGTGGGTCATCCCTTTCGAGTATGTCTATTATGGTGGAACCGAACGCTGGGTAGAGAAAACGGATGGTTGCAAGGATTATCTTTTATGGGAAACAAAAGAGGCTTTCCTTGAATGGGATCGTGCGGATTACCTAATCTCTGAACTACGTTCGATTTTTGAGGGCAAGAAAGCGCTTGACTTGACTTTGGAACAGTTGGAACGTATTTTTAAAATCACGGAAGAAAGAAAGGGAAATTCGGATGAAGGAAAAATGGATCAAACGACCTGATTCGGGAAAAGCATTATCTCGGGAAAAGCTCTCCGAATTATCCCGGCGGTTGAATGTTCCGGAAACGGCAGTTGAGCTGGCCTGGCTCCGGGGAATTACGGATTTGGACGCATTCTTTTCCAAAGGAGATATTTCAGACGGTTCGGATATGCTGGATATGGATAAAACAGTTCATCTCCTGAAGGATGCCTTGGATAAAAACCAGGGCATCCGCATTATTGGCGATTACGATATGGACGGCTGCATGAGCACACATATTTTACGCCAGGGGCTTACCGACGCCGCCAAAAAGATTGGCAGCACCTCCCGTATCTCTTGGGACATTCCGGACCGATTAAAGGACGGTTATGGCCTGAATATCCGTCTGGTAGAGAAAGCCCAGAAAGATGCGGTTCAATTATTACTTACCTGCGATAATGGAATTGCGGCTGCGGAAGCTGTTTCGAGAGCAAAAGAACTGGGACTCACGGTAATTGTAACGGATCACCATCAAGTTCCCCGTGGAGATGACAATGTGGAGCTGCTCCCTCCTGCGGATGCAGTCGTAGATCCTCACAGGGATAGAGATCCCTCCAGCCTCAAGGATATTTGCGGAGCAGTTGTGGCCTACAAAGTGATACGATGTCTCCATACATTGTTGGAGCTCTCATCCGATGCGGCCGCTGGTCTTCTTCCTTACGCTGCCTTTGCAAGCGTCACGGATGTAATGCCGCTTATTGGGGAAAACCGTGAAATAGTCCGACGGGGGCTCCCGCATCTCAAAGAAAACTTAGGAATGCGGTTTCTCTGTGAGGAAAATGGTATATCTGGAACGGTATCCGCAGCCGATGTAGGATACTTTCTCGGACCGTGTGGGAATGCCGCCGGCCGTATAGGAAACATCCAGGACGTTTTAACTCTTCTGCAGGAAACGGTTCCGGAAAAGGCACAGGTGGAAGCCAAGAAACTCATTGAGTTAAACGAGAAGAGAAAGCGAATGTGTACCACTGCTGAGGAAGTAACCAGTGTCACCGTTGAAGCCCTGGTCGCAAAAGGAGATCGGGTTTTGGTGCTTTATGTTCCGCATATCCACGAAGGTATCATTGGAATTGTGGCTGGCCGTATTCGGGAAATCTACAATCGGCCCACCATCCTTTTTACCGGAGACTCGGTAATCAAGGGCTCTGGACGTTCCACAGAAACCTGGAATATGTTTGAGCATCTATCCCATGTTGGGAAGGCATATCCCAATCTTTTGAAGAAATTTGGAGGCCACGCTTCCGCTGCCGGACTGACACTTTATGACATAGCGGGGGTAAAACGGCTGCGAGAGGCCCTGAATCAGGATTCTGGAATTTCCGATGATGATCTGCTCAAAAAGATCATCTACGATAAGGAACTCTCAATCAGAGACATTACAATCCCTATGATTCAGGCCCTTCAGTATCTGGAACCGTGCGGGAACGGAAACGAAGCTCCCCGTTTTTTCCTACGTGATGTGCGGGGGAGCTTACGGCTCCTGGGAAAGGACTATAATACGGTACGGGTCAATACAGAAACTGCTGTATCCATTCTGTCTTTTCGGACCGGGGAGCAGGCGTGCCAAAAGGCTGCCAAGCGGTATCGGTTATCTGCCGATGAGATTCGATACGCAATCGGAACCCCTGTGCTTGTATCGGCCATAGGCAGCCTTGGAATCAATGAATATCGTGGAGAAAGAACCCCGCAGTTCATTGCAGAATCTTATGTATTTATTTAATGTGACCTGCCCTGGTAGGTAGAATGGAGGATTATAACATGACATTAAAAGAGTTGGAAGAACTTAATCGTTTAGAACATAAACAGTTCGAGATTATAAAGGCTGAAGATATGAGCAATACGGAAGATCGAACACTAATCTATGGTTACACTTGCGAAAGAGAAAGTTTTCATGTATACATTAAAGACAAGGAAATTCATGTAGTTATCTATCGTACAACTTACAGTGACCCCAGAAGGCCTGAACAGATGCGGGAGATAATTCCAACAATAGCCCGAGAGTACGTCCCTGATAAGCGGATTTATCCGGCGGCTTGCGATTTCGAGTTTTGTCGTTTGTTGCAAGACAGAGGGGTTACGCTTCCCTTTACTTATTATGATGACAGAGACACGAATAAGAAATTCTTTGGCTTTACGCTGGAGGATCTGGATGCTTAAAATTTTGGTGGGATAAAACTTATGACAGAAAAAGAACGGCGTATTTTAAATCGAATCCCTAAGAAATACAGAAATCACATTATTAATTTGGTCATATCCAAAAGCGGTGATTGCAATGTTCAAGGGCGAGAACTACTCAATTATACGGTAACATACGATAATGGCGATGAGCATGTGTACCAGAACCAATATTATATGTTCTGGCATATCAGAGAGTATACAAACGCTGAAGGATATATCGAAGGTTGACAAGGAGTATTTTTCAATGATTACAAAAGAAATGATAAAAAAAGGTTTTGAGACTGGCATTGTATCCATAGAGGAAAGCTATGCCGGGTGTTTAGGAATTTGTTGCAGGATCGGAGACAACGCTTTCTATTTTGTTGGATCCGAGGATGAAAGTCTAACAAAAGAAGAATATTGGAAATCTTATTCCTTAGACATGACCGTAGACTTGCTTTTTGATATCCTAAAAAGCAACAGCTCTGCTGAAGAAAATGGGCTTGATTGTGAGGAACTGGCTTATTATAAAGCTGTACTGACGGAAAATAAGGTATGCCTTATCCCATGATGAGCATGTAGATTTCGAAAAACGGACAAACGAAAAGATTATTTAGAAATATTTGTCACAAAAGCCACCCCATCATAACGATGGAGTGGCTTTTGTATGCTTGGGTTTATATTTATAATCCTTTGTACACCTTAACCGACTTATCGAGTTCGTCAAAATAATGGGAAGGATTCTTCCGCATTATCCCGAACCGTCCCTTGGCAAATGCCGGGACAAACATAAACAGGCATTTCTTCGCCCTGGTCACAGCCACGTAGAAGCAGCGAAGCTCTTCCTGGTCTTCTGCACTTCCTACCTTTTCCCTGGAGGTTCCTGGGAAGCAGCCATCTACACAATCCAGGATGTATACGGACTCAAATTCCAGTCCCTTTGAGGAATGTACCGTAGATACGACAACTTTATCATCATTCTCATCCTTATCCTCTACTTCAGAGCCATTGCTGGAATCAAAAGCAATATTATCAAGGAATTCAATGATGGATCCATACTGTGCTGCATAGGAGCGTAAGAATTCCAAATCCCTACACATTTTCCCATAAGCAGCTATGGCCGCAGCCTGTTGCTCACGATGCTCGTCGCTCTCTGACACTACATTGCATATAGCTCTGAGCTGTTCGTCTTTCTTTTTCAAATAAAAGAGCCTACAGCGACTAACCAGGTCCACGACGGAAAGGGTTTCATCCAGAGTATCAAAAAATTCTCCGAATTTCTGCAATTCTTTATCAAACTTTTTATAGGCCGGATCAAGCAGCGCTTTCAGTCCATTGTCACGAAGATCCGCTGCCAACTTCCGTGCGGTAGCCTCTCCGACTCCCTTTAAAAGAAGTAAAATCCGGAACCAGGATAACTCGTCTCTTGGATTCGAATAAGCCCGTAAAAAAGCTAAAAAGTCGCAGACATGACTCTGTTCGAAAAACTTGATCCCGCCCCTCTTTTCATATGGGATTTTATAACGTACTAATTCTGCCTCCACAGCCGCCGTAGACGCACTGTTTCTCGCAAGAATACACATTTCCTTCCATGGGCGGCCAGCTTCATGCGCCTTTTCCATATTATCAATGATCATTTCAGCGGCCCTCTCCTGATCCTTTGTTATTACAATCGCCGGAACCATTCCGGATGGATTTGGGGAAGTCAGCCGTTTTTTATAACGGTCATTGAGAGCGTTGTGTTCCATTAGTTCATTGGAGAGTCCGATGATTTCCGGGGTAGAACGATAATTGGCTGTCAGAAAAATGACTTTTGTATCCGGATACTCGTCCGGAAAATGTAGGATATTGTTTACGTCGGAGCCCCGGAATCCATAAATACTTTGGTAGTCATCTCCTACCACCATCAGGTTATGATTTTCCCTGCGGAGATTCCGAATGATTTCCGCCTGCAGCGGGTTGGTATCCTGGTATTCATCTATAGATATGTATTCGTACATATCTTCGATTCCTTTGGCAACGTCCGGGCGCTTCTGGAGTAGTTCCAGAAAGCGTAACATAATGTCATCATAATCCAATAGGTCATTTTTCCGTTTGTACGCATCGGCGGCCCGTTTTACAGCTTCTATTTCCTTGAACCATCCACCATAATCCAGAAGTTTTCGATAATCTCTCTGGATCACGGTTTCAATGGGTAGCCCCTTATTGATGGAGGCGCTGATAATGCTGGCGACCCGCTTGGCCGGCGGAAAGCCGTCAATTTTCTCATACCCCAATTCGGCCATCATCATCTGAACGATGGTAACGGGCTCACCAGCTCCCAGAACTGTAAAATGCTTGGCAAGGCCGGCAAGGAACGCATATCTGCGGAGCATTCGGGTACAGAAGCTGTGATATGTGCAAGCAGTAATCAGCTTTGCTTTATCCCCCAGCATATCTTCCGCCCGCTCCTGCATTTCGTGAGCCGCTTTATTGGTAAATGTCAGCAACAGGATTCTCCCCGGCTCTACGCCATGTTCAATCAAATAGCACACCCGGTAAATCAGGGTCCGAGTCTTTCCGGAACCTGCTCCCGCAAGCACCAATGAGGGGCCTTCCATATTGGTGACTGCCTCTAACTGCTGGGCATTTAACTCCTTTTCATAATCAATTTTCATCAAATTTTCTCCTTACTCCATAAAACTCGCACCACAATTCTTGCAGTGTCCGCTCTTATGTCTGTTATACTTGGATACCGTCACAACAATGCTGCCGCCACACACAGGGCATTCCAGCTCTGTTGTCTCCAGCCCGTTATACTCCGCCATTTCTTCGTCCTGGAGGAATCTCTGGCCGCACCAATGACACTGCTCACTGCTATACGGCATTTCTCCGCATACAGGGCACTGGGGTATAAAACCGTAGCCATCGTTGACAATCGGGAGCTTGACCGGCTCTCGTTTGCTGTATATAGCCCACAGTTCCTTTCTACGCTTCTCGATGTCCAGATCCCGTAGGCGATCCAACGCTCTTTGATCTGTTTTGCTCCAATACTCCTTGCAAGCTGCATCGGATGGATCAATGTCCTTATCATAGTCCTGCATCGTACAATGCCAGCCAGAGCTACCTACCTGTTCTCTTGTCTCACAACGCACACAGCCTCCGCATTCCTTTCCGATGAGTTCTTCCGGAGATTTATTTGTGCCACATATTATGGGTCTTTCCGGTATTCCTTCCTGAAACCTTATTTCACTCATTTTGTTCCTCCTTATTTTTGATATGAAAAAGTGCTTTATCAAGCACTAGATATATTTTTACGTTTACTCTATAACCGCTCTTTTCTGATTTTTTGGTACGAAAAAGGCCGGGGAAGGAATATTCCTCTCCGGCCAACTGCACTTTCGTTATTTTTTTCTTCTTTTACACGTTGGACACAATACCTGTTTTCCCACGGTCCAACCATCACGTCTTGCAAGTGCGATCAAACTAGATTTTCCAGGCAGAAATTCAGTTACTCCCACCGTTCCATAAGAAACCGAGTTTCCGCATTTGTCACACATATATCCGCTATACAATCCCATGGTTTTCCTCCTTCTATTTCATCGCAATCAGATAATGCGGCGCACTCTGGCAGTTCTGATAAACAATGATCTCATCATTGATCAAAGACTGGCCTTTATGAGCAAAGACAGCATCACATCCGAGAGCCTTCACCTTATCATAATTGAGTTTCATATGCTCATTTTCCCAGGTATGGATGTCGTACGCCTTTTTATAAGCTACTTTGAAAACCGAAAGGAATGCCTGAGAAGATGAGGGAGAATGCAGATTGTTCTGTCCCGGTAAATCGGTATATCGAATGGATTTCTTGGCTCGATTGGCGAAATATGTCCCATTTCCGAACATTTTTCCGGCAGTTATGGCGTTTGGATTGATGTCAAGGCCCATCGTTATGATGTTCCAGAAATTCTGTGTGGCGCTTCCGTGATATAGGTAATGAGCCTTCCGGATGTGCTGTTCCGCCATATACGCATCCAACCGCTCAGAAACCTTTTTATTGTATACACGAAAGGCTTTGTCGAAATGCATAGCGCTTTCCGGAGTCATATATTTGATGATCTCCGCATTTTCCTTTTCTGTGCAAGGTCTGATACTTAATCCCATACTGTCTAGGATGGTTTTTTCTTCCCGTCTTGTCCCCGCTTCATCCAACTGATAAGCCATCGCATTCGTGTATACCTGGCCAGCCATAGCCTCCAACAGATGCTGTTCCCGCTGTACAATCTTACTGTATTCCTCTGGCGTTCCTTGGTTTGCCAAATACGGCTGTACATCAGACATTTTTCTGGGAATTACTGAAAAAAGCTGAATGAGCTGATCGTTGAAATACCATTTCGACATATCCATTCGCAAACTATTCAGAATTTTCTTGGCCTCTCGGACCATCGCTTCCGTTACCTCATCCGATGAAGCTCTGTAATTTTGTTTGATGTACTGCCGGGAAGAAGAAAGAAGTACATTGACCAGCCAGCGAACCGCCGAGTCCTCAATCTCTTTGTAGTCACCACCGCCAATAACTACCTTTGGTGCGACATGAAGGTGGGTCTGATCCGTGTATCCCTTTCGAATTTTCTGGTTATAGATCTCATACCACCTGGTCATGGGGTAGTTCTTACGCTGCGAAGTGGCTCCGACTCTGCCATATTCCGCAAGAAAAGTGCTTCCCTGCTCCGTCATGCGATAGTATTTATTGTTATTTGCGTCTCCATTTACCATTACCAGATATGCATAATTTCCCATTTCTGATAAATCCTCCTTTGTGATAAGAAAAATCGCTTTCGAAAAGCGCTGATTATATGTTTACGCTTTTTCTGTAACCGCTCTTTTTCATTTCTGCAGGACGGAAAGATCAAAAAATGATAGAAACTTTTCTTCCAGGGAGGATATGATTAGGAATATTTTGCAAAAAAACACCCGTAGGGAATCCTACGGGTGCTGCAAATTTGCCTTATTGTTCTTATTTCGTTTCCCATTTCTACATTGATTCAGGGGAAATCTTTCGTTCCCGCTGCTCTGTCTTATTGATACTCCGAACCAGGTCCTGTCCATAAGAAGCTTTGGTAAGAACCAGGAAACCATCTGCAACCATTTCATCCATCACTTGTGCAATATATTTAATGGTCTGTTCTTCCCAGGTGTCCTCTATATCTATTAGAGCAATCCTGTGTAAACGAAATCTTCGTGCAAGCTGCATTGCAACCTGGAACTTTTGGTGGTAGAGATTCCGTCTTGTTGTATGACAGTTTTTGAATAACGCTCGTTTGATTTCTACCTTTTTTGATTGCAGATATTCTTTATAAGATTCGTCTGTCATATCATATATAGTTTCGTATAATTCTACCCATCTCAGGCGGAAGGTAACCTTCTTTCGAATTGCCTCTGCCACCGTCTTGATTTCGTTTTTCAGGACTTCGCCGCTGAAATTCTGTGGATGTAGATATAAATTAGATTTTCCTTTTGTCCAAGTAGCGCATCGCCCATGATAAGAACTCTCGGAGCAGGTCCACCCAAGTTCTGAAAAGACCGAAATGAGTTCTTTATCAAATGCTGCTCCATCCTCTTCTGAAAAGGAAAATGAAGGATACTGATAGCCCTTAGCTTCCATGCGGAAGTAAACTCTCGCATAGTCGTTGCCATAGTCCTTTTCCGGATCCCAGTTATTGGTAAGTGCATGATCTTCTCCGTACTCTGGTCCAACTCCGTGCTGATGATATTTGATTATTCCATGATTTTCCTCTCTAGCATTCTTTTTTCCCAGTTCCAGAACTGATGACGGTTCCCGCTCATCCACTTCCAAGATACGGTAGTACGCCTCATCCTGCCGATTATTTTTCTCCCGCTCTCTTGAATAAATCAAAGTTACATCCGTAGCCGAACTCCGGATCACGGTTGGCTCATAGCCATCCTCGTTTTTAATGGTACAAATTTCCTTTTCCAGAAATTTATTCAGCATCTGAACAGCTTCAACCTCGGTTTCAAAAGGTTTACAGATGTAGCTCGGATCAAATGTGTAGGTAATTGTTAAAATATACATAAAAATCTCCTTTTCCTTTACTGCTCTATTACATAGCCGTTGTGAAAAAATCCATAGGTCTTGGCCAGATACTCGTCGATTTCCTCATAATCTCCCTTAGAGAGCTCAATCGGTAAAACCACCTCTTTTGGCAGCGTTTCTAACGCTTCTAAGTCACCATCGGTCTCCCAGTCTATTCCCGAAATTTTCAACGGTTTCTTCTCCCAGTACCCATACAGGCAACAGTCTCCGGAATCCCAGGTGTCATAATAGTTGCCGCCGGCGACCGCAACGCAATGATTAGCCACGTTTAAAAAGTAGATTCCTTCCTTATGCGTTTTTGCGAAGCCTGCGACAGTGGGACGCTTTGTACCCTTTTTGTTGCTGATTCCGTGGTACACAAAATTGTGTTCTGCCAGATAGCGCTCGTAGCAGGGCTTCCCACTGGGCATACATTGTAGCTTTCTGGCATAGGGAAGTAGCTCTTCAAAAATTTCCAGCCATTCTTTCCCGGTGACTTTCGTAAGCGCTCGCACTACGCAATCCCCGTACTTGTCCTTAATATCCAGCTTGTTCGGCTGATAGTACTTGAAATTTGGCGATGCCATGTCTGATTGCTCCTTTCTGATATGAAAAAGCCTTTATTTCGGCTTAGATAATATTGATCACAGCTTCTGTAACCACTTTTTCTTTGTTCTGCACCGCAAAATGGTATAAAAATACCCCAGAGAAATCTCTCTAGGGTATTCAAGGCTTAAAATCGAAGATCTGAAAAAGCGATATGCATTGCATACCCCTGCGCCCGCAGATCCTCGTAACCATCAAAACCATACTGCGTTGCATGGATGTCTCGGTAATCATCGAGCGGCATGGTTCCAACATTGGTTTTTATCTTTGCGTTATTTTTTCCATATGCCAGGCAGGGCATATCTTCTACTTCATGGTTTCCATCAATTCCTTTTGTCCCCATAAAAAATCCTTCCTACTTTTTCTTATCCGTGATGGCTGCGGGAATATAGCCAATCTCATAAGTGCGGAATTTGCTGCATAACTTTTCCTCCAGCTTTTTTCTCTGAGCTAACATGCTCTCTGGCTCTATGTTCTTTTCTTTTTTGCAGTCATTTGTTTTTTTTCATCATCGTTCTCATTTTTCGGTCGAAAATAATTTTCCATGCCTTTCGGAGCTTTTCCTTTTTCTTCCTGCCCTATGTGTTTCTGAAAAATTGCAAGGGCATCACGGAGTCCTTTGTTGTAGGCCTGTGAAATTTTGTACTCCTCAGATTCTTTGAGCCCTCTAATGGTGGGATCAAACATTTTCATGGACATGAAAATATCCTTTTTAACCTCGTCTATTAATGCCAATGAAAACCAGCCTTTCTTCACAAATGATTCGAGCTGTTGTAATTGCTCGTACTCCACAAGCATCAAACCTTGTTTTTCACAAATTTTTTGGTAAAAATGGTTTATCCTTCTTTTTGCATTCCAATTAGGATATTTTTGTGTAAGGCTCTCATATTCATCGACTGTCAGATCATACTCTTCACCGTTGCCATACTGGACAGATAATATTCCGTTCTTGAGTCCGTTATAATCATATGTGTGACATAGTAACGTTGCCATATTTTCGAATGAGTCACTTAATTCCACCCAAGCAACGAAATCAACATTTCCAATTCGCATCTTTCTTTTTCCCCTTTGTTGATAACACTCATGGATAAATCCATAAGCGATAATGTGGCGAATTATAATTCGAATTCTACAATTCTGCCAGAGCTCAGAAGTACATACTCCTCGCAGCTCTCTACGAGATGATTTCCAAGCTCCGTAAAGTCAAGAACCGCTTTGACATGATGATCCAGCTCTCCTACTACATTGTCCACATAGCTACTTGCCAGATCATAGGCTGAATCAAAAATCGTAACAATCTTCAGATCCTCTTCTGTTACAGGCACATTGAACTGTCCAAGAAGTTCCTCAACCTCTCTTTCCCAAACGCCCTGTTTTAGCAGATATTCCTTACATTTTTCCATCTCTTTTCTTCCTTTCCCATTATTGATATGAAAAAGACATTTTCTGTCTTAAAAATATTGCTACACAGTCTCTATAACCTCTTTCCTGTACTTTTTCATGTTGAAAGCACAAAAAGACCCAGAAGAGGATATAATCCCCTCCTGAGTCTTCATACGAAATCACTTTGTTTCCAGTCCAAGCAGAGATTCCTTCGGATTATAGATAAAATAATCCTGGTTTGCCAGGGTCTGCTGGTACTTGGCTTCTCCTTCGAACGCATCGACAACAGCCTGAGATTCTGGTTCCATCTCTTGATATCTCGTTTTTCCATAAGCTGGCGGCAGCCAGCGTTTCTGCTGACTTCCAAAAATATTGAGCTTTTTTAAAAGCGACTCATTCGTGAATTCCAGATGACAAGTTCCCTTTTTATAGAAAGTTACCGTGAAATATTTCAGAGGAATTTTCCTGGTTTCGCCATTTTCTTTGGCCTGTTTCAGTCTTTCCCACATATCCACACAGTCTGTCAGACCGCCGTCCAGATAATTTAATGCTTTCTCAATATCCATGAGTTTTTCTGTCACATCGTATCGAGTTGGCTCATATTCTTTGTCCCAGAGAGCGTAGGCACTCAATGGAATAATAACCTTTTTATTTATGAGCCACGCCTTATTGGTTGACCAGCCATTATAATAATGGATATTGTTCTCGCTTTCCGGCCAATAAGCGTATCTCTGAGAAAGCATATCAAAGAGTTCGATAATGCAGCTCTCGATACCCCGAATTAACCGCTGGCTCATTTCAACCTGCAGAGACTTAATGTTGTAATAAGAGAAGTCATAATCCGCCAATGTCTCCACTTTCCTTGCATATTGCTCTTTTAAATTGGAAGTCATCTGCCCGGTAAATTTGGGATTACTGAACAGTGCTCTCCAGTATTTCATCCGCACTTTCTTTACGTATTCATTGATGGACAATTCTGTTTTTCCATCAATCTGCATGGAAAGTTCCGGACGACTATACCCGTTTCCATACACGTCGTCCAGGATATAAGGACACATTGCCTGATATTCGTGAATCAGGTGTATTCCAGCATCCACTTCCAAGTTGTAAGCTTGGATAATAGCTTTGATGTAATCGTTTGGAGCCAATTCTGTGAAATCCTGAGCTGTATATTCCGGATAAACAGATTTCTTCAACCCTTCCCAAATCGTGCTTCTTGGCTCCGATTCCGGAATGATTACTTTAATTACTGCAATCTGCACATCTGTCCGCCGTTCTGCAGAGCAAAATTCACTGCTCAAAAATTCAATTTTCACATTCAATTTTTCCAACTGCTTCATCAGATCTTTTCTTTCATTGGTATAGGCGTTCTGCAGGGTTTCCGCATTCAGAATGCAGAGAATGTTACCTCCGTCTTTTTGCATCTCCAGGGCTTTCAGTAAATGCTTTGCTCCGGAAGAAAAAGGGGGATTCATAATGATCAAATCATATTTTTTGAAGGTACGAAAGGTCATGTAATCGTCGTGGACCACTCGAAAGCCTTTTCCTGTTAAAGTAGCCCGTAACTCAGGATTGATTTCGATACAATCAATGTCCGAGGTCCTTCTGCGCCCATTTTCTCCTTCTATCTGTTTCCGGACGTATTCGGCAATATTTCCTTTCCCTGCGCTCGGCTCCAGAATAGTTCCTACTTTTTTCCAATCTATTCCCTGTGTAATTTTCTCCAGAAGACTTTCTGGAGTCGGGTAAAAATCAATCGTATTATCGTATATCATAGTCATTCTCCTTTGTATTTAAGGCCGACGCATTCTGTGCGCCGGCCCTTTTCACATATTTTACATCATTTCCACGAAATCCTCATACATAGACATGAGAAGCGAGGTGAAAGAGGTTTTCGTCATCATTCCATATACTTTTTTTCTCGTATCGCCTCGAATCTGTAAGGTATCCAGCAGATTTTCTACATTATCCTGGAAAGTGGCTGCTCTACGAAGCTTGCAATGTGCAAGTGTGTGGAACAGGACATTCTGTTCGTAGACCTTATGAAATTGAAGCTGACACATCTCGTAATCAGCCCGGCCAACAACCGTCGGCGTATCCAGTACCCATGTTTCACCCGTATCCACCGCATCCGGCACATATTTTTGTACTTCCTGATTGCTCATCACCTTCTCGGAAGAGAGCTCGTAAACATGCAAAATTACCGGGATGCCAAGCTGCTGCATCCGCCAGGCTGTTTCTCCTGCAAGCGGCATTCCTGACAGGCAGCCCTCAATCGTAGGAGCGCCGCAGACCCGTGGGATTGCATCATCCTCCCCGGCCATACGGGTATATGAGGACGGAATACGTGGGGCGAAATCGTTCTTTACATCAAATGATACGTGAAATAATCGCATCTTTTACCTCCATTCATCTGTTGAAACTACCTCAATAACATCTGGATTATCAGAGAAACAACGATTATCAATTTGCTTAATTATAATCATATTTTCTGTTATCTCTGATTGATAGCCACCGTGTTCTGTGTATGCTTTTAATACCTTCTGCTTCGCTTCCTTTTCAGTGGGTGCTTTTACTATTCCGTATGTATCACCATCAAATATATATGTCCAGTTTTTCATTGTTCCGCAACCTCTTCCCAAGCTTTTGCATGAATCTCCACGATACGTTTTTTATAGGTTACTTTATCCGTATCATACTTATCCGTGTTGAAAAAACCTCTCTGAATATTCTCCTTGAATCTCCCCTTTGCAAGCAGCAGACTACAAACCGGCCGCCCAATTCCTTCATAGTAGCCCTTTTCTTTATTCCATACAAAGGCCGAATACTCTTCATATGTTTCTACATCATTCGTTAAACCCATACTATTTTCTCCTTTCCGTTTTGATATGAAAAAGCGCTTCTTTTGAACGCTTAAATATATTGATACATCCCTTTTGTAACCGCATTTTTTGATTTTTTCTAAGTAGAAGAGACGAAAAGAGCCAGAGTAGGAAAATTCCCCTCTGGCTCTTGATAACATGGATAGGCTTCCTCTAAGCGGCGGTCTTATCTTTTGCTATGCCTGTCGGCACAGATTTAAGATTACGAAGGACCGGCGGAGGGCAGTTCTCCAACAAATTCTCATTGACTCTCACCTTCTGATAAAAATCCTTTTTGCTGTTATGTAATACTTCTTCCTGATATTCTTCTATCATTTGTATTCTTCGCTCCGTTATTTTAATATATATCTCACGTCACCCATACATATACACTTTTCTTCGCAGATGCTTCCGTCCGCCAGTAATTCCTCAAAGACTTCTTTGCTGACACTTTCGAACTCCTCAGAAATTCCGTTATAGAATTTTACATTCCCGGTCGTCTCATTCAAAAAAAGTACGGATGTATCCCAGACATTCGTGTTGGGAGCATTCCGGAACGCTTCTATGATCTGGTTTTTTCTCCGAATATTATCGAGATTACCAGAATTCTTTGAAACCGCTCGTTTGTTCTCTGTTGCCTTCTTTGCATTATACATTTCCCGCATAATGTCTGTGATCTCTTTTGCATCCTGGGAAGTTACCACTTGGAAATCCAGGAAACATATGGCAAGGCCAGGTGAGGACTTTTTCAACAGCCGCTTTGCAACCTCCTCTTTCCATTGCTGCTTGCCATCTACGAGAATTATTTCTTTTCCCCCTGTGCTATATCCTACCAGCACAGGAATATCATCATTTTTCATTTCAATTATCTGCATAATTGCCTCCATTTATTATCGCTCAAATATGAAAACCAGTTCATCCTCATATGAGATCCGAAGCTGGAATTCCTGCTCTAACCATGCCTTAAACCCGGATTCACCAAATTTTGGTTCTCCGTATTGTCTTCTCTCCTGTATTTCCGGATGATCTAGACAAATGTTCTCAATGAATTCCTGAAAGCACCCAGAAACTCCGAGGGGAGATTCAGCGATTACCGCAGGCTTTGTGGAAGCTCCTTCCAGATATGGAACTACGAACTGGCACGGATTAACGGAAAGCTCTGCCAAATCCTCTGACTGAATTGCCCTATTGACAACCACAGACACCTTAGTGTGATCTCCTTCTCGATATTTTCGATAGAATTCTCTTGCATTCCGTTCCCTTTCCAGGCTAGATATCCGCATTTTCTACACCTCCATAAATTTCTACTTCCTGCAGAGCTGCTGCCTGCTTTGTTTTTTCGCCGAAGTGATTTCCATGTAACATCCGTCCATATGCTTATCATACTGTCTGGAATCGTAAAGCCATTTGAACGGAACCTTTACCGTCCCTTCCGTTTTCAACTTCTCCAAAACGGTGCCCACGCTGAAATATCCCTGCATGAATCCATATCCAGACAAGTACTGAGTCCGGTCAAGTCCGCACAGCTGATCGTGATACTTGATAGTATTCTTTTTTAAGAACGCCATATATTGATCTGATAATCCGTAATTTTCTTCTGGGTTATCATCGCTGTATTCCGACATGACGAATGAATTACCACGGAACAGTTCCAACTGCCACATGACTTCACGCATGTTATGAAGACTACGGGTGCTCCCGTTGATCGCCAGCATATAATCGTTCCGTGTTCCGGGTTCCCAGTTCTTTTTACTGCATCTGGCGCATTTATAAGCGTCGGTATGCATTACCATTCGGTATCTTGCCATTTTACAATGTCTCCTTTTTTGATATGAAAAAGCGCTTCTTTTGAACGCTTAAAAATATTGTTGCACTTATTCTATAACCCTTTATTCTTCTGTTTTTCCCGCTATACAGGTTGATTTTCATGTGAGAAAATGGTAAACTCGTAGAGTCAATCCATTTGATAACACTTGTGCGATAGGGCTCATCTTCTAGTGTGCGTAGAGGATGAGCCCTATTTATGTCAAAAAAAGGGCCAGGGATAAATTCCCCGGCCCATAAACCTACCTATTTACGGATTCACAAAGCAGCAGATAACGGCCGCCTGCAAAGGCAACCAAAAGGTTTCCACCCTTACTCCGTCACCATTCTGCAGCACAATCTCTTTATCATTTGCAGATACAACCGTACAAGTTTCTCCATCCATGCAGAGTACTTCTCCGTTTCCATCAATCAGGTCAAAATATCTCTTGCCATCTTCCTCATACATCTGGATCTGTTTCCCCAAGATTTGCATTCCGTCATCATACAGTGTGGAAAGGCTGACGGTAACACCCATTCCAACCTCAAAATACCGTTTTGTCATGCTCTTGCTCCCAAGAGGCTGCCCCTCGAAGATTGTCTGAAATCCCTCTAAATTTCCATTTTTACCGGCGGGAATGGCAAATACTACATGCCGCAAATACATCGGCCGGTTGAGCGCTGCTCTAAATACTTCCGCAACCTCTTTCGGATCCTGACCAAAAACGCCACATCCAAAGGCTCCTAAAATCAGGGTATCAACCTTATGTTCATTTGCAATCGCAATCACCAGGTCAATTCTTTCTTCCAGGGCCCTCCG
>QWCN01004546.1_pt1 | contig 26888 bp, 27 predicted proteins | sample 1972711 | NCBI WGS metagenome assembly QWCN01 (sample SAMN09866707, study PRJNA288562) | Human gut metagenome isolate term1_stool, whole genome shotgun sequencing... | isolation source: gut | host: Homo sapiens | place: USA: California
CAAGGAGCAAATTTACGAAGCGGTTTTTGGTATTGACGGCACTGCGGACGACACCGCCGTGACACAGCACATCAAAAATATCCGGGCAAAGCTGCGGGCAGCGGGCGTGCCGGAGCCGGAAACACTGCTGAAAACCATCTGGGGAGTGGGATATCAATGGAAAAACGAGGGCTGATCTCCCTGCGGGGCGTACTGCTGCGATATCTGGTGCAGACCGTCTTTTGCTGTGTGCTGGCGCTGCTGCTGTGGTTTGCGGCGCTGATGTGCGTCATCAACAGCGGGCTGGCGCTCCCGGCCAATCAGGCCGCGCAGGCCTGCCAGAAGGCTGCACAGGACGTTTTGCCGGGCATGACTGCCGCCACCTTTGATGAGACCCAGCTGGACTCCTTGTGCCGTTATGCCCTGTTTGCCGCGCCGGACAGCAGCGAGGTGCTGGCCACCAACATGGATGCCGGGCACTTGCAGCGGGCAATGGAGAACCGGCAGGGGAAAACCCACGGCATTCTGGGCATTCTGCTGCTGGTGGGAGCGGTGGTGTGGAGTACCCACCGCTCCAGAAAGTTTCTGGCCCGGGAGACGGCCCGCCTGACCGAGGTCTCCCGGCAGGTGGCTGAGAAAAAGGGCGTGGAAGAGATCGATTTTTCCGGGGCGCAGGTGCGGGAATACGCCGAGACACTGGCTGCCCTGCAGACCATGGGGCAGGAGCTGACGGCCAGCCTGCAGGCCCAATGGAAAATGGAGCAGCAGCAGCGGGAGCAGATCATCCAGCTTTCCCATGAGCTCAAAACGCCGCTGGCCGTCATTGAGGGCAACGCCGACCTGCTGGCCGAGGACGAGGCCCTGACCCCGGAGCAGCGGGAACAGGTGGAGGCCATCCTGCGGGGCACCGAGCAGACCCGGACCTATCTGCTCAAGATCCGTGCTCAGGTGCAGACACCGCTGAAATATAAGCGGCCCTGAGCAGACCTGAATGATGAAAAAGGAAGCCGCCCGGCTGTGTGGGAACGCCCGCATGGCCGGGCATTTTGCATTGCATGAGCAGGAAAAATATGGTATCATAAAAATGATAGGGTCTGAAAATAGAGGGGAAAATGAACACTTACGGCCATTCGTTCGTCTATCCAAAAAAGAGAGGGGAAAAATAATGAATTTTGAAGAGACAGAAGTCCTTTACAATGTTTACCGTGGAATCCTGCGGAACAATCGGAGCTTTCAACCGGGAAAGAGCACGGCGGTGGAATATCGCATGGACTGCCCGGAGTATGCCGACCTCCTGAAAAAGTATCCCTTTGAGAAAATTGCAGGAAAAGGCACGGACCTGCAGCGGGCAATTCGGGTGCTGAAATACCTCTCGCCTAAGCTGACGCACAGCCCGTGGTACGACGGCCATGTGGACTGCAACGCCCTGGCGCTTTTGGATTACAGTCTGGATAAACCGGAACAGGGCATCAACTGCCTGAATAAGGCCAAAATTCTGGAGGAGATCTGCCTGGCACTGGGAATCTACGCACGGCGGGTGCGCTTCCTGCCCTATTCTCCCTTCGATTTTGATTGTCACGTTGTCACGGAGATCTACGACCGGTCGCAGGAAAAGTGGTGTATGCTGGACCCGACGACCAATGGGTATCTGGTAGATGAGAAGGGCACGATCCTGAGCCTGCTGGAAGCCAGAGAGCGGATGGCAGACACCCGATTTGTGACGTATTGCAAGGCGACGAGCCGGGAAAAGGATCTGCAGAAGCTCTACCGGAAAAATATCGCAAGGACCGCTTACTATGCGAAGAATCTGTTCCGCATTCAGGTGGACGCGGTCTCGCAGTTTGGAGAGAGTGGAAACTGGCTGAATTTCCCGCCGGAGCACTTTTCTATCCGGGAATGGAGCGTTGCAAGTGCAGAATACCGGTTGGAGATGGTGCCTGCCTACGCAAAGGGATATGCGGATTTTGATGAAGCCGTCCAGCTGCCGCGGATGCGTGAGGCGGTGGAGCGGACGCGAAACATGGAGGAGCCAAAGGCAATCTCTGCCACCGCTCTGACCGAAAAGCCGGTATCATAAAAAAAACAGATCGCCGCTGCTTTCCTGACGGAGAGCGGCGGCTTTTTCACACCCGGCGCTCCATGGGCATAGGATGACGCAGACCATGGGGAGGAGGGGCCGGGAATGGACGGACAAAGACGATTTGCGGTGATCGGAACGGACGCGCGGCTGGCGGCGGCAGGCCGGGCGCTGGCCCGTGCAGGGTTTGCGGTGGGCGGGCCGGAGCAGACGGCGCTGGCCGATTACATCTTACTGCCGCTGCCGCTGGACGAGAGCCGCACTCCGCTGGCGGAACTGCTGCGGGCCGCAAAACCGGGGGCGCTGGCGCTGGGCGGAAAACTCTCGGCGCAGGCAAGGCAGATCGCGGCGGAGGCGGGCGTGGAGCTGGTGGACTACTTTGCCCGGGAGGAACTGATCCTCTGCAACGCCATCCCGACAGCAGAGGGCTGCATCGGCATCCTGATGGCGGAGCGGACGCGGACGCTTTGGAACAGCGCCATCCTGCTGGCCGGTTTTGGGCCGGTGGGGCAGGCGCTTGGGGTACGGCTGGCGGCACTGGGCGCACAGGTGACGGTGGCCGCACGGCGGCCGGCCCAGCGGGCACTGGCGGAGAGTTTCAGCCTGCGGGCCGTGGATCTGGCCCGGCTGGAACAGGCCGCTCCGGCCTTTGACACGGTGGTGAACACCATCCCGGCCCCTGTTCTGACGGAAGCCGTGCTGGCAGCCCTGCGGCCCGGGAGCCTGATCGTGGATCTGGCATCCAAGCCGGGCGGCACTGACTTTGCCGCAGCCCGGCGGCTGGGGCACCGGGCCATCCATGCCCTGAGCCTGCCCACGGCCTGCGCCCCCGAAACGGCGGGCGAGGCTCTGGCCCGGACGGTCTGTGAGATCCTGGCGGAAAGGGAGGAAACACCATGAAAAGGCAATTGCGCGGGACAGTGGCGTTTGCGGTCTGCGGGAGCTTCTGCACGCTGGGCGCGGCGGTGGCTCAGGCCGAACAGCTGGTGCGGCAGGGCTGGGAGCTGCTGCCGGTGATGAGCTATGCGGCCTCCGGCCTGAACACCCGCTTTGGTCGGGCGGATGAGTGGAAGGCGCGGCTGGAGACCCTGACCGGCCACAGGGTGCTGGATACCCTGCAGGATGTGGAGCCGCTGGGGCCGCGGCAGCTGGCCCGGGCACTGGTGGTGGCCCCCTGCACCGGCACCACACTGGCCCGGCTGGCGGCGGGCCTTTCCGACACGCCGGTCACGCTGGCGGCAAAAAGCCTGCTGCGGGTCGGGTGCCCGGTGCTGCTGGCCGTCTCCACCAACGATGGGCTGGGGGCTTCCGGGGAGAACATCGCCCGGCTGATGCAGCGCAAGCACTATTACTTCGTGCCCTACGGACAGGACGATGCAGCGCAGAAACCCCAGAGCCTGAAGGCGGATCTCACCCTGCTGCCCGCTGCACTGGAGGCTGCCCTGCACGGTCAGCAGCTGCAGCCGGTGCTCCGGGAGTGGAACTGAGGGTTTCTCTTTTCAGAGGGATAAAAATGTGGTATACTATATCATAATATCTTGAGATAGAGGAACTGGAATGAAAAAACACATCGCCATGCTGTGTGCGGTGCTTTTGACCGCACTGGCGGCGTTTGCGCCGGGCGCGGCAGCTGCCGGGCCTGCACTGACGGCTACGGAAGCGTACTGCATCATCGATGCCGACACCGGTCTGGTGCTGGCCCAGCAGAACATGAACGAGGAACTGCACCCGGCATCCATCACCAAGGTGATGACGCTGGGCCTTGCCTGTGAAAAGGCCCAGGGCAAGTGGGACAATGTCAAGCTGACGGTCAGCCACGAGGATGTCTACTCGCTGGCGGGCACCGATTCCAGCCACATCGCCCTGCAGGAAGGGGAGAAAGTGCCCCTGACCGATGCCCTGTATGCCACCATGATGGCCAGCGCCAACGATGGGGCCAACCTGCTGGCCGAATACTTCGGCGGCGGCTCCATTGAAGGCGGTGTGGCCGCCATGAACGCGCAGGCAAAGGAGCTGGGGCTGGAACACACCCACTTTGCCAACCCCCACGGCATCAGCGATGAGGACCACTACACCAGCTGCTATGACATGGCGCAGATCCTGCGCTGGGCGCTGACCCAGCCCGGGTTCGAGACCCTGTTTACCCGGAACGAGATGTACACCATGGGCCCGACCAATGTCCAGCCCGTGACCCGGTACTTCCACCAGCAGGATAAAATGCGGGTGGGCTCCAGCCGGTACTATATCCCGGCCATCCTGGGTTCCAAGATCGGCTACACCAACATTGCCCGGTACAGCTATGTCTGCCTGGCGGAGCAGAACGGCGTGCGGCTGATCTGCGTGACCATGCAGAGCCAGATCAAGACCGACAAATACAACGATGTCCGCACCCTGCTGGACGATGCCTTTGCCCGCTACACCGGCTACACCGAGATCCCTGCCCAGGGCGTGACCGGGGAGCTGGAAGTGGCGGGCGGCGGCAGCACGCTGGGCACGGTGACGGTTTCTGACCCGGGCGTGAAGCTGCTGCTGGCCGACGGCCTGACCGCTGCGGATGTGTCGGTCACGCTGGAACTGCCCGAACGATACCTCTTGGGGGTTGACCCGGCGGTGTATGCGGTGTATACCATTCATGGGCGGGACGTGCAGGAAACGGCCAGCGTCCGGGTGCCTGCCGCTGTGACCGGGCTGGAGGAGCTGCTGGCCAAGAGCGCCAACGCCACCCTGCCCGCCTCCCGGGATGTGGGGCCAAAGAGGATCGCAGGCGGCCTGCTGGCCATCTCGGTCGGTGCCACCGTGCTGGCCGCCCTTGCGGCGTTCGGCGTGGTGCGGCTGAGAATAAAATGGAAGAAACGTAAATCAAGAAGTAAGCACTGACCCGTTTCGCCAGAGGCTCCCCTACCAGGGGAGGCCTTGGCAGGAAGGGACCGTTTGATCTATCGCGCAAAAGCCCGCAAGGACTTTTCCATATACTACAAACAGACAAAATTTTCTGAAAGAAAACAGAGAGGAAAAAGAAATATGGGCAAGTTTACGTTTACTGAGACCGAGATCCCTGGTGTTGTGGTCATTGAGCCGCAGGTGTTCGGTGATGACCGCGGTTATTTCATGGAGACCTACCAGAAGGATCAGTTTGCTGCTGCCGGCATCGACAAGGAGTTCGTGCAGGACAACCAGAGCCGCTCCACCCGCGGCGTGCTGCGCGGCCTGCATTTCCAGAAGAACCACACCCAGGGCAAGCTGGTGCGTGTGACCAAGGGCGAGGTCTATGATGTTGCCGTGGACTGCCGCCCCCACAGCGCCACCTTTGGCAAGTGGGTGGGCGTGACCCTGAGCGAGGAGAACAAGAAGATGTTCTATATCCCCGAGGGCTTTGCCCACGGCTTCCTGGTGCTGAGCGATGTGGCCGAGTTCTGCTACAAGTGCACCGATGTCTATGATCCCACCAGCGAGGGCGGCATCCCCTACGATGACCCCACCGTGAATGTGCAGTGGCCCGACTGCGGCTGTGAGCACAAGACCAGCGCAAAGGACAAGCTGCATGAGCCCTTTGCAGCCCAGAAGTTTGAATTCTTTGAAAAGTGGTGATAGCCCGTGGCGAAACTGAAAGGAATGTTCAACGGCTTCTGGCGCTACCGCTATCTGCTGTGGAATCTGGTCAGCCGTGATTTCAAGCTGAAATACCGCCGCAGCGTGCTGGGTGTGCTGTGGAGCGTGCTGAACCCCCTGCTGATGTGCCTGGTCTACTGGGCTGTGTTCAGCAGCCTGATGGATATGCGGGGCAGCGGCATCGACAACTTCCCGGTGTTCTTGATGTGCGGTCAGCTGCTCTTCAACTTCTTCAACGAAGCCACCTCCTCCAGCATGAGCAGCGTGCTCAGCGCTGCCCCCCTGCTGAAAAAGGTGTATATCCCCAAGTATATCTTCCCGCTGGAAAAGTGCTGCTTTGCCATGGTGAACTGCGTGTTCAGCTTTGTGGCCCTGCTGCTGGTGATGATCTTTACCGGCGCGCCCTTCCACCTGACCCTTCTGGAAGCGCTCTACCCGCTCATCACCCTCTTCTTCTTCAGCCTGGGGGTGGGTCTGTTCCTGGCGGCGGCAACGGTGTTCTTCCGGGACATCATGCACATCTGGAGCGTGTTCATCACGGCACTGCTCTACTTCTCCGCCATCTTCTATGACCCTACCCAGATGACCTTTTCCATCGGCGGGTTCAACATGCAGCAGATCATCAAGCTGAACCCCATGTACTGGTATATCACCGGCTTCCGCCGCACCCTGATGTGGGGCATCCCGCTGGACCTCAACATGTTTGCGGTCTGCGGCATCTGCGCAGTGGTCTCTATGTGGGTGGGCGTGCACATGTTCCGCAAAACGCAGGACCGTTTTGTGCTGCATATTTAAGGAGGGGAGAAGAATGGAACCGATCATCAAAGTGGACAACGTGTCCATGTGCTTCAACCTCTCCACCGAAAAGCACGAGAGCCTGAAGGAATATCTGCTGGCCATGGTGCAGGGCCGCCTGCAGTACGACGAGTTTTACGCCCTGAAGGACGTGAGCCTGGACATCATGCCCGGCGATTTTTACGGTCTGGTGGGCCTGAACGGCTCGGGCAAATCCACCCTGCTCAAGACCATTGCGGGCGTGTACAAGCCCACCAGGGGCAAGGTCACCGTCAACGGCACCATCGCCCCGCTCATCGAGCTGGGTGCGGGCTTTGATATGGACCTGACCGCCCGGGAGAACATCTACCTCAACGGCACGGTGCTGGGGTTCTCGCCCAAGTATCTGGACGAGAAGTTCGACGAGATCGTGGAGTTCAGCGAGCTGCAGAACTTTCTGGATGTACCGCTGAAAAACTACTCCTCCGGCATGGTGGCCCGCATCGGCTTTGCCATTGCCACCATCACCAAGCCCGATATCCTGATCGCGGACGAGGTGCTCTCGGTGGGCGACTTCCTGTTCCAGCAGAAATGCGAAAAACGGATGAAGGAACTGATGGCAGGCGGCACCACCGTCATTCTGGTGTCCCACTCCATCGAGCAGATCGAGCGGATGTGCAGCAAGGTGGCATGGCTGAGCCACGGCCACCTGAAAATGAACGGCGATACCGAGACAGTCTGCGCGGCCTACAAGGCCACCCAGCGCGGCGAGGCCTGAGCCATGAATGTGCGATTGAAACGTGCCAGAGAGCTGGCAGGCTATGCGGTCCAGCTGACAAAGGACGAGGGTCTGGGCACCATGCTGGCCCGGGGCGCGGGCTTTGTCAGGCGGCGGTGCTTTGGCAAAAAGGCCCGCTACCTGCCCGCAAAAAAGGTGCTGGAAGCCCAGAGAGCCGAAATGGCAGGAAAAAATTTTGAAAACTGCCAACTTTCGACGATTTCCGTGTTGACACCGTTGTATAATACTCCTGAGGTGTTTCTGCGGCAGTTTCTGGATTCCTTCGTGAACCAGACCGCCCCCAATGGTGAGCTCTGCCTGGCGGATGCCTCGGATGCCGCCCACAGCAGTGTGGGGGATATTGTAAGGGAATATCAGGCAAAATATCAACATATCGTATACAAAAAGATCGAAAACAAGGGCATTGCGGCCAACACCAACGCCGCCGCTGAACTGGCATCGGGGGAATATCTGGCGCTGGCCGACCACGATGACATCCTCGCGCCCCACGCCATGTACACCATGGGTCAGGCGATCCGGCAGCTGCGTGAGGCAGGGGAGCCGGACGGCTTCCTGTACAGCGACGAGGCCCTCTTCACCAAAAAGATCGAAAAGCCGCTGGTGGCCCACTTCAAGCCCGATTACGCCCCGGATTATCTGCTCTGCTGCAACTACATCTGCCATCTGGCCGTGTTCCGGCGGGAGCTGTTCGAGCAGGTGGGCGGGGAACGCCCCGAATGTGATGGCAGTCAGGACCACGACCTTTTCCTCCGGCTCATTGAGCAGGTGGGCGGCGCGGCCCATGTGCCGCAGGTGCTCTACTACTGGCGGGTGCACGAAGGCTCGACCTCCGGCGGCACCGATGCCAAGCCTTACGTTGCCAAAGCGGCAAAGAAGGCGCTGGCCGACCATCTGGAGCGCACCGGCCGCACCGGCACCATAGAGGATGGCCTGTACCCCAGCACCTATCGGGTCAGGTGGGACATTGTGGGGGAACCGAAGGTGAGCATCCTCATCCCCAACAAGGATCACACCGAGGATCTGGAAAAGTGCCTGCAGAGCATCTGGAAAAAGACCACCTGGGACCGGTTCGAGGTCATCGTCATTGAGAACAACTCCACAGACCCGGCCACCTTTGCCTATTACGAAAAGGCCCGGCAGCGGTACGACGGCCTGAAGGTGGTCACCTACCCGGGCAAGGGCTTCAACTTCTCGGCCATCAACAACTTTGGCCGGAAAGCGGCAGAGGGCGACTACCTGCTGCTGCTCAACAACGATGTGGAAGTGGTGAACGGCGACTGGCTCACGGAGCTGCTCCGGCAGTGCGCCCACCCCGGCGGCGCGGCGATCTGCGGTGCCATGCTCTGGTACCCGGATGAGACCATCCAGCACGCAGGGATCGTGACCGGTCTGGGCGGCTACGCGGGCCACAGCCACAAGTATAAGAAGAAGGGCGGCAGCGGCTATCTGTTCCGCACCTCTACCGTGCAGGACTTCTCCGGTGTGACCGGTGCCTGCCTGCTGGTAAAGACCGCCGTCTATGACGAGATGCACGGGCTGGACGAGCAGTTCGCCGTGGCCTTCAACGATGTGGACTTCTGCCTGCGGGTGCGGGATGCGGGCTACCGCATTGCCTGGACCCCCTACGCCGAGCTCATCCACTATGAGAGCAAGAGCCGGGGCGGGGATGAAAAAGACCCCGTTAAGGCGGCCCGCTTTGCGGCGGAGCAGCAGCGGCTCTACACCATCCACGGCAAGGAAAACATTCTGGATGACCCCTACTACAACCCCAACCTGACCCGCGACCGGGAGGATTTTTCGGAGAGCGACGATCTGCGCAGGTTGAAAGAGGGCAGGGTAACGGTAAGATTCCGGGGAGGTACCCTCCAATGAACATCAAGGGACACTTTGAGACCATCACCCGGCATAAACTGCTGGTGATGAAGTATTGCTTTGAATGCGGCCTTTATCAGCAGGGCCTGACCCATGACCTGAGCAAGTACAGCCCCACCGAGTTCATCCCGGGCTGCATCTACTATCAGGGCGACCACAGCCCCAACGAGGCAGAGCGCGCCGCCCGGGGCTATTCCTCGGCATGGCTCCACCATAAGGGCCGCAACAAGCACCATCTGGAATACTGGATCGACTACACAACCAACAAATCCGGCCTGGGCGGCATGAAAATGCCCCTGCGCTATGTCTGCGAGATGGTCTGCGACCGCGTGGCGGCCAGTCAGATCTATCTGGGCGACAAGTACACCGACGCATCCCCGTGGCAGTATTATGAAAAGAGCAGGGATCACTATCTGCTCCATCCCGAAACAAGGGCACTGCTGGAAAAGCTGCTGCTGATGGTCCGGGATCTGGGGCAGGAGCGCACCTTTGCCTACATAAGATTCCTGCTCGGGTGTGAAGATAACGATTAAATAAAATCAAGGAGGCATTGCAATGAAACGTTTCAAAAAAGTTCTGGCACTTGTTCTGGCCGGTGTTCTGGCACTGGCAATGCTGACCGCCTGCGATGGCACCACCACCGACCCGGATAAGATCATGCCGGACGATGGCACGGTCGAAGTGGTTATGACGATCAATAATACCGCAGCCAATAAGGGCCTGGGTCAGGTCGAATACAGTGCAAAATACAGTGCTGTGACCAAGGCATTGCTGGAAAACTGGCTGGAATGGCGTAATGACGGCAGCAATACAAAGTATCGTGAGAATTATGATAAGATCACGGCAGAGCTGGGCAATGTCAAGATCGTGGTTGGTCTGACCAAGGATACAACTCCGCTTGCAGCGCAGGCCAACTATAATCCGGCTACCAGAACCAGCTTCAAATATGATTCGATCTTTGTTGATCCGAGCGCATTCAATCTGGCTGAAAAGATCGGCGTTGCATACGTTCCCACTTCTAACGGCACTGTCTATCAGGCGGTCTGCCTGTTCGACGTGAACTGAGCATCACACAACGCCAAAACAGCATAACGCATAAAAAGCCCCCGGAAGCGGCGCGAACCGCTTTCCGGGGGCTTTTGTGTCAGAGAAACTGCTTACTGCTCGTTCTCGTAGATCTTAATATAGTGGGGGGCGTTTCTGTCCTGCACAAAGAGAAGCGTGCAGGTGAGTGCGGCGGCTAAGAACGTGAAGATGGCAAGCAGAGCTTTGAGAACTTTCATGGTATCCGATCCTCCTTGGCGGGCATGGCCCGGTCGTTCAAATGCGGAGCAGGGGACGTTCCGCAGGGTCATTAGCAACAGTATACCATAATCCCGGTAGAAAGGCAAACGGTAGTAAAGTTGCGTGAAGTTGGTGGTTGTTAATAAAAAAACAATTGGTTAGATACGACTAATCGTTAAAAATGGCAAAGAAAATTGAGGAAATTGCATCATTTTGGTGCTGTTGTCGTTGAACTTCCGGCTGTAAAATGATACAATAACTGTGTTAAGCAGCTGCTGTCCCTGCCGCAGTGCGCCCGCATGAGGGCAGGGGTGGCAATTCAAGCAGAATGGGGGATTTATTCCATGTTGAACAAGCTGAAACGTGCGGCGCTTGGCGCGCATACGCCGCATGACAAGGCAACCGCTGCAAGCAAACCAGTTCCGATGCCTCTGCCCGCGCAGGTACGCATCCTGATGAGCCAGCACATCGGCGCTCCGGCGAAAGCCCTGGTCAAAAAGGGCGACGAAGTGTTTGTTGGCACTAAGATCGGTGAGGCAGGCGGTTTTGTCTCTGCAAATATCCACTCCAGTGTTTCTGGTACCGTGGCCGCTGTGGAACCCTTCCGTCTCTCCAATGGCCGGATGTGCGACTCTGTTGTCATCAAGACCGATGGCAAGCAGACTGTGGACCCTGCCGTGAAGGCACCCGAGGTCACCGACAAGGCCAGCTTCCTGGCAGCCGTGCGTGAGTGCGGCCTGGTGGGTCTGGGCGGCGCAGGCTTCCCGACCGATGTCAAGCTGCAGCCCAAGCAGACCGTGGACACCCTGCTCATCAACGCTTCCGAGTGTGAAGTCTGGCTGACCAGCGACACGCAGGAGATGCTGAACTGCAGCGATGATATCGTCCGCGGCATCGAGGCCGTGCTGAAGTATACCGGCATCCCGAAGTGCATCATCGGCATTGAGAACAACAAGCCCGAGTGCATCGAGCTGTTGAACCAGAAGACCAAAGACAAGCCCGCCATCGAGGTCAAGGCACTGCCCAGTGTTTACGGCACCGGCGCAGAGCTGATCCTGATCGAGAAGTGCCTGGGCCGCGAGGTTCCGCACGGCGGTCTGCCCGCAGATGCAGGTGCCATTGTGATGAACGTGACCTCTGTTTCCACCCTGGGCAAGTACCTGGCTACCGGTATGCCGGTGGTCAGCCGCTGCATCACCGTGGACGGCGATGCCTGCGCAAAGCCCCAGAACCTGATCGTTCCCGTGGGCACTGCCTACGAGGATGTTCTGAATGCTGCCGGCCTCAAGGGCGGCGTGGAGCTGGGCAAGGTGGTTGCCGGCGGTGCCATGATGGGTCCCGCTGTGGAGAACCTGAGCTACCCCACCACCAAGACCACCTCCGGCCTGATCATGCTCAGCGCCGCTGCTGCAGAGCCCCCGCAGGTCAACCCCTGCATCCGCTGCGGCCGCTGCGTGGAGTACTGCCCCATGGGTCTGGAGCCTGTGGAGGTCAACCAGGCTTATGCAGCCCGCGACGTTCAGGAGCTGGGCAAGCTGCATGTTGATTACTGCTTCAACTGCGGCTCCTGCACCTTTGTCTGCCCGGCAAAGCGCCCCTGCACCCAGATGATGGGCCTGGCAAAGGCGTTCTACCTTGGTGAAATCAAAAAAGGAGGCAATAAGTAATGGATACGAAGCTTATTGTTTCGGCCTCCCCGCACCTGCGCAGTGAGGAAACGACCCAGAGCCTGATGGCCAACGTGATCGTTGCCCTGTGCCCCTGTGTGGTGGCCTCTGCAATCATCTTTGGTGCGCGTGCCCTGCTGGTCACCGCAGTGTCCGTTGTGGCATGCGTGGCCTTTGAGTGGCTGTACTGCAAGCTGCTGAAGAAAGCAAACCCCATCAGCGACCTGTCCGCTGTGGTCACCGGCATCATTCTGGCCATGAACGTGCCCGTGGGCATGCCTATCGGCCAGCTCATCATCGGCGACCTGGTTGCCATCATCGTGGTCAAGCAGCTGTTCGGCGGCATTGGCATGAACTTTGCAAACCCTGCACTGGTCGGCCGTATCGTGCTGTTCATCAGCTTTGCCGGTTCCATGAACAATTGGGTGTTCCCCGATGCAGCGGTTGACCAGCTGTCCAGCGCTACCCCGCTGGCTGTGGCTGACACCAGCAAGCTGAGCCTGCTGGATCTGTTCATGGGCGTGCACGGCGGTGTTCTGGGCGAGACCTGCGCTCTGGCCATCCTGCTGGGCCTGATTTATATGGTGGCCACCAAGACCATCAGCATCGCCATCCCCGCTTCTTACATCGGCAGCATGTTTATCTTCTACCTGATCTCCACTGGCAGCCTGCACGGCGCACTGGTCGGCATCCTGTCCGGCGGCCTGATGTTCGGTGCTGTGTTCATGGCAACAGACTACGTTACCAGCCCCTTTACCCTGAAGGGCAAGCTGATCTACGGCCTGTGCCTGGGCATCGTCACCTTCGCCATCCGTCAGTGGGGCAGCTACGCCGAGGGCGTTTCCTTCGCGCTGCTGTTTATGAACCTGTGGGTCCCCTTTATCAACGATTGGACCCGTCAGACTCCTTACGGCTATGTTAAGCCTGCAAAGAAAGCAAAGGAGGGTGCTGGCAAATGAATAAGAATTCTTCCTGGGAGACCAGTGTAAAGCCTGTTGTTGTGCTGAGCGTGATCGCACTGATCGTCAGCCTGCTGCTGGCCATGGTCAACTCCTTTACGGCTCCCATCATTGAGGAAAACCAGAAGGCCGCAACGCTGGCTGCCTATGTGGACGTGATGCCCACCGTTTCCAGCGCCTCCGATCTGGACGAAGTGACCGACTACACCACCGAGAACATCACCGGTGCTGTAAAGGCCACCGACGGCTCCCTGGCCATCAAGGCTGAGGAAAAGGGCTTTGACGGCGGCATCCTGTCCGTCATCATCGGCTTCGACACCAACGGCACTGTCACCGGCATCTGGGTGGACGCTTCTACCCAGACCAAGGGCATCGGCAGCAACGTTGCCACCGACAGCTTCCTTGCTCAGTTCGATGGCATGGATGGCACCCAGAACATCACCCTGGGCCAGGGCTACGACGCATACAGCGGCGCAACCATTTCCTCTAAGGCTCTGTTTGCCGCCATCAACGATTGCATCAACTGCTACAACGAGTTGGCATAAAGGAGGTTGGTAAGAAATGGCAAGCGAAAACAAGTCCAAGGTAAGCATCCTTACCAACGGCATCATCAAAGAAAACCCCGTTCTGCGTCTGGTTCTGGGCACCTGCTCCTGCCTGGCTGTTACCACGGCAGTTTCCAGCGCGCTGGGCATGGGCGCAGCCTTCACCTTCGTGCTGGTGTGCTCCAACATCCTGATCTCGCTGCTGCGCAACGTGATCCCCGCGAAAGTCCACCTGCCCTGCTACATCGTCATCATTGCAGGCTTCGTGACCATCGTTCAGATGGTGATGCACGCCTACATGGACAGCCTGTACACCGCACTGGGCGTGTTCCTGCCCCTGATCGTTGTCAACTGCATCATTCTGGGCCGTGCCGAGATGTTTGCCTGCAAGAACAATGTGGTGGATTCCGCACTGGACGGCATCGGCATGGGCATCGGCTACACCCTCACCGTTGTGCTGATGGCCTCCATCCGTGAGATCCTGGGCAGCGGCACCTGGCTGGGCTTCCAGATTCTGCCCGAGAGCATGGCCAAGATGAGCATTATGACCCAGGCTCCCGGCGCATTCTTCTGCTACGGCGTGCTGATGGCCGGCTGCGTCTGGCTGGAAGGCAAGCTGGATGCCCGCATCGAGCGCAAGAGCTGCTGCGACCTCGACAACCTGAAGAAGGAGGCAGAATAAGATGTTAGTCAAACTTGCTGCGATCTTCTTCAGCATGATCCTGGTGAACAACTACGTGCTGGTGAAGTTCTACGGTATCTGCCCGTTCCTGGGCGTTTCCAAGAAGCTGGATTCCTCCATTGGTATGTCCGGCGCTGTTATCTTTGTTATGCTGGTGGCAACGGCTGTCACCTTCCCCATCCAGATCTTCGTTCTGAACCCGGCTGACCTGGGCTACCTGCAGACCATCGTGTTCATCCTGGTCATTGCAGTGCTGGTGCAGTTCATCGAGATCTTCCTGAAGAAGTATGTTGTTGCACTGTACAATTCTCTGGGCGTTTACCTGCCCCTGATCACCACCAACTGCTGCGTGCTGGCCGTGACCATTCTGGTCGTGGACGACTACGGCGCAGACGTTGCTACCCTTGGCTTTGCCGCTGCCTACATTGAGGCTCTGGTCTGTGCCGTGGGTGCAGGTGTCGGCTTTATGCTGGCCATGGTCATGTTCAGCGGCGTGCGCAAGCGCGTGGAAGCCTGCGATCCCCCGGCACCCTTCAAGGGCCTGCCCATCACCCTGATCGCAGCATATGAATATTGTATCTGCTGTGATCCTCTGTACCATCGTGGGCGCGATCGGTGCCGTTGTTCTGGTGCTGGCCGCAAAGTTCATGGCGGTTGAGGAAGACCCCCGTATTGAAGAAGTTTCTGCCTGCCTGGCCGGTGCAAACTGCGGCGGCTGCGGCTACGCCGGCTGTGCCGACTACGCAAAGGCCGTTGTTATGGACGGCGTTCCCTGCGACAAGTGCGCCCCCGGCGGCCCCAAGGCTGCTGCCGCCATTGCCAAGATCATGGGCGGTGAGGCAAGCGCCGTGGAGAAGAAGGCTGTGGTCCAGTGCCAGGGCAACTCCGAGCACTGCAAGCCCAGCTACGAGTACAAGGGCATCCAGACCTGTGCCGCTGCTGCCACCCTGTACGGCGGCCCCAAGACCTGTACCTTTGCCTGCATCGGCCTGGGCGACTGCACCAAGGTGTGTAAGTTCGATGCCATCCACATTGTGGACGGCGTGGCCAAGGTGGACAAGGACAAGTGCACCGGCTGTGGTGCCTGCGCCAACATCTGCCCCAAGCACGTCATTATGATCGACGCAGGCGGCCCCCGCAAGCCCGTGGTCATGTGTTCCAATCAGGATAAGGGTGCTGTGGCAAACAAGCTGTGCACCACCTCCTGCATTGCCTGCGGCATGTGCGAGCGCACCTGTAAGTTTGATGCCATCCACGTTGTGGACGGTGTGGCCCGTGTGGACTACGACAAGTGCAAGGGCTGCGGCATGTGCGCCCAGAAGTGCCCCAAGCACATCATCCTCTTCCCGCTGAAGGACGATCCGAATCCCCCCAAGCCCGTGGTGAAGCAGGCTCCGAAGCCCGCTGCCGCTCCTGCCGCTCCGGCAGAGCCCGCCGCAAAGGCTGAGGAGGCAAAGGCTCCCGAAGCCCCCAAGGCTGAATAAGCGGAACCCATTGTAATATGGTAAAGCGCCCCCATTGCTCCTTTGAGTGATGGGGGCGCTTTTTGGTGGGGCAACCCCCCAGTCACCTGCGGCGACAGCCCCCCTAATAGTGGGGCCCTTGGCATTTCGCAAAGCCTGACCTCTTTGCCAAGGCCGCCCCTATTAGGGGCGGTGGCATTGCGAAGCAATGACGGTGGGGTTTACCGGCAGCAGCTGCTTGGGCTGAACCCCCCAGTCACCTGCGGCGACAGCCCCCCTAGTAGTGGGGCCCTTGGCATTTCGCAAAGCCTGACCTCTTTGCCAAGGCCGCCCCTATTAGGGGCGGTGGCATCCCGAAGGGATGACGGTGGGGTTTAGTTCGGCAGTTGCTCCTCTGTACAACCCCCCAGTCACCTGCGGTGACAGCCCCCGCTAGTAGGGGGGCCCTTGGCATTTCGCAAAGCCTGACCTCTTTGCCAAGGCCGCCCCTATTAGGGGCGGTGGCATTGCGCAGCAATGACGGTGGGGTTTAGTTCGGCAGCTGCTCCTCTGTACAACCCCCCAGTCGCCTGCGGCGACAGCCCCCGCTAGTAGGGGGGCCCTTGGCATTTCGCAAAGCCTGACCTCTTTGCCAAGGCCGCCCCTAGTAGGCAACAACGACGACCGCCGCCAGTGGCGGAAACAGGGAGGAGTTGTTGGGGCAGCGGCCAGCAGGACACGAGTGCTTTGCACGATGTGGACGCTGGCGAAAACTTTTTTCAAAAAATCCCGAAAAAAAGTGAAAGGAATCTGCGTTTCATGTATTATAGAGAGTGAAACTGCGAAGATACAACACAAAACTGCGTGATATATCAATGCGGCGGGCGTGCGGATAAGTCGGACTGTTCTACTCCCCGCAATGATATTGCGACGGTTCATAACGTGCTGTATATCGCAGAATATTTTGTCTGAGAAGGGGAAGGGAAAATAAAATTTCACTATTGAAAATACTGGATATACATGCTATAATTACGATAATGGGTTTGTCTGGTAAAAATAACCTGCCGAGAGAAAGAAAGCCGACAAAGGTTGGATATCTTTTTCCTCGGCTTTGCCAAAAATACTATGATGCAGGGAGGGCTCCACTGTGCGGAAAAATCATCACGAAAAAAAAGATAGGCTGGTGAAGCGCGTTTTTGCGCTTTGTCTGGCGCTTGCGGTCATCTGCACCTGCCTTGTGCCGGTGTTTGCAACGGAGGGTCTGATCGATCCTCAGGTTAATCAAGAGGCCTCCCGGCCCGTAGATGACGGCGAGGCATCCTATCCTGACGACGAATTTGCCGGTTTCGGCGAGGAGGAAGCCTCCCGGCCTGTAGACGGCGGCGAAGCTGCCGGTTTCGGCGAGGAGGAAGCCTCCCGGCCTGTAGACGGCGGCGAAGCTGCCGGTTTTGGCGAGGACGAAGTTGCCACCCGGCCTGTGGAAGGCGGCGAGGACAACCTCGACGGCGGCCCCAACGTTAAGGAAACAGAGTGGGGCACCGTCATTGAGTACGACACCAGCACCAGCACCGACCCCAGCTCCAGCACCGAGACCCAGTGGTCCGGCGAGGACGACGTGGTGGAAAAGCCTGATGACAAAGTGGTCGTTTCCGGCGACGAGATCAAAAAGCTGCAGGATATGGTGGTCTACCGCTTCTGGCTGAAGGAGCTGAACACCCTTGACCTGCAGGACATTACCGCTCAGGCACAGATCAACAATATGACGGAGAGCGAGTATCTGGCCCGGAACGGTGAGGTTCTGTGGAATCTGTACTTTATTCAGGCTGTGCCCCGGGCAGAGACCATTGCGGACTACAGCAGCTACATCGAGAACCCCTCCTCCAACCGGGACCCCAAGGGCGAACTGCGGCAGTTTGACTACTGGTACACGCTGGACGAGTTTGGCAACCGGGTGCGCCTGAACCTCACCGACCCCACCAGCAACATTCTGGACGACAAGACCACCACCGTGAACGTCTACGCCGCATGGAAGGACGGTACCGTGGGCTCCGATGAGGAAGAGGATGTGGATCACGAGGATCTGGTGGACAAGAACCCCGTGCCTGTGGATCTGACTGCCAAGGCCTCTACTTCCTACGAGGACGAGGAAGGCAACACGAAGAGCGTCAATCTGCCGGTGGAGGTGAAAAATCTGCCCTCTGCCGCTCATAGCCTCAGCGTCATCCACATGGGTGATGACGATATGGAGAGCTTCTATGAGAGCCACTCGAATGATTTTGGAAGTATGGCTCCCATTCTGGGCCTGAAGATCTCCCCCAAGAACGCCAAGGGCGAAAAGGTGCAGCTGGCCAAGGGCCAGAAGGCTACCGTTACCGTCTCCGGTCTGGAAAAGCTGCCGGAAATTGCGGCAATGGAAGAAGAGGGAGCGCTCACTGCCGATGCACTGAAGGTGCTCCACCAGAAAAACGACGGCACCGTGGAAAAACTGGATGTTGTCAGCTATGAGAATGGCACCCTGACCTTTGAGACCACCAGCTTCAGCCCCTTTGTGATTGCACTGGAATATCCGGATCAGGGAAGTGAAGACTTCGATGATGACGGCATTGAGATCGTCAGCATTGAGATCGATGGCGTTGAGTATCCGAATGTGAATGATGGAATTGCTACGATCAGTAGCATCAGCGGCATTCAGGGCGATACAAAAGTTCCGGTTGGTGCAACGATTACACTGCGGGCCAAAAACGGAAAAACAAACTACAATCACACATGGAGACTTAATCCGGACAAGACTAACGGTAATGCGGTATTTATAAACAGTAAAAATAATGAAGTTAATCAGATAAAAGGTACAGGAGATACCTACAAAACAGTACGGATAAAGGTTACGCAAGAGGGTAAGGTGACGGTTGCTCACCGTTATGGTGACCCTAAGAGCAAAGATCCGGAAGGTAACGGCGATGAGCTGGAGATTACAGTTGTGAAGAGCGATAATCCGACATCTCCTTACAATCTTTATGTTTACACGCAGGTTTTGGGCTATTCGGGTAGTTACTATGGTAATAAAGTTGAAAATAAAGCGTGGAACGGCATGGCCGTTGGTACGATTTCGAATGTAAATGCTCCGAGTAGCTACAGTGTACGTACGTCAATTTATGACACGGCTGCCATTGATACGAAGTTGGGAACTGAAATTATAGTTAATTCCGGACAGTTTCCTGTGATTCCAATTAAACAGAATGGCCAATACAAGGATTACTATTACGAATCACTCCCTAAAGAAATCCAAAAGGAAATTGAGAAGGACCCAACGAAAGCGGATACTGTAGGCACATACACAATTGAATGGTACGAGGTCGTTGCTGTGGGTGGAGCCAACACCGGCAAAAACGGCAAAGACGGAGACTGGAAGAATGAAGAGCAGTATCGATCCAAATACACGAGTGGTGTATATGAATCTCCGGTTCCATCGGTCAAGGATAAAATAATGACGTACCATCTGGATGGTCTGATAGTGCTCCATGATACAACGCATATCAACGTCAAGTTTATGGTTCAGGATGTGGGTAAAGATACCTTTGCTCTAGTGCGTGATTATGGCGGAGCATTTACTATCCCAGAAGGGAGCAATTCGATTCCGCTGAGTAATATTGATCGTCCGGATGTTCCCCGCACAGGTCAAACTCAAGCAGAGTATCCGCTAATAAAGCCAGCAGCGGATGGAACCGTTTATAAATTTGAGGGATGGTATACGGATAAGAACTTTACACCTGAAAGCAAGTTTGATTTTACAGCGGATACCATTAGTGCAGATACAACCTTCTACGCAAAGTATGTGCCTGCTTCCGCAAACCTGACTGTTACCAAAACCGTTACCGGTAAACTTGGCGATACCAACAAAGCCTTTACCTTTACGATTACCAAAGATGGTAAACCAGTAAACAACATCACTGAGGATAATATCGAGGTTAGTGATGGTGCTCAATGGTTGAATGATGGTAATGGCAAGTTTACTCTGAAAGACGGTGCTACGATTACCTTCAAAAATTTGCCGAGTGGCGAGTACAAGGTTGTAGAGGACGATTATAAGGGCGAAAAGTACGAGACCAGCTATGTGGTTGGTTCCGGAACACCTGAGAATGGGCGAGAAGTAAGTGTGACGATTGGTACGGACGCTAAACAAATCGACTTCACCAACCATCGAACTCTCGAGCCTGACCTTGGTGTCCTCCTCGACACCCTGCCTTACATCGTCATCCTTGCTGTGGTGGCTGGCGGCGTTGCCCTGTTGATGCTGCGCAAGCGCCGTAAGGAAGATGACTAAAGGGGGCTGACCGCATGGCGAAGAAGAAAGCGCCCCAGCGGCTGGCCGGTGCAGAGGAAAGCTGTATCAGCCCGGAGCAGGAAGCGATCATCCAGTGGTTCCGGACGGTGAAATTCCGCAAGAACCTGCTGGGCGGCGTGGACGAAGCGGCAATGTGGAAGAAGCTGGAAGAGCTTTACGCCCTGTACGAAGCCGCCATCCGCGCCGAGCGCACCCGCTATAACGTGCTCCTGGAGCAGCAGACCGGAAGCCTGCCCTTGGATACCACCAAAGTTGACAGCTCTGACCCCCAAAAGGAGGCGCATTCCGATGCACCCGCTGGACAATGAAGCCCTGAAGCAGGGGGCAAAGGCGGTGCGCCGCCGCAGGCTGGACGCTGAGAACCGGCAGGATTTTATCAGCCTGCTGGGCCGCGTTGTGGTGATCCTGCTGTGCGCGTGGGTGCTGTTCACGCAGGTGTTCCTGCTCACACAGGCCAAAGGCAACAGTATGTTCCCCGCGGTAAAGGATGGCGATTTGCTCATCTGCTACCGCCTGCAAAAAACCTACGCAAAAAACGACGTTGTGGTCTACACCCAGGGCGGCAAGCTCCGGGTGGGCCGCATCCTTGGGCGCGAGGGCGACCTTGTGGCTCTGGACGACAGCGGCACCCTTGTGGTGAACGGCGCGGTGCAGAGCGGCGAGATCCTCTACCCCACCTACGCAAAAGACGCGCTGGAGTACCCCTACACGGTGCCGGAGGGCTGCGTTTTTGTGCTGGGCGATTACCGCACACAATCCGAGGACAGCCGGGACTTTGGCCCGGTTCCGCTGGAGAATGTGCAAGCAAAAGTAATTACACTACTGCGGCGACGCAGTCTGTAATACCACGGAGGCCGGAAGAAGCTGCCGGCATCCTGCCTGTGAACCGCGGAGTTTGGGCCGCGGCACAGGAGTACGAACTATTTCTTACTAGGGAGGAATAACAATGAAACTGAAGAAATTCTTCGCGGGCGTTCTGGCTGCCGCCATGATGCTCACCGTCGGCGCAACCGCAGCGTTTGCGACTGCCGCAAGTGGTGATGCAATTAATAATGGTGGAAGCTTTACGATTCCCAAAAACCTGACGGCAAATGAAACCGGAATGACGGTTCCGTCTGATACTGTCAACTTTACCATTGTTGCAGAGAATGATGCAGCAAAGACTACTGGTTTGGCTCTGCCTACGATTCCTTCTGCGAGTGTTAATGATGGAACTGGCAATATCACCGTTTCACTGCCGACTTACTCGAAAGTTGGCGAGTACGTTTATACGATTACTGAAAGTGAAGGTAATGTTGCTGGTGTGAATTACAGCACCGCAACTTACAAAATGCACGTTTACGTTGTGAACTCTGATGCTGAGAATACTCAGGGCAGTGTGTTGCAGTGCAAGGTTCGTTTTGACAAGATTACCACTGGCGAAAATGGCGAGACTACCGACAAGAAAATTAATTCTATTGAAAATACCTATGATGCAGGTACTCTGACTGTGACCAAGAAGGTTACCGGTTCTATGGGTGATCGTGATCAGGCATTTAGCTTTGATGTTACTTTTACCGCACCTGCTGGTAAGATTTTGAAGAGTGAAGTAACGGTAGGAGGTACTGCTGAAGCAGTGATGGCTGGAACTGGTTGCACATATGCTGATGGCAAGATTACTTTTGCTGAGAATGCTACCACCGCAACGGTGTCCTTTACTCTGACTGATAGCGATTCTATTGTATTTACGAACGTTCCGAACGGCGTGACCTATACCGTTTCTGAGGCTAAGTTTGGCGATTATACCACGCAGGTTGGTCTGGATAATGCAGCTGCAACGAGTGTCGCAGTGAATGATGAAAATAAGATTGTTTCTTCTGGCACTTTCAGTGTATCTGCTCAGAAGAGCGCCTTGAGCGTGAACTATATCAATAACAATGGTGCTCTTGTTGACACCGGCGTTATCCTCGACAACGTTCCTTACATTGCACTGCTGGCCATTGTTGCCATTGGTGGTGTGGCCCTGATGCTGAACAAGCGCCGCCGCGACGAGGAGTAATTGCTCGCGGTAGATTAAACCCCACCGTCATCCCTTGCGGGATGCCACCTGTCCGGGTTGCGGCACCCAGCGTCCACATCGTGCAAAGCACTCGTGTCCTGCTGGCCGCTGCCCCAACAACTCCTCCCTGTTTCCGGTTATCTCAGCACAAACCTAACGAATAACCACTTATTTGAATTTGCTTAACCGGAGGTGGGCTGTATCAACTGGCAGAGAAAAGCGTTGAGGGCAGCCGACTTTCTGGTGAGCGCGGTGGTCGTGCTGTTCCTGGTGGTCGCCGGGGCGTATTCAGCCTATGCCCTGTGGGACAACTCGCAGGTGTACGCCGCCGCAGACAATGTTCAGGCAGAGCTTTTGCAGTTCAAGCCCAAGGCGGGCGCGGATAACAGCGCAAGCTTTGAGGAGCTGCTGGGCATCAACCCGGATGTCTGCGCGTGGGTCACACTGGACAACACCGCCATCGACTACCCTGTGGTACAGGGCGAGGACAACTTTACCTATGTGAACACCGATGTCTACGGTGATTTCTCGCTGGCAGGCAGCATCTTTCTGGATGTGAACTGCGACAAGAACTTCACCGACCCCTACTCTCTGCTGTATGGTCACCACATGGAAGAGAGCAAGATGTTCGGTGATCTGGATCTCTACAAGGACGCAGAGTTCTTTGCAGAGAACACCACCGGTGAGCTGATCCTGCCCGACCGCACCTATGATCTTAAAACCTTTGCATGTCTGCTGGTTCCAGCGTCTGAAAATGCAATCTTCGATCCGCAGCGCTGGGACAGCGACCTGCAGGGGTTGTACACCTTTGCGCAGGAGAACGCCCTGAACCTGAACACCGAAACGCTGGCCGCCATGAAAGCGGCGGGCGATGACGCTCAGGTGCTGGCGCTGTCCACCTGTTCAACGGAGTTTACCGATGCACGCACCATTCTTCTGGCGTGGATGATCCCGTCCGCGTCGGATTCATAAAGGAGAGGATGAAATGAGGTTCCGTAAAATCGCGGCAGCACTCCTGACGCTTGCGTTGGGGTTCTGCCTGTGTCAGCCGGCGGCATTTGCGGCCACCGCGGCTGACCAGCATACACAGCTGCAGGAGCTTCCGGTTTCCATTCAGTCCACGGGGGAAACACCTCTCCCAAAGGAAACACTGACTGTGGAACTTGAGGCTGTGGACAATGCGCCCCTGCCCGAGGTGACCACTCTGGAGATCACCGACGGCGAGACCGGCAGCTTTGGCCCCATCAACTACACCAAACCCGGCTATTACGTTTACACCGTGCGCCAGCGCGCCGGTGTCAACACCCGCGGCACCTACGATGAAACCGTGTACTATCTGCGCGTTTCCGTGGTGTGGGACAACGACAAGCTGGTGGCCCGGATGGCCGTGCACACACAGGCCGACCTGATGGACGAAAAGGTGAGCAGCATCACCTTCAACAACAGCTACAAGGCCATCGAGACCCCGTACTACCCGGACCCGTATGACCCTGATCCTGTCACCCCGCCCACCCCTTCCACGCCGGAGAACCCGGCCCCGGCAGATGCCCGCCCGACCGTGACTGAAACCACCACCCCTAGTGCACCGGAGCCCACCGCCCCGGCCAGCGTGGTGGCAGATGCCCGCCCGGCCGAAGGCCCCAAACTGATCCAGACCGGTCAGCTGAACTGGCCCATCCCTGTTCTGACGGCAAGCGGTCTGGTGCTGGTGGCCGTGGGAGCCTACCTGATGGAGCGCAGCAAGAAACGTGAAAAGAATGCGTAAAGTATCCCCCGGGCTTGTCTGCATCGTGCTGGGTGTGGTGCTCCTGCTGGCGGCTGGCGGCCTGTACGCCTACAACCGCTACGAGGATGCCCATGCCGGTGCCGAGGCCCAGACCGTGGTGGCCGACCTTCAGCAGAAGGTGGAGACCCCGGAACCGGAGGCAGAGAGCGGCCCCCTGGACCCCGAGCTCCCGGTGGTGGAGATCGACGGCAACGAATATGTGGGTGAGATCTCCATTCCCGCCATCGGCATTGACCTGCCGGTGATGAGCGAGTGGAGCTACCCCCGCCTGAAGATCGCCCCCTGCCGCCAGTTCGGCTCTTCCCGCACCGATGATCTGGTCATTGCGGCGCACAACTACGAGAGCCATTTCGGCAAGCTGACCTCCCTCACAGCGGGGGACAGCGTCACCTTCACCGATATGGACGGCATCGTGAATGAGTACGTCGTGAACAAGGTCGAAGTGCTTGACCCCCACAGTGTGGAGGAAGTGGAACACAGCGGCTACGCCCTGGTGCTGTACACCTGCACCTATGGCGGCAAAACCCGTGTCACCGTCTTCTGTGATCGTGCATCGTAAAAATCAAGGCTGAAAAACAAAAAGAAGCCCCGACATTCGTCGGGGCTTCTTTTTTACTATGTGGGTACTCCCTCCGTCATTGCTGACGCAATGCCACCTCCCTCTCAGAGGGAGGCTTTTCGCTGCCGTAAGGCTCCCTCTGAGAGGGAGCTGTCGCCGGAGGCGACTGAGGGAGTTACTGTTTTTTCCACCGCCGCATCACGCCCATGCCCAACGCATAGGGGCCGGTGTGCACGGCAATGGTGCAGCCGATCTGCAGCAGGACCACATTGCACTCGCAGGTGGGGTACTTGGCGCGCAGGGCGGCGCGGGTCTGCATCCAGAGCCGCTTGCCCTCGTCGGCATCGTAGCCGTAGCCCACCGTGATGCAGTAGTCGTCGGGCGTGCCGTTGTGTTCGGCCAGATAGGTCATCAGCAGGTCGAGGGCCTTCTCAAAGCTCTTCTGGCGGCCGCGGGCCACGCCAGCGGAGAAAATCTCGCCCTCCTTGAACAGGATCATGGGTTTGATGCCCAGAATGTTGGCGGCACGGCCCGTGACTTTGCCGATGCGCCCGCCCTTGATGAGGTAGTCCAGATTACCCACCGTGAAGAAGATCTGGTTGGTGATCTTTTCCGCTTCCAGCCAGGTCACGGCTTCGTCCAGCGTACAGCCTGCATCCCGCATGGCCACCGCGTTTTCCACCACGATGGATTCGGTCACGGTGGCGGCGGTGCTGTCAATGACCTCGATCTTAGCATCGGGGAAATCCTCCAGCACCAGCTCCCGGGCGTTGCGGGCACTGCCCACGCAGCCGCTCATCTTGCTGGTAAAGCAGATGCAGAGCACCGGGCGGCCCGCCTCGGCATGGGCCCGGAAGGCGGTTTCAAAATCCTCCAGCGAAGGCAGGCTGGTCTTGGGGTAGGCCGAGGGGTTATCTACCATGAACTGGTAGAAATCGCGCACGGCGATCTCCTTGCCTTCCTTGCGGTAGTGCTCACCGTCCAGCGAGACATAGAAGGGGATGATCTCAATATTCAGTGTTGCGGCCGTCTCATGGGTCAGGTCACAGGCGCTGTCCGTGATGATATCAAACATAGTCACGCTTCCTTTTCAATGCGGCGGGTTCTGTGGCGCGGATCAGACGTTGTGGTGGATGTAGGCCTCACGCTCGGCACCCACGGAGATGTAGGTGATCTTGCAGCCAATAGCCTTTTCCAGATACTCAACGTAATTGCGGGCTTCCTGGGGCAGATCCTCCCACTTGCGGGCGGCAGTGATATCGCAGTGCCAGCCGGGCAGATACTCCACCACGGGCTGTGCGGTGTCCAGAGCCTCGCCCATGGGGAAGCGCTTGGTGATGGTGCCGTCGGTCAGCTTGTAGCCGGTGACCATGGGGATCTTCTCCATGTAGTCCAGCACGTCCAGCAGGGTCAGGGCAACCTCATCGCAGCCCTGGCAGAACACGCCGTAGTGGCTTGCCACCAGGTCGATGGGGCCAACGCGGCGGGGACGGCCGGTGGCTGCACCGTACTCGTGGCCAGCCTCACGCAGGGCGTGCTTCTCTTCCTCGGTCATGGCCAGCTCAGTGACAAAGGGGCCGTCGCCCACGCAGGAGGAGTAAGCCTTCATCACGCCGATGCTGTTGGTCAGCTTATGGCCCGGGATGCCTGCGCCGATGGGGGCGTAAGCGCCGATAACGTTGGAGGAGGTGGTGTAGGGGTAGATGCCGAAGTCGATGTCGCGCAGAGCGCCCAGCTGGGCCTCGAACAGCACCTTCTTGCCGGCGGCATCTGCGTCAGCCAGATACTGGCCCACGTCGCAGATGTAATCCTTGAAGATGGCGGCATACTTCTCCAGCCATGCCCACATCTCGTCCACGCTGATGGGAGCGGAGTGGTAGCTGCCCTCCATCACCAGGTTCTTGGAATCCACCATGGTCACCAGGCGCTTCTTCACGCTGTCGTCCAGGTGGAGCAGGTCGCCCATGCGCAGGGTCTTCTTCATGTACTTGTCACCGTAAGTGTAGGCGATGCCGCGCTTGGTGGAGCCGAACTGTGCGCCGGTCTTGGCCAGGCGGGCCTCTTCCAGGCCGTCCTGATCGACATGGTAGGGCATGGTGATGGTGGCCCGGTCGGAGATCTTCAGGTTATCGGGGGTGATGGAAATGCCATGCTCCCGCAGATTGTTGATCTCGCCGTCCAGATGATGCGGGTCGATGACCATACCGTTGCCCATCACGCAGACAACGTTGGGGCGCAGGATGCCGGAGGGCAGCAGGTTCAGCACGAACTTGCCGCGCTCGTTCTTCACGGTGTGGCCTGCGTTGTTGCCGCCCTGATACCGTGCAACGATGTCATAATCCTGGCTGATCAGATCGACCATGCGGCCCTTGCCCTCATCGCCCCAGTTGATACCCGTAATTGCAGTAAGCATAATAAATGACCTCTTTATCATTTTTTCAAAAGACAGCCTTTTCCGTGCACCTTGCCCGGGA
>QWCN01003435.1_pt1 | contig 26825 bp, 18 predicted proteins | sample 1972711 | NCBI WGS metagenome assembly QWCN01 (sample SAMN09866707, study PRJNA288562) | Human gut metagenome isolate term1_stool, whole genome shotgun sequencing... | isolation source: gut | host: Homo sapiens | place: USA: California
TTTTTTAAAAATTTCAAAAAAGCAGTTTTTTCGCTTATTTTAGCCCAGGTCTATCTTGAGATCACCCGGCTTGATAATTCCTCTGGCACGAAAAATCTTGCCGATCACCCATGTGATCAGAAGCGGAAGTACAAAGCAGATCAAAATCATGCCAATCCACTCAAACGCTCCTGTCTGGTATCCTTCCGGCATCTGTGTCCATCCGGTAACAACCCCGATTGGTCCTACCAGTCCGGAAGTACCCATTCCGGAAGAAATTGCCGGTCCGTTGTTTCTCATATGGAACACGCAGGTGGCAATCGGCCCTGTAATCGCAGAAGTGATCACCGGTGGCAGCCACAGGACAGGTTTCTTCATAAGATTCGGAACCTGGAGCATGGAAGTTCCCAGACCCTGTGCAACAAACCCGCCGATTCCGTTATCTGGAAAACTCAAGATCGCGAAACCGAACATATGTGCACAGCATCCTGCAGTTGCTGCTCCGCCTGCCAGTGCCAGTCCGTTCCAGACTTCCATTGTCACGCTGCCATCCGCAATACCGGCAAGGACTGCCCCGCCGCTGATGCCGATCGCGGCGCAGATCGCAGCAGAACTGATCGGAAGTGTCAGGACAACTCCGACTACTACTGATACGATGATCCCCATCCAGAATGGTCTTAAATCTGTTGCCCATCCGATAAAGGAACCAAGTGCATCGCAGACACTCTTGCATACGGGCGCCAGAAGCATCGCCAGAACTACGCCAACGATCACGGTGACTGCCGGTGTCACGATGATGTCGATCTTTGTCTCCTTGGAAACCAGTTTTCCGATCTCACAGGTGATGACTGCCACAAAAAATACTGCCAGTGGTCCGCCGGAACCGCCGATCGCATTGCAGGCGGCTCCTACTGCACATAAGGAATACATGACCAGCGGTGGCGCCTGAAGTGCATGACCGATCGCAAGTGCCATCGCAGCACCTGTCACACTGGTCGCATAACCACCGATCTCCAGAAGCTTCTCTGAAACGAAACTTCCCGGGCATACATTCTGCCCTATGGTGTTGATGATCGTACCGATCAGAAGTGACGCAAAAAGTCCCAATGCCATGGAACCCATCGCATCAATTCCGTAGCGTTTGAACGATATGATCACGTTCTTCCGCTTCAGAAAGCTTTGTTTTTCGTTGCTCATAATCTCTTTCCCCTCGTAAAGTTTATTTGTTATCCAGAACTTTTTTATTCTTCCGGATCTTTGACCGGTTCTGCCGGGATGAACACTCTGGAATGGTTTTTCTCGGCTTTTTTCTGTTTTTTTGCTTTTTTCTGTGCTTCTGCGCAGAATTCCATCTGAGAATTGATGAGAGTTTTGCCTCTCTTATCCTGTTTCTCATACGTTCCATCAGGCTGAAGCAGATGTGCCTTTACATTGTCACGGAATTCCAGATCCAGGATGTGCTTGATCTCTTTCTTGATCTGCTCATCCTCTACCGGGAATACGATCTCGACACGGCGATCCAGATTTCGCGGCATCCAGTCTGCACTTCCCATGTAGATCTCCTCAGCTCCGCCATTCTGGAAGTAAAAGATCCTGCTGTGTTCCAGGAATTCTCCGACGATGGAGCGCACATGGATGTTTTCGCTCACTCCCGGGATTCCCACTTTCATGCAGCAGATGCCTCGTACCAGAAGATAGATCTGCACGCCGCAGGAAGAAGCATGATAAAGAGCTGAAATGATTGCCGGGTCACATAAAGAGTTCATCTTGGCAACAATGCATGCCGGAAGTCCTTGTTTCGCATGTTCTGCTTCTCTCTCGATCATCTGCAGGAAACGGTTTTTCATCCAGATCGGTGCCACGATCAGACGGTTCCAGCGCTTTGGCTCAGAATAACCGGAAAGCATGTTGAATGCAGCCGTCGCATCCTCTCCGAAACGTTCATCGCAGGTAAAGATACCGCAGTCTGTATAAAGTTTGGCTGTGGAATCATTGTAGTTACCGGTTGCCAGATGCACATAACGGCGGATACCGGTCTCTTCTCTTCGAACGACCAGAGTGATCTTGCTGTGTGTCTTGAGGCCGACAAGACCGTAGATTACATGGCAGCCGGCTTTTTCGAGCATTTTTGCCCAGACGATGTTATTTTCCTCGTCGAATCTGGCCTTCAGTTCCACCAGTACGGAAACCTGTTTACCATTTTCTGCTGCCTGTGCAAGCGCTGCGATGATCGGTGAATGGCCGCTGACGCGGTAAAGTGTCTGCTTGATCGCGAGAACACCAGGATCCTTCGCTGCCTGGCGCACGAAATCTACGACCGGATCAAAGCTCATATATGGATGATGCAGGAAGACATCTCCCTCGCGGATCACCTCAAAGATATCCTTGTCATTCTGGAACTGCGGCACAGGTGCCGGTGTATGTTTCGGGCTCTTGTACTCGTCAAAGCCTTCCAGTCCATAAAGTTTCATCAGCATGGTAAGATCCAGAGGTCCATTGATGCTGTAAATGTCTGCTTCCTTGATTTCAAATTCCTTCTTGAGGATATCAAGAAGACGTTCGTCCATCTTTTCTTCTGCCTCAAGTCGAATGACCTCGCCCCACTGGCGTTTCTTGAGCTGTTTCTGGATCTCTACCAGAAGATCCTCTGCCTCATCTTCGTCGATCGTGAGGTCCGCATTACGCATGATACGGTACGGATGCGCGCAGACAACATCATTGCTCAGGAAAAGCTTGCCGATATTGCGCTCAATGATCTCTTCCAGAAGGATCACGGTACGGTCGCCTTTTTTTGCGGAAGGGATCTCTACGATCCTTGGAAGTACAGAAGGCACCTGAACGGTGGCAAATTCCAGCTCTTTGGTATGTTTTTTGTTATTTTTCTTGGCGATCAGTGCGCCGATATTCAGAGTCTTATTGCGGATGAGTGGAAATGGTCTGGAAGAATCCATGGCCATCGGAGTCAGTACCGGATACACATTGTCCTCGAAATACCGGTCAACAAATTCCTGCTGTTTCTGGTTCAGATCCTCATGCTCTGCGATCAGGTGAAGTCCCACTTTCTCAAGTGCCGGAAGGACAGAACGGTTGAATGTGCTATACTGTACTTTTACGAGTTCATGTGTCTGTTTGCTGATCTCACGGAGCTGTTCTTCGGAGGTCATTCCTGCGATATCCTTTTTCTTATAGCCTGCATGCACCTGATCCTTGAGGGATGCGACACGGACCATAAAAAACTCATCCAGGTTTGAAGAGGTGATGCTTAAGAATTTCAGTCTTTCAAACAGGGGGAGGGATTTATCCCTGGCTTCGCTCAAGACTCTCTCGTCGAACTTCAGCCAGCTTAATTCCCTGTTTACATAGTATTCCGGTTTTTCAAATTTACTTAAATCCATATTTTTCCTCCTCTACGCTCTGCGGCGGCGTTTCAGCACAAGATGTATTCCAAAGACTTCCTCAAAAAACGCTACTTTGTCCTTGAGAAGTCCAAGTTCCAGAGAAATGTCACGGCTGGAGTCGATCATAAGCTGCAGTTCTCTGTCTTTGAGCACAGCCTTGAGCCCCTGCACTTTCTGATAATGGCTGCGGTCCATGGCATTCGCAAGGCGAAGGATCGCGGTCAGTTTCGCTACCAGAAGATAACGTTCCTTGTCGAGTCCCGGACCATCGTCATAATTTCCATAATAAACGAATTCTGTCGTATTATAACGTACCGCGCTGGCAATGACTCTTCGCTCTTCCGTGGAAAGTCCGATGATCTCGGTCGCCATGATGATGCGGTAAGAACACTCTGCCACATCGCCCATGCTGATGTATTTACCGCAGTCATGGAGCTGTACGGCGATCTGGAGAAGAAGACGTTCTCTTGCACCCATACCGTGGACTTTCTTCATGCTGTCAAAGATCGTCAGTGCGATATCCGTTGTGCCCTGGATATGGTTTTTGCCGCTGGAATAGCGTTTGGCAATGTTTCTGGAAGCAACCAGAATGTCATTTTCGAAATTGTGGGCGCTCTTGATGAACTTCTTCTTTTCTCCGTAATCATAGGCAATTCCGTCAAGAAGAGAAACTCCCGGAACCCAGACTGCCTCTGCCTGGAAAATGTCGAGGAAATTTTTGCAGATGACCATCGTCGGAACGATCAGGGACGCATACTCCAGATCGATCCCCATCTCATCTGCCAGTGCCTGCTCTGTCTTGTATACCGTTTCCTCATAATGCTTTCCGAACTCTTCCATTGTGAGGATATGCTCTCCGATATGCTCCTGAAAGATCGTATCTGCAAGAAAATCCCCCATCAGGATCACATTTTTGATCTCCCGGTCTTTCAGATACAGCCGCTGAAAAGCGGTCAGGTCATTTCGGATAAATTCCAGGATCAGCTGGTCGTAATGCGTCGTGGTCTTCTCAAGTTCTTTGAGCCGTTCACGGATACGCATGCTTCCCATCTTGAGGCTCTGTGTTGTTACAAGTGCATCCTTGTCAAAAAGAGACACCTGCAGCCCACCGCCTCCGACATCCAGGATCGCAGTTCCCTTCTGGATCATCTTTTTGAAGCTGGATTCTTTTGCCGCGATCGATTTGTAGCCCAGGAAATGCTGCTCTGCATTGCTGAGGATCTCTACATGGATCCCTGTACGGCGATAGATCTGTTCCTGAACGATCAGCGGATTTACCATCTCACGGAATGCACTGGTCGCACAGGCACGATAATCGGAAACTCCGAATTCCTTCATCATCTTGTCAAAATCCTTCAGGATTCCGCAGATCGCATCTACGACCTCAGGTTCCAGTCTTCCCGATGAATAGGCTCCTTTTCCGATCTCCAGGCGGTATCTTACATCGCTCAGCTGGCGGAATCCGATCTTTTTGGAAAGCTCAAAGATCTTCATGCTGACTTCATAAGAACCGATATCGATTGCTGCAAATGTTGTAATTGCCATATCCATACCCCTTCCTGCTTATCTATTAGTTTTCCTCTTTTCCGAGAAGGTGATCAATAAACTGCTGTGCAGTTCTTCCGGTAAGTCCTCCATGAGAGATCTCCCATTTGCCAGCTTCCGCAAGGAGCTGGTCTTCCGGCATCTGGATGCCATGACGGGCTGCCAGTGTCTTGACGATCGTGTGGAATTCCTTACGGTCTGGTGCACCGAAGTAGATACGAACGCCAAAACGATATACCAGAGAAAGTTTTTCCTGTACGGTATCAGAGGAGTGGATATCGTCACTATCTCCAACTTCCAGTTTGTCCCCTGCTCTTTCACGGACAAGGTGACGACGGTTGCTGGTCGCATAGATCAGGATGTTGTCCGGTTTACGCTCCAGACCACCTTCGATCACAGCTTTCAGATATTTGTATTCGATTTCAAATTCTTCGAAGGAAAGGTCATCCATGTAGATGATAAACTTGTAATTGCGGTCCTTGATCTGGGCAATGATCTCGTTCAGATCCTGGAACTGATGCTTGTAAGCTTCAATGATACGAAGTCCCTCATCATAATACTGGTTCAGGATTCCCTTGATACTGGAGGATTTACCTGTACCTGCATCACCGAACAGCAGACAGTTGTTTGCTTTTCTGCCTCGGACAAATGCTTCTGTGTTTTCGATCAGTTTCTGTTTCGGGATCTCATAGCCTACCAGGTCATCCAGACGTACATGTGCGATCCTTGTGATCGGAACGATCTGTGCTTTTCCATTCTCGTCTTTCTCGATACGGAAAGCCTTATGAAGTCCCAGCTTGCCTACGCCGAAATCCTTGTAGAACTGGACCATATCTTCCATGAATTCCTTTGTATCCTTGGCTGCTGCCAGTGTGCGGCTCATCTCGCAGATACGGTCGCGGATACGTTTGTTGAACATCTTTCCACTGTCCTTCGGTGCCTGATAGTCGCAGAGGATACCGCAGCAGGAAGTATGGAATACTTTGTCCAGAAGATTCAGGTCAAAATCATACAGTTCCTTGAAGATTGCAAAATCATGGAGTGCCAGCTCATTGATGCTTCCGTCGATATGTCCACGGATCTCGCTCGCGGTGCTGAATGCATTCTCGTTGTTCACAAGAAGCAGAGTCAGATAATTGTGCCACAGGTTTCCTGCAAATCCATAGGAACCTGCTGTCTCGATCAGACCGTTGACACATTCATAGAAATCTTCTTCCATTTCTTTTGCGTTTACGGCTGACTTCTCACAGGCATCCATAAGTGCTGTCATCTTGTCAAGGATCTCTCCATGTTCAAATCCTCTGTATAATACGCATTCTTTTACTCTGGTCATTTTTATATTTCCTCCTGCTGTCCGTAATTTCCAAGTACACGTACCCCGATCGCCTCTGCTTCAAGACCTCGAAGTGCATTTTTGACCGCCGGATCTTCCAGGTTTCCTTCGAAATCTACAAAGAAACGGTATTTCCAGTTCTGTCCCGGGATCGGTCTGGACTCGATCTTTGTCATGCTCAGGCTGTTGTAGATAAAATGTGACAGCATGTGATACAGAGTACCGCTTGCATGCGGCAGTTCGAAGCATACGCTGATCTTTCCTGCATTTTTCTCATAGATCGATTTACTGCTGACAATGATGAAACGTGTCACATTCTGGTCATTGTGGCAGATGTTTTCGGCAAGGATGGAGAGTCCGTAGAGCTCGCCTGCTGCACGGCTTGCGATCGCCGCCTGGTTTCTCTTCTGCTCTTCCTTGATCCTCTTGGCTGAAGCTGCTGTGTTTTCTGCCTTGACGGTTTTCCATGACGGATGTTCTTCGAGGTAATGCTTGCACTGTGCAAGTGCCTGAGGATGGGAATAGACAGTGTCGATCTCGTCCACGGTCACACCCGGAAGTCCCAGAAGCACGTGCTGTACGCGGACGCCCTGCTCCCCGACGATATAGAGCTGATATTCTGTCAGAAGATCATAAATATCTGTCACGATCCCCTCTGTGGAATTCTCGATCGGAAGGACTGCATAATCAGCCTTGCCAAAAGCAACCTCCTCCATCGCTGCACGGAAGGTCTTGACATGGTAGCTGTTGATCTCCTCCGGGAAATATGCTCTCATGGCCGCATAGCTGTATGCACCCTCAACTCCCTGAAAAACAACGTTTACATCTTTGAGCGGAAGTTCGTCGACCATCTTATAGTTTCGCTCTGTTCCGACACCATTCTTGGTCAGAAGCTGGTACTGGCGTTTGCGGCTGATCGCCATGATCTGCTGAAAAAGCTCCTGCGCGCCAAGGCTGTTGAAGCTTCCATGTGCCTGATTCTTGAGAACATCCAGTTTGTCCTGTTCTCTCTTCGGGTCAAGTACCTGTTTTCCTGTGTGTATCTTATATTCTGCGACATCCTCGCAGACTTTCATTCGTTTTTCAAATAACCGTAAAATCTCTTTGTCGATGACATCGATCTCCTTGCGGCATTCCTGTAAATCTATCATTCGTTATTCCCTTCCGATGCCGGTGATCCGAACACCTCTTTTCTTGTATTTACGATCCGGGTGATGTCCCCGATAAAGGACAGTGAGCCAAAGGACAGGATCACATCGTCCTTCCCTGCCATCTCAAACAGTTCCTCGACCGCTTTTGCGATATTTTTCTCCGCGTGGACATGTGGGTTGCATGGACGGATCGCTTCGGCAAGTTCCTCCGCCGGGAGTGCCCTCGGGTTATCCGGTGTCTCGATCGCAATGATCTGTTCTGCATAAGGGCAGAGTTTCCGGATAATATATGGATAATCCTTATCCCGGAAAACACCCATGATAAAAAACATCCTGCGGTCTTTGAAATATTTCCGTACAGAATCCTCGAGCATATCTGCCGCAGCCGGATTGTGTGCTCCGTCCACGATAAACAGCGGATCTCTGTGGATGATGGTCAGTCTTCCGTTCCAGTGGGTTGCCTTAAGTCCTTCCCTGCGCTGCTCTGTCGTGGTATGATAGCCTCTCTCATCCAGGATGCGTAAGGCTTCCAGTGCAAGGACTGCATTCTCTGTCTGGTAGGAACCGGCAAGTGAAAGCGTGTATTCCTCTCCGTTGTAGAGGAAACGCTGTCCGGTAAAATCTGCTTCCAGCACTTCTGCCTGGGAAATGTCTGCCGCACAGAGGTCTGCCCCTGCCTCATGACTCACGTTCTCTATGACCTTCAGTGCCTCCGGATCCTGTCCGATCGTTGCCACACTGCAGCCTGGCTTGATGATGCCGGCTTTTTTCTCCGCGATCTCTGCGATCGTGTTGCCAAGGAAGGACTGATGGTCCATACTGATCGGCACAAGAACGGCAAGTTCTGTCGTGCCGATCAGGTTTGTCGCATCTGTGATGCCGCCCATGCCGACTTCCAGGATGACCGGATCACATTTTTCTTCTGCAAAAAATAAAAATGCCACCGCCGTTTCGATTTCAAATGGGGTGGGATGCGCGAGACCTTCTGCGGTCATTTCTTCGATCACTGCAGCAACCCTGGTCGTATGTTTCGCAAACTGCTCTCTGCTGATCGGTTTTCCCTCCACCTCGATCTTTTCTCGATAAGAATATACGGATGGGGAAATATACCGTCCAACGTGATATCCGGCATTGGTCAGTGTCGTATATAAATACGCGATCACGGATCCCTTGCCGTTGGTTCCTGCTACATGAACATATTTAAGCTGATCCTGGGGATTGCCAAGACGCTTCATGATTTCCTTTATATTGGTAAGATCCAGGGCACCGCCCGCGTACTGCTCTGCGTCTCTGATGTATGCCCTGCTTTGCTGATAATCCATTTTTGTATGCTCCTGTTTCTTAGTGTTATTTGTATAAATATAACATCTGTGTATCTTTTTTTCAAGACCAGCCATACTAATTAACGCATCGTTAATATTGGTTTTGATCAAATCTTTTTTACTTCAGGAGGAACCGCTATGAACCAGAATCTGACAAACTTTTTTCTCTGCGGCTCGATCGGATGGTGCATGGAGATTTTCTGGACCGGGCTTCACTCCCTTTTGTCCGGCCAGTGGACAATGACAGGCAAAAGTTCGCTTCTCATGTTCCCTATCTACGGCTGTGCCTCCATCATCGCTCCTTTGTATGCACGGATCTCCTCCCTGTCTTTCGTCTGCCGCGGACTTCTCTATATGCTGGGATTTTATATGGTCGAATTCATAAGCGGCAGTTTTCTCAGAGAAATCGGCATCTGTCCATGGGATTACTCCGCCGCCCGTTTTCAGTACAGAGGAATCATCCGGCTCGACTATGCTCCTCTCTGGTTTGCCGCAGGATTGATTTTTGAAAAAATACTTACGAAATCTGCTTGAAAAATCGATTCTTGTAGTATATGATTGTGCAAGAGAGAATTTTATTGAATTTTCGCAACATCAATAAGGGAGGTTTCTTATGAGACATTTAATGAGCCCGCTGGATCTTTCCAAAGAAGAACTTGACGATCTTCTGACTCTTGCCAGCGACATTGAAAAAAATCCATCAAAGTATGCGCATGTCTGCGATGATAAGCGACTTGCCACCTGTTTTTACGAACCAAGTACACGTACACGTTTAAGTTTTGAAGCAGCCATGATGAATCTTGGCGGCAAGGTTTTAGGTTTCTCTTCTGCCGGTTCCAGTTCCGCTGCCAAAGGCGAAAGTGTTGCCGATACGATTCGTGTCGTTTCCTGTTATGCAGATATCTGTGCTATGCGTCATCCGAAAGAAGGTGCTCCGCTCGTAGCTTCTATGGCTTCTTCTATTCCTGTTATTAACGCCGGTGACGGTGGTCATCAGCATCCTACTCAGACCCTCACTGATCTTCTTACTATCCGTTCCCTCAAGGGAAGACTTGACAACCTTACGATCGGTCTGTGTGGCGACCTGAAATTCGGACGTACCGTTCATTCTCTGATCGAGGCACTGGTACTTCGTTATTCAAACGTTAAATTTGTCCTGATCTCACCGGAAGAACTTCGCGTACCAAGCTACATCCGTGAAGATATCCTTGAGAAGAATAACGTAGAATTCGAAGAAGTAGAGCGTCTGGAAGATGCACTTCCGAAGCTTGACATCCTCTACATGACACGTGTACAGAAAGAACGTTTCTTCAACGAAGAAGATTACGTACGCATGAAGGATTTCTACATCCTCGACAAACAGAAAATGGAACTGGCTCCGGAGGATATGTTCATTCTTCATCCGCTTCCGCGTGTGAACGAGATCGCTGTTGAAGTAGATGATGATCCGCGTGCCGCATACTTCAAGCAGGCACAGTATGGTGTCTATGTCCGTATGGCACTGATTCTTAGATTACTGGAGGTGGAAGTATAATGTTAAACGTTGGAGCACTTCACGAAGGTTTCGTACTTGACCATATCAAGGCCGGCAAAGCCATGACCATCTATCATGACCTGAAACTCGACAAACTTGATTGCACCGTTGCCATCATCAAAAATGCAAAGAGCAACAAGATGGGCGTCAAGGACATCATCAAAGTAGAATGCCCGATCGAAAACCTCGACCTGGACATCCTCGGTTTCATCGATCACAATATCACCGTCAACATCATCAAAGACGAGAAGATCGTTGAAAAAAGAATCCTGAAGCTTCCAAAGCAGATCACAAATGTTATCAAATGCAAGAACCCTCGCTGCATCACTTCCATCGAGCAGGGTCTGGATCAGGTATTTATCCTTTCCGACCCGGAAAAAGAAGTTTACAGATGTAAATACTGCGAAGAGAAATATCGCGGCAAACGTAATAAATAATCCTGTCTTTTAATAATACCCAAAAGCGACCATACAGGAACTTGGATATGTTCTTGGATGGTCGTTTTGTTTTATCTGATATGTTTCTTTAGCCAGTCTATCAGAATCCCACTATATGGTTCTTTCATTTCACGCTGCTCCATATAATTTTTATAAATTTTTCATATCAGTATTGTCTTGCTTTTTTATTTAATTTTATCCAAACAGTCAAAAAAACGGCATAATCTACACTTCTGTAAATTATGCCGATGTTTATGGCCTTTATTCTTATTTCTGTGCGAGCCGGTCGATAAGCCGGGTTATGTCGTTGAGTGATCATCTATCTAGGCCAGCCGTTGCCAGCTGGCTCGAGCGACCCACCTGAAAGCACGACGGGCAGCCGTATCGCTTTCGTTTCGGTCTTGCTTCAAATGGAGTTTACATGTGCCCGTTCTGTTACCACAACGGCGGTAGTCTCTTACACTGCCTTTCCACCCTTACCTCCAAAGGAGGCGGTTTATTTCTGTTGCACTGGTCTGGGAGTCACCTCCACCGGACGTTATCCGGCATCCTGCCCTGTGAAGCCCGGACTTTCCTCGTCTGTACCCTTTCGTCTGTACAGCCGCGATCACCTGACCTGCTCGCACGAATGCTATTCTAACACGAATCCCGCTTTAAGTAAAGTACTATAAATAAGTAAATTGAAAAATTATACCCGGCTGCTTTACTTAACCTTTACAGTCACTCTTTTATATACACCGTTGCTGGCAAGAATATATATGCTGCAGCTTCCCTTCGCCTTTGCCCGGATCACCCCGTTTTGGCTTACCGTTGCAATTTTGCTGTTGGTAGTGTAATAGCGGTAGGAACTCGGGTGGGAAAGCAGCTCCTTTTTACGGTTCTCACTTGTAAGCTGACACTTCAGCCTGAAGGTTTTGCCCGGTTTCAGGATAACTGTGGTCCTGTTTACTTTAATCGAAAAAGCATTTGTTGTACGTGCCTTTTTCATGGCAACATGCACTTCATTGGATTTGGCAATGTAGATTTTTCTGCCTTTCACCATTTTATAAGCAGCAACAAAATACTTATACTCACGGTTCGACTTCAGATTCTTATGTGTCATGGAAAGCTTTCCATTTTTAACCGTTCCGGCCTTTTTATAATTTATGCTTCCGTCACAGTAGCACCAGAAAACATCATAACCGGCTGCACCAGGATACTTTCTCCAGGAAACGACAATGCTGTTCTTCTGTGCCTTGCCCGCTGCAAAAAATACCGGAAGTTTCAGACGATAAACGTCCTTCCCGCTCAGTTTGGACTGATCGGCCTGCTCGATCGTGAAGATACCTTTCCTGAAAGTAATCCTGTAATTTGGATTAGAACCGGAAGCCTGGGAAACTGTGATCGGATAGATTCCCACCTTTTCACCGGCTTTTCGTTTTACTGTGATTCCTGATAAAGTGTCTTCTCCCACCAGACCTTTCGCCGTATAAGTAAGGACAGGATCTGCTTTACCGGCGATTTTATTCTTATTGTCAGCAGTTACCGTGATATTTTTCGGAGCGACCGTTATAATCACTTCTCTGGAAACAGCAAGATAATTCTGGCTCTCATCCATGGAAACTGTGATCTTCGCTGTTCCTGCATTTCTGATCGTCACGGTTCCATCCTCGCTTACCGTGGCAACTTCTTTATTATCACTTGCAAACCGAATAGCAGACTCTGTGTCTTTCGCCTTTGCCGTGATCTTAAATGCCGGATCTCCGTAAGTCACTTTATAGGAAAGCTTATCTACAACAAGACTGTGACCGAGCTTTCTGACAGTTATGGTGACTTCTTTCTGCGCTGCTGTATAGTTTGCAGTCTCTGCAAGAAAAACAGTCAGAGTTGCTGTGCCGGTTCCTGCGATCGTTACCATGCCGTTTTCGTCAACTGCTACAACTTTGTCGTCGCTGCTTGCATAAGTTTTCAGTCCATCACCCTTATTACTTACATTCAGCCTGAAAGTCTCTTCTCCATAATCCTTATCTGTGACCTCAGATACGCTGAGTGCCGGATCTGCCTTTGCTACGACAAATTCAGCGGAGGAACCTTCTGGTTTCAGGTTGTAATTCTTGTCTTTGATCGTTGCTGTCACGGTATAAGTTCCTGCGAGAGACGGTACTTCCGTTCCATTTACCTCGGTTCCGTCGTTTGCTTTGCCTGCATAAGTCAGAATGATCTCCGGATCATCCTCTCCCACCAGTCCGTTCAGAACTGCGGTCGCAGGAGTGATCGTTCCTTCATATGTTCCGCCATTTGGTGTGATCTTAACTGTAATCTCTTTCGGGACAACCGTCACGGTCACTTCTTTCTGATCCGCAGTATAGTTTGCACTCTGTGCAAGGGAAACGGTCAGGGTTGCGGTGCCGGCTCCAACGATCGTTACCACACCGTTTTTGTCCACCGTCACAACTTTATTGTTGCTGCTTGCATAAGTTTTCACGCCATCGCCTTTGTTGCTCACTTCCAGCTTAAAGGCTTCTTCTCCATATTTTTTGTCTTTGACTGCGGATACGCTGAGTGCCGAATCTGCCTTTGCTACGACAAATGCTGCGGAGGAACCTTCTGGTTTCAGGTTGTAGTTCTTATCTTTGATCGTTGCTGTCACAATATAAGTTCCTGCAAGAGACGGTACTTCTGTTCCATTTACCTCTGTTCCGTCGTTTGCCCTGCCTGTGTATGTCAGGGTGATTTCCGGGTTATCTTTTCACACCAGTCCGTTCAGAACTGCGGTTGCGGGAGTGATAGTTCCTTCATATATTCCGCCGTTTGGTGTGATCTTAACTGTGATCTCTTTCGGAGCAACCGTTATGGTGACTTCTTTCTGATCTGCTGTATAGTTTGCAGTCTCTGCAAGGGAAACGGTCAGGGTTGCGGTGCCGGCTCCAACGATCGTTACCACACCGTTTTTGTCCACCGTCACAACCTTGTCGTTACTGCTTGCGTAAGATTTCACGCCATCGCCTTTATTGCTTACTTCCAGCTTGAAGGCTTCTTCTCCATATTTTTTGTCTTTGACCGCGGATACGCTGAGTGCCGGATACGCCTTTGCCACAATAAATGCTGCAGAGGCACCCTCTGTTTTCAGGCTGTAATTCTTATCTTTGATCGTTGCTGTCACGGTATAGATTCCTGCAAGAGATGGCACCTTCGTTCCATTTACCTCTGTTCCGTCGTTTGCCCTGCCTGTGTATGTCAGGGTAATCTCCGGGTTATCTTTTCCCACCAGTCCGTCCAGAGCAGCCACTGCCGGGACAATGATTTCTCCATAGATCCCGCCGTTCGGTGCGATCTTCGCACTGATCTCTTTCGGAACAACCGTCACGGTCACTTCTCTGGAAACTGCGAGGTAATTCTGGCTCTCATCCATGGAAACTGTGATCTTCGCTGTTCCTGTATTTCCGATGTTTACAGTTCCATCTTTGCTTACTGTGGCAACCTCTTTATTATCACTTGCAAACTGGATACCGGATTCTTTATCTCCTGCCTTCGCTGTGATCTTAAATGCCGGATCTCCGTAAGTTACCCTGTAAGAAATCTTATCTACCACAAGGCTGTGTTCGATCTTTCCGACAGCTACGGTGACTTCTTTCTGATCTGCTGTATAGTTTGCACTCTCTGCAAGGGAAACGGTCAGCGTTGCTGTGCCAGTTCCAATGATCGTTACCACACCGTTTTTGTCCACTGTCACAACCTTGTCGTCACTGCTTGCGTAAGATTTTACGCCATCGCCTTTGTTGCTCACTTCCAGCTTAAAGGCTTCTTCTCCATATTTTTTGTCTTTGACTGCGGATACGCTCAACTGTGGATCTGCTCTCTTTATTGTAAATTCAGCAGAGCTGCCGTCTTCTTTCAGACTGTAATTGCTGTCTTTGATGGAAGCAGTCACCGTGTAGGTTCCGGCTTTGGACGGCACTTTTCCGTCTGCTGCAGTACCGTCGTTTGCCCTGCCTGCATATGTCAGAATGATCTCCGGATCATCCTCTCCCACCAGTCCGTTCAGAACCGCGGTCGCAGGAGTGATCGTTCCTTCATATATACCGCCGTTTGGTGTGATCTTAACTGTGATCTCTTTCGGGCTGATATCTGCTGTGGTACTTGTCTGCTGCCCGTTATCTGCCAGGATATAATCCCCTGCCGATCCGCCGCCCAGCACAGGCTTTGTGATCGTAACAGTTTTCCCTTTGGCTGCATTGCTGTCTGCAAAAGTACCTTCTGCACTTACTGTAAGGCTGTCACCTTTCACTGCTCCTGCAAACACGGCTTTGCTGTAATCCAGTTCCGCATCCGCTGTTCCGTCATATACCTTGCCTTTTGCAGTGATTCCGGAGATCACAACTTCCCGCTGCCGGATCGTATAAGCCTTCGTATCGGAAGCAGCGGTAAAATCACCATTTTCGGATACACTGACCCTGACTTCATAAGTTCCTGCGTGTATCGGGGCTTCTGTCTGCCAGGTTCCATTTACGTTGTATTCAACTTTGATATTGACATTGCTGTTTGTTGTATATGCCAGATCTGCCGGCTGTCCGTCGTATTCCTTATCCAGCGTACCTGTGATTTTTACATTTGCTGTCTGACGGCTGACATTTACTGCGATCTGGCTGTCGGCAGGTTTGTCACCGCCTTTGTATTCTGTCACACCCTGCGGATGATATGCAACTGTCAGTTTATAAGTGCCTGCTTCCAGAGTATCCAGATACTCTCCGCTGAATGTGATCCTGTCTTCGAAAACTGTATAATCCTTTCCCTCTGTCAGAGTGGTTTCTCCGTTTCTTACAGACGCTACGGTGTTTCCATTTAATGTTACTTTCGCGTCCACGGAAGCTTTGGTTGTTCTTGTGTAGTCGATGGAAGAATCCACAACTACAGAATCTTTAAATACAGCTACCCCATCAGAATTGACGATCGTCTGGTTTCCTGCATTGTCTGTAACACGGGCATAGACCACATACCTGCCGCTTTCTGTCAGGGAAAGTTTCTCCTCTGCATTCCATGGAAGCCATGTGCCGTTTGCATCATAGGATTCCTCCGCACTGACCGCCTGGTATTCTACAGAAGCAATTCCACTGGCACTATCTGCACCTGTGATGTCAACAGAAACCTTATCCTTGAACCAGTAACCATAAGTAATATTCTTCAGGGAACTGTCAAATGTATTTTCCCCGATCCGGATACTGCCTGACGGCATTCCGGTATCAATTTTGAAGGTTACTGTTTTTTTATCGGTAACGGCACCTGTTGCAGTCTCTTTCAGATAATATCCTGCAGACTGTTCTCCCTGCTCTGTGTAATCCCCAAGCGAATCCTTCCAGTCTGTTTTGTCCATCGATATCTGGTATCCACTGTCCGGTACAAGTTTCACAGGGCTTATATACCAGTCATTGTTACCTTTCGTTCCGGAAACCTGTGCAGCTGCTGAACTCTGCAGATAACTGATGCTCCAGTTCTGGGAAACACCCGTGGCACCGGTAAGTGTATAGTTATCATTTCCAAGGTCTGTTACCGTTGCAGTATAGCTGTCACCTGCTTCTGTCTGTGTATTGCCTTTATAGGCAATTGCAAAAGAATCGCCCTCTACTGCATTCGCAACTGTCGCCGATACGCTCTGCTCACTTCCTGTATAAATCAGATCTGTTTTCGACCAGGTTAAGTCTGCCGGAAGTGGTGCGATCATGAAGGAAGTTTCCGCTTCTGCCCCTGCATAGTTTCCATTCTCCGGCACAACCACTTTCACATAGTAAGTACCTGCGTTCTTTGGTACTCCTCCATTTGTGGCTGCACCATCTGCTGCGGTCGTCATATCTGTACAGCCGGCATCTGTATAGTACGTACAGGTAAAACCGGAGGCGTCGTATAACGCCGTGATGTCACTTTCACCTGACTTAACTGTTATGCTTGGTGTATTCGCCTTCTGTCCATAGGTCCAGTCATCCATGGTCACTGTCGGATTAATTTTCGCTTTTTTAATCTCAAAATCAGCACTTATGGTCTGGCCGCCAAGCGTGACTTTTACCGTATATTGTCCCGAATTTACCGGTGCGGCACCTTCACTTGTAGCACCGCTGTTGCTGCTGTTGGTCTTCGTGCCGTCTTTCAGATAATATACGATATCCGCTTCATTATCTGTCTGATAAGCAATGCCATTTGTCACGGTTGCTCCGGTATAAGTATTGCCGGAATAGTATGCATCAGCTGCTGCCAGGGTTAAATCTAATTTACCGGGATTAAATTCACAATCTGGCTTCGCCGTACATGTTGCAATGATTTTATCAGCACTTGTTGAATAACTCCATGAATGAAGATGATCACTTACGTACAGACACTTTTCAGTTGTATCATAACTTATAGAATGAAAGCCATCATCATAAGTAATCCTTTTGCACATCTCCGGAGACGTTCCAGGGGTTGTAATTGTACATGGGAAACTATTTACCTTAACACTTGCAGTTCCTTTGAAGTCATCTTGTATGGTAAATTTTTTTCCTGAAGACATGACAATATCGCAATCATTATTTTCAAAGGTTACATTTCCAATAGTAGCTGATACATTGGTTTGTCCTTCTAGATAAATTCCCCAATCAAAATTTTGAATTTTTCCACCAACAACTTTAATTTTCGCTGCATTTATTCCTATAGTTATAGGGCTCTTCTTCGAAGATGTTGATGTAATGGTTCCGCCATACATATTGACGGTTCCTCTTACAATACAACCCTCACCAATACCTGTATTACCGCCACAGTCCAATATCGTTCCATTTTGAATATTTATTGTTCCATCATTATCGAACCACCCATTCTTTACAATAATTCCATGGTCAAAAGAACCAGTTGCATTAAATTTAGCATTCTTAAGGTTAACAACCCCTCCGTTTTGAATTATGGGAACTCCACCGTCCGTTAAACCCTCATAAGTACCGCCCTCAAAAGTAACTGTTGCATCTTTATTTTTATTGTTCAGAAAAACATTATTATCAACATTCACCGTATACTCATTAATAATCGTTAACTCTTTACAAGCATTTTCTATACTAATAAAACAGCCATCATCATCCCCTGGCATATTAATGTCTCCAGTAATCTCCAGAGTAACTTTCTCTGTAGTGTCAAGAGTAATTACACCACCGAAGGGATCGCGAGGCCCAGTCTTAGTATATGTTCCACCCTGTACCGTATACGTTCCTCCTGAAGTGATCTTTACATTTTCCCCCGGCGAAATCGTATTTGCAGCCGCTGTTCCCACTGCCATCTCACTGCCGCTGCTAAAAAGAGCAACTCCATCCGTAAAGTCTTCCTCCACTTCCACGGCATCCTCAGTATCATCTTCATCCTGGGATTCTGAAAGATCCTGGATCTCCACTTCTCCACTTTCCTCAACATCCTCTGTCTCAGGTTCTTCTGCAGATTCTTCTGCAGCTTCAAAGATCACATCCTCATTGTCTTCGCCGTCTTCGAATTCCTGCATTTCCACATCAGCCGCCCAGATGAGGGATTCCGGTACCACAGATGTGATCAGCACTGTTCCTGTCAGAATCGCAGAAAGCAGTTTCCGGCTCTTTTTCGCTAATTCGTTTTTCTTCATTTTGTTCCGTTCCTCCTTCCACATTTTATATTTTATGAAATTATTATACTTTACAGAACAAAATTAAGTAATGCCCATCAGAAGCCAAAAAAGTGCCTTTTTTTCTGAGTGTCTGAAAAATGCGGGAGAGATAATGTTTGATCGTATTGACTGACATGGACAGGTGGTCTGCGATCTCCCGGTTGGTCCAGCCTTTGCTTGCAAGCATGGCTATGGAAAATTCCATAGGTGTCAGCTTATCTGTAACAGAGCTCTGAAGCTGTGGATTATGAATATCCATCCAGCCGCGGCTGAAAGCAATGACTACCTGTGAAAGCCGTTTGTAATTTTCCGGTTCTGTTGGTTTGATACAGGCTTCGATCTGGCCAAGCATCAGTCCGTGGTGCTCGATGAACGGTTCCAGAAATCCATCCGGTTTCGCCATGTTCCATGCTTTCATCAGGATTTCACTGGCCTCCTCGTGTTTCTTCTGGTTATTCAGGCACATGATGATCACGCAGTAGAGATACTCCATAGCAATGGGATAACAGCCATCAAGCATCAGAAAAACTGACTGACATAATCCCAGTGCCCGCTCATATTCTTCATTCAGATAAGCATTGTGTGCGAGGATATAGATTGCATAAGCACGAATACCCGCCGGCAGGTACGGCAGAAAATCCTTGAGAGGTGGAAGTCCGTCTGCCGGAAGATGCATCAGAACCGTTGCCAGATAGCCGGCAAAAACACAGGAAGCCATAACTTCTTCTGATGCAGAGTTTTCTTCTGCAAGACGAAGGCATTCCTGGATGTTTCGAAATCCCATCCTGGAAGCAGATGGATTTCCCAGCGTAAGATTGGAAAAAGAATACAAAAGTCCTGCGGACAGGCGCAGGCAGAGATCTTTGTCCTGCAGATAAAGCTCCGCAATGTTTCTGCATTCCTGCGCGCGTCCTGAAAAATAATATAACTCCGCCTGTGCGATCTGCCGTTGATCCGGATCCTGAAAAGCATCCACAGTAGCCTGTGCCTGTCCGGGAGCAAAGGAACTGTTTATCAAAGGCATAAGATGAGCGGAAAAAGAATCACACATCAAAACAGCTCCCCCCTACAAACTCCCGAAGAAGAGAGTTCCGTGGGATATCATCGCTCGGCACGGCGACAAAATAGTCAAAGAATTTCAGAAGGCGCTTCGCCTCGATATATTCCGGCTCGTCCTTGCCGATCCCGAACAGAAGCGGCTCTGCATAAAGCTTCAGGCAGGCCAGTTCATAAACTAGTGCGGAGTTAAACATCACATCTGCCTCTTCCTGATACGGGAAGATGTTTGCTTCCTCTCCTCTTCTTACCGACGGCCATCTGGCGATCGTGTCCTTTGCACTCGTTCCACGCGTTCTCGCATCACGCACGATCCTTCGGATCAGTCTGCCATCCGTGGTCGGGATACGGTTGTGTTTGTCGATATTCAGCTGTGTCAGCGCACTGATATAGATCTTGAATTTACTTTCTTTCGGGAGGGAATGACTCAGTTTGTCATTAAGTCCATGGATTCCCTCGATAACGAGGACATCCTCTTTCCCAAGCTTAAGGAAATCTCCCCGATATTCTCTGCGGCCTGTCACAAAGTTAAATACCGGCAGTTCAATGCGTTCGCCTCGAAGAAGTGCCAGCATATCTTCGTTGAATTTCTCCACGTCCAGTGCTTCCAGGCATTCATAATTTCTCTCGCCGTATTCATCCAGCGGTGTATCTTCTCTGTTTTTGAAATAGTTGTCTACAGCGATCGGATGCGGCTTCATGCCATGTGCTGTGAGCTGGATTGACAGCCGATGCGAAAAACTGGTCTTTCCTGATGAAGACGGGCCTGCGATCATGATAAATTTCTTGCTGCCATCCTCCACGATCTGCTGCGCGATCCTGGAGATCTTGGCTTCCTGAAGCGCTTCCTGCACCAGAAGGATGTTCCGCACGCCCTCACTGGTGATGCGGTCGTTCAGATCACCGACATAGGAAATGTCCATTTTCTCCGCCCATTCCTGCGATTCCTTCTGCACCTGGAAGATTTTTTCCTCCGGGGCGAATGGCGGGATCACGGATGGAGCCTTGCGCTCCGGCAGTTCCAGAACAAATCCCTCATCATAGAGTTTGAGGTCAAAATACTTCACATATCCGGTATGGTCTGCCATATATCCGTAAAAATAATCGTCATAATTTCCGATACTGTAAATATTCACCTTGGAAACACGGCGGTACCGAAACAATTTCTCCTTGTCATACATATGATGACGGTGGAACAATGCGATCGCCTCATCTGTATTGACAGAACGTTTACAGATCGGGATTTTCGCCTTCGCGATCTCATGCATCTGTGTTCTGACCTGATCCAGAAATTCCCGATCCAGTCCTGCAAATCCATTTATCGTAAAATAATAGCCAGATCCGACAGAATAATGGATCTCTACTTTCTCAACCGTGTCCTTGCCTGCCACATCGTAGATTGCTTTGAGCAGTACAAGGCAGGCACTTCTCTTGTAGGTAGAAAATCCAATGTGGTCTCTGGTCGTGATAAATTCTACCTGACAGTCACCCTTGACTCTCTTGTGAAGTTCCCGAAGCCTCCCATCTACTGTGACCAGTATGACCGGGGCCTCTGTGTCCTTCTGGTATTCATTAACAATATCCCTGTAGGAAGTTCCACAGGGATATTCTTTCGTTTCGCCATTGATTGTTACTTTTGCCATATTCTGTTCCATAAAAACCCTCCCGTTTTTATAGTCGGTTACAGTATTACATACGGGTTTTTTATTTTTGCACATGTGGTCGGAAGTTCCGGGAAGTTTTCGCCGAGCTTCTTTTTCATGGCATCCATAAAAATATATTCTGTGCCGTAGTGACCGGCATCTATGATTGCCAGCCCTGAGGCTACTGCATCAATTCCTGTATGGTGGTCGATATCACCGGTGACATACACATCCGCACCTTTGGCAAGTACGTCTGAGATCATGCTCTTGCCGCTTCCTGTACAGATCGCAGCTCTGTGCACCGGCTGCTCAAGATCTCCATAAATTTTGACATCATTCAGCGAAAGCGCAGCCTTTACAAATTCTCCGCATTCTCTGAGGCTCATCTGCTTCGGAAGCATGCCGACACGGCCCAATCCCTCACAGCGGTCCCCGGTCTCTTCTGTCACAGAAAGAACTTCCCGCTCCTCAAGTTTCAAATAATCTGCACTCAAATCTGCCATGCCAAGGACATCATAATTCGTATGCATGGCATAATAGCAGATATGATTCTGGATCAGGCGCATGATCCTCCTTCCGGTGAAATCATGATTGTTGATCTTTTTGATTCCACTAAAGATCATCGGATGATGCGTAATGATCATATCTGCCCCCGCCTGGATCGCTTCTTCCAGAGTTTCCTCCGTCAGATCCAGTGCAAGAAAAACATGAGAAACTTCTGCCTCATCATCACCAACCAAAAGTCCTACATTGTCCCAGTGTTCTGCTGCTTTTGCCGGATATTTATTCTCCAGCCACGCTGTCAGTTCCTTTACTTTCATATCGGTCCAGGGCAGCCAGGATTAGCTGCCGCTCCTCCTCAACTTCTTTTTTGCGATCGATTGCCGTCTCCCCGGAAGCATTTTTGAGTTTCTCAAGGATCTCGCCATGAATCCTTAGTTCTCTCTCAAGAAACTTCTCAAGAACCGGATGCTTTCTCTCAAGAAGGATTTTTCCAAACATTTCCTCCTGCGCGCTCCACACCTCAGGCTCCGTTTCCGTATTTCGTTTCACCTTCATGATCGGATAAAACTTACCGTCCTCAAGGATCATCTCTTCTTCTATGATATGGAATCCATTCTCCAGAAGAAAATGCCTGAAATGTGGAATATCTGACTGCGGCTGAAGGATCATTTCCTGAAAATCATCCCAGACGCTTCTGCCATCGTTAAGGATACGCTCCATCAGAGGACCGCCCATGCCGGCAATGACAAGGGTATCTCCCTCGCCATGTCCGATATCGGCAAGTCCGTCACAGCGTCTTGTCTCTATGTAAGAGCCCAGTCCGTACTGTTCAATATGCTCGTGCGCACGAGACAACGGTCCCTCCGCAACATCTGTTGCGATCGCGCTTGGAATCCTGTTCTCAAGTTTCAGGTATACCGGCAGATATCCATGATCACATCCCACATCTACCAGCCGGTTTCCTTGTGTCACCAGATCGGCGATCGCGCCAAGTCTCCTGGAAATCTGTACAGATGCGCCCATCAGTCCAGATAATCCTTCAGTTTGCGGCTGCGGCTCGGATGACGCAGTTTACGCAGTGCTTTGGCTTCGATCTGACGGATACGCTCTCTTGTAACGTTGAATTCCTTACCAACTTCCTCAAGGGTACGTGCACGTCCATCGTCCAGTCCGAAACGCAGTCTCAGGACTTTCTGTTCTCTCTCGGTAAGAGTTCCGAGAACTTCGATCAGCTGTTCCTTGAGAAGAGTAAATGCTGCTGCATCTGCCGGTACCGGCACGTTGTCATCCTGGATGAAATCTCCAAGGTGGCTGTCCTCCTCCTCACCGATCGGAGTTTCCAGAGATACCGGTTCCTGAGAGATCTTGAGGATCTCACGTACTCTGTCAACATTCATATCCATCTCTTCTGCGATTTCTTCCGGGGTAGGTTCACGGCCTAACTCCTGGAGTAACTGACGGGAAACGCGGATCAGCTTGTTGATAGTTTCTACCATATGCACAGGGATACGGATCGTTCTTGCCTGGTCAGCGATCGCTCTTGTGATCGCCTGACGGATCCACCATGTTGCATAAGTACTGAATTTATATCCCTTGCGGTAATCGAATTTCTCAACGGCTTTAATAAGACCTAAGTTTCCCTCCTGGATCAGATCCAGAAACAGCATTCCACGTCCTACATAACGCTTTGCAATGCTGACTACAAGACGAAGGTTAGCTTCTGCCAGACGTTTCTTGGCATCCTCATCGCCCTGCTCCATACGCTTTGCAAGCTCGATCTCCTCATCTGCTGTAAGAAGGCTGACTTTACCGATTTCCTTGAGGTACATACGGACAGGGTCTTCAATGCTGACACCTTCCGGTACAGAAAGATCGATCTTGTCCAGTTCGATCTCTTCCTCATCATCCAGCTTATCCAGCTCTGCATCATCGTCCAGCATCAGGCTGTCATCATTGCCTGAAATACGGAGCACATCGACTCCGCTGGCTTCCAGGAAATCGTATACCTTTTCCATCTGTTCAACTTCAAGAGGCTGGTCTTTGAAGAAATCACTGATCTCCTGGTATTCCAGTACGTTCTTTTTCTTTTTTGCAAGCTCCAGAAGCTCAACCAGTTTTTCGCTGAATTTGCCCATATTCATTTCCATAGGTGCTTATTCCCTCCATATAGTGTTTATATTTTATCCTTATTCAAAAGAAATATGCAGATCCCGGCGTTTTCGGCTGAGTTCCTCTAATTCTTTTTTTGCTTTGATGATTTCCTGAAGTCCCGCCATATCCGTGGGATTCCAGTTGCGGTTTCTTTCTGCAAGACTCTCTGTCTTGATCCGAAGAAGCGTGTCGGCAAAAGCCTGATCCTGCTCCTTGGGAGTCTCCAGATGGATCGTCGCATTAAACAGCGATGCAACTTCTCTCTGCTCTTCACTGTCTGTGAAACTGTTCAGGAGTCTGGCCGGATTTACCTCGCCTTCTTCCCTCTGAGAAAAAAGCATCTGCGCTACTTCCCTGTACAGGGGAACCACAAAGTCCTCCGGTGTCAGATACTGTGCCACTTTGTCAAAGATCTTAGGATAGGTGACGATCCAGGTCAGCATCAGTTTCTGCGCCTGATCAGAAGCACTGTCCTTCTTTTTCTTAGGTGCACCTTCCTGACTTTTCTTTGGCTGGATGCGGCGTTCTGCCGGTGTGCCCTTAAGAGCCAGTGTATTGACTCTCTTACGGAGATCCTCCACGCTGATACCGTACTGACCGCGGTACTTCTTAACGATCGCCTCGATATAGAGGTTCCGCTCCAGTTCATCCTTCAGTTCCAGAAGCATCTCTGCACAGCGTTCAAAGAAACGGTTCTGCCCCTGCGGCTCCTCCATCGGGAACTCGCTCTCTGCAATACTGACCCGGAACATAAAGCTGTCCGACGCCTGCTCAAGCCGTTCCTCAAAGGCTTCCGCTCCAAGGTTCTTGATGAATTCATCCGGATCCTTATATGGCCGCAGATTCACAACTCTGGAATTGACGCCAGCTTCCCGCAGGATCGGGATTGCACGGAGCGCCGCACGGACACCTGCCTCATCACTGTCGTAGAGAAGCAGGACTTCCTGCGTATAACGCTTCAGAAGGCTGGCATGGCCGGAAGTCAGTGCCGTTCCAAGCGAAGCCACCGCATTCGTAAAACCTGCCTGATGCATGGAGATCACATCCATATATCCTTCACAGAGGATCAGATATTTCCTCCTCGTCGTCCTCGCAACATTAAGTCCGTACAGGTTACGGCTCTTATCAAAGATCTTGGTCTCCGGGGAGTTCAGATACTTCGGTTTGCCGTCACCCATCACACGTCCGCCAAAACCGATCACACGGTTATTGACATCCATGATCGGAAAGATCACACGGTTCCAGAACTTATCATACATACCATGACGCTCGTCCACATTAAAAAGCCCGGATTCCCGAAGCCGGTCATCACCGTAGCCCTTGGACTTAAGGAACTGATACAGTCCTCCGCCGAATTTGTCCGAATACCCAAGCCCGAACTTACGCATCGTCTCCTCACTGAGCCCGCGCCCTGTAAGGTACTGATACCCCTGCGCGCCCTTCTCTGTACGGAGCTGATAGTAGAAATACTGCGCGGCCTGCTTGTTGATCTCCAGAAGTTCTGCACGCTCCTGTGCCTTCTCTCTCACTTCTCTGGAATATTCGATCTTGGGAAGTTCCACTCCCGCGCGGTCAGCGAGATGCTTCAGCGCCTCGCCAAACGTATAATTCTCATATTCCATGATAAAATTAAAAACATTCCCACCGGCTCCGCAGCCAAAACAATAATACATCTGCTTCCCCGGTGTTACGGAAAATGAAGGTGTCTTCTCATTGTGGAAAGGACATAATCCAAAGTAGGAACTGCCCTTCCTGGTTAATTTCACATATTGGGATACCACATCTACAATATCATTCTTCTGACGTACTTCTTCAATGATATCGTCCGAATAACGCATTGCCCATCCTCCTCTGCTGCTTAATAGCCTTCCCAGGACTTTGGTATGTATATCTGCCGGAACTTCTCCATGGAATACTGGTCTGTCATACCAGAAAGGTAATCACAGACCGCCTGGGATCCGGACTCTCCTCGCTTCATGAGTTCCTGATATTCCCTGGACATCTGCTCCGGGTTCTCGATATAATATTCATATAGTTTCTTAAGCATTCTTACTGCTTTGTGTTCTTCTTTCTTTGCCTCCGGATGCGTATATACATTCTGGAACATAAGCGTCCGAAGATCCATCAGTGCCTCATAGATCTCCCCTGACATCTCGATATGATCTCTGTCAAGGCTGTTCTCAATAATATCGTGCACAAAAGTATTCAGCCGCTCTCTCGTCGTATATCCCAGAAGCATCCGAAGTGTGACAGGGATATCATCCTCTGTCAAGATACCTGCTCTCTGGGCATCGTCCATGTCATGATGGATATACGCGATCTTGTCAGAAAAACGAACGATCTGTCCCTCCAGTGTCGCGGGATTACCGCTGAGACGATGATTCAGGATGCCGTCTCTTACTTCCCATGTGAGGTTCAGGCCCTCGCCGTTCTTCTCAAGGATCTGTACCACCCGGATACTCTGTCTGTAGTGGGTAAAGCCTCCCGGGTGAATCTCATCCAGTGCATGTTCACCTGCATGACCAAATGGTGTATGTCCGAGGTCATGTCCAAGTGCGATCGCCTCTACCAGATCTTCATTCAGCCGAAGGGCTTTGGCAATCGTTCGGGCAATCTGTGATACCTCCAGTGTATGTGTAAGGCGGTTCCTGTAATGGTCCCCGTGAGGTGCAAGGAACACCTGCGTCTTATCCTTCAGTCTGCGAAATGCCTTGCTGTGGAGAATCCGGTCGCGATCCCTCTGATAGACAGTCCTGACATCGCACTCCTCCTCTGTGCGTTCCCTCCCCCTGGAATGAACACTGTGCGCTGCGTATGGACTCAAAACTTTAAGTTCCTGCTGTTCCATCTTCTCTCTGATATTCATAGGCATATCCTCTACAGTCTAAAACACTATTAATCACAGTAACTAAAATACCCTATATTAATTATATTCTACATAATGTTTCAAATTCCTCTTTTTTTCAAAAAAAATTTCTTTTTATTCTGAAAAAACTCCTAAGTCCCTGAGGGCATAAAAAAAAACTCCTGATGCAACAGGAGTTCTCTCTCATGCGGAAGATGGGACTTGAACCCACACGAGCGCAATGCTCACAAGATCCTTAGTCTTGCTCGTCTGCCAGTTCCGACACTTCCGCATATCGCATTT
>QWCN01002163.1_pt1 | contig 26824 bp, 17 predicted proteins | sample 1972711 | NCBI WGS metagenome assembly QWCN01 (sample SAMN09866707, study PRJNA288562) | Human gut metagenome isolate term1_stool, whole genome shotgun sequencing... | isolation source: gut | host: Homo sapiens | place: USA: California
AGACGATCTCGTTTAAGGGCAGCGTATATTCCAGCTTCACCCGCCGCTCGTCGAGATAGGTCATGTTCTTGAACACCCCCCGTTTTTCCTTGCACAAATCCATGACGGGTCCCATATAGTCGGGCGGGGTATAAATTTCCGCTTTGACGATAGGCTCCTCCATATACTCGATATCCGAAGGATCGGGCAGATGGGAGGGATTGTCCACATAAAACTCGCTGCCGTCCGTCTTGTGCACGAGATAGCTCACCGACGGCGCAGTGGTGATGATGTCGAGATTGAACTCCCGCTCGATGCGCTCCTGAATGATCTCCATGTGCAAAAGTCCCAAAAAGCCGCAGCGGAAACCGAAGCCCAAAGCGACGGAAGTATCCGGCTCGAAGATGAGCGAAGCGTCGTTGAGCTGCAATTTGAGAATGGCGTCCTTCAAATCGTTGAAGCGGCTGCCGTCGAGCGGATAAATGCCGCAGAACACCACGGGCTGCACCTTTTTATATCCGGGCAGCGGCTCTTTCGCGGGACGGAGCGCAAAGGTGACGGTGTCGCCCACCGCGACGTCCTGAATGGACTTTATGGAAGCGGCGATATAGCCGACTTCGCCCGCCGCGAGTTCCGCCTTGGGCAGGAGTCCGGGCGCGAACGCCCCCACTTCCGTGACGTCGTACACGACGTCGGACAAAAAGGTCTTGATTTTATCCCCCACCTTCACTTTGCCGTCTTTGAGCCGTACAAAGAGGATGACGCCCTTGTAATTATCGTAATAGCTGTCGAAAATCAACGCTTTCAAAGGCTTTTCCGTATCGCCGTCGGGCGCGGGGAAATATTTGGCGATCGCTTCCAGAAGGTCGTCGATATTCGTGCCCTCTTTGGCGGAAACGCAGGGCGCATAGCTCGCGTCCAGCCCGATGACTTCCTCGATTTCCTTCTTCGCCTCGTCCACGCGGGCGCTGGGAAGGTCTATCTTATTGATGACGGGCAGGATTTCCAGATTGTTTTCGAGGGCGAGATAGACATTGGCAAGCGTCTGCGCCTCCACCCCCTGCGTCGCGTCCACGACGAGGATCGCCCCCTCGCACGCCGCCAAAGAACGACTGACTTCATAGGTGAAGTCCACGTGTCCCGGCGTGTCGATGAGGTTGAACTCGTATTCCTGCCCGTCCTTCGCCGTATAATACATCCTGACGGGAGTCAGCTTGATCGTGATGCCGCGCTCCCGCTCGATGTCCATGCTGTCGAGGAGCTGCTCCTCCATATCCCGTTTGGACACCTGCCCCGTGCGCTCGATCAGCCTGTCCGCGAGCGTCGATTTGCCGTGGTCGATATGCGCAATGATACAAAAATTTCTCAGATTCGAATTGGGTTTCGCCATAATGTTTCCTATTTTATACAAACATACGTTCGGAATTATTTTCCAAAATGCGTTTAAACGCCTTTAAAAGGCTCTCGGCGAAGAAAAAGCGCTTTGCCCGACTCTTCCCCCGACGAAAGCGTTGCCGCGCCGTAAAGCGCCGATAAATCCTCTTTTTAAACGTCGAGATTAAACAGCTCGATAAACGCCCGAAGCGCGTAGGGAATCTGCGCGTTTTTGGGCAGCACCATGCCGACGGAACGCGCGGGCAGCGCGGGGTCGGTCTTGATTTCGTACATGGACTTGTCCGCGAGGCGGTGCAGCGCGTATTCCCGGGGGATGCAGCCGACGCCCATGCCGCGGATGACGAGGCGTTTCATCAGATCCCAGCTGCTGATTTCGATGGCGGGCTTCAAATCGATGCCGATCGTTTCCAAAAAGGTGGAGAGCGAACGGCGGGCGCCCGTGTGCGGTTCCAGCATAATGAGCGGATATTCCTGCAATTTTGCGAGGGGAACGACGCCCTCGGTCAGTTCGAGGTGCTTTTCATTGGTGACGAATATGTCGGTGAGGCGCATACAGTTGCCGTATACGCTGAGGTCGGGATCCACCGCGATGGGAAGATTGACGAAGCCGATGTCGCACTTGTTGCTTTTGAGTCCTTCCAGCGTGCGCGGGGAAATGTCGGATAACAGCTCTATTTTTACGCCCGGAAATTTCTCGTGATATTCCACGATTTTATCCGCGAGGAAATATTCGAAGATCGTATCCGAAGCGCCGATGCGAATGGTGCCCGTGGCGGAGGTGTTCAATTGCTCTATCATGCTTTCCGCTTCCTCCAAGAGGAAAAGCGCCTGTTCCACTTTGGAAAAGATCAATTTCCCCCCCTGCGCGGACAACTCCATACCGCGGTGCGTGCGGTTGAAAAGGGAAATTCCCAGCTGATTTTCCAGTTGTTTTATCGACTGCGAAACGGCGGGCTGAGAAATGTACAATTCCTCCGCCGCCTTCGTCAGACTCCCGCATTTCGCCACCGTGTAAAATACCCTGTAAAGTTCCAGATTCGCCATACTACACCTCTGTTTTGCCCGCCGTAAAACGTTTTAAAGCCCTCTTTCAAAAACGCCCCGGGCAAACTTTTCTCTCGTTTTTCTCGTTATTTTCTCTCGTTTTTTCGATTCTTTTTCTTATTTACCCACGCAAAACTTGGAAAAAATCTCCTCGATGATCGCTTCCGAAGCCGTTTCTCCCGTGATTTCCCCCAGCGTTTCCCACGCCGTCTTTACGTCTATGCCTACGAGATCGAGCGGCTCTTTCCCGCAGGCGGCGACCGCCCGTTGCAACGCCTCTCCCGCGCATTTGAGGGCGTCGTAATGCCTCTCCTCGACGAGAAACGCGGCGTCCTCCCCGCGCGGACCGAAGCTCTTTTCGTATAAAAGCTCTTTCAGTTCGGCAATGCCCTCCCCCGTGAGGGCGGAAGTGAGCACGTCCGCGTCCGTGGGCGTTTCGTCTTTCGTCAGATCGATTTTATTGAAGATCTTGACGAGCGGCTTTCCCCGCGCGAGTTCCAAAACCCGCGCGTCCTCTTCGTCCGTGCCCGCCGCCGAATCCGCGACAAAGACGACGACGTCCGCGCCGCGCACGATGTTTTCCGCTCTTTCGATGCCGATGGACTCTATTCTGTCGCCGCTCTCGCGCACGCCCGCCGTGTCGTAGAGATTGAATTTTGTCCCCCCGATCTCGACGACTCCCTCCACGGCGTCCCGCGTCGTACCCGCAATTTCGGACACGATGGCTTTCTCATAGCCGAGCAATCTGTTTAAAAGCGAACTTTTGCCCGTGTTCGGCTTGCCGCAAATGGCGACCGTGACGCCCGATTTTATTTTTTTTCCCTTCGCGTACCCCGCCGCCAGGACGGACACCTCGGCGCGTATCTTCGCAAGCCCTTTGCGAAGTTCGTCAATTTCCCACTCTTCGAGATCCTCTTCGGGATAGTCGACGGAGGCGTCTATTCCCGCCAGAAGCTCTTTCAATTCCACTTGCAGGGCGCGGACTTTCTCCGTGAGTTTTTCGCTGTATAAGAGATAGCCCGCTTTGACCTCGGCTTCCGACTCGCCGTTGATCATGTCGGCGATGCCCTCGGCGGACGCCAGAGAGAGCTTGCCGTTGAGAAAGGCGCGCTTGGTGAACTCCCCCTTTCCCGCGCTCTTCGCGCCGAGAGAAAAGGTACGCTTCAAAATCCCGCGCGCGATGCTCTCCCCGCCGTGGCACTGAAACTCCACCACATCCTCGCCCGTATAGCTGTAAGGGGCCTTGAAATAGACGCACAGCCCGTAATCGGTAAACGTGCCGCAGTCGATCGTGCCGGGATAGAGGCGATAGGGCTCGAAATCGGAAACCGCGGTTTTTCCCGCGGGAGAGAACATTTTTTCCGCGATGGAAAGCGGACTCTTTCCGCTGACGCGGACGATGGCAACTCCGCCTTTTCCCGGCGCAGTGGCAATAGCAGATATATTTTCTTCAAGCATAAACGCCGCCTCCCGATCGCGTCCGTCCTTTCGTTTTTCTAACAGCAGTTATAACTGAAATTTATAATTAATCCTATTATATCACACTAATTTTACCCTGTAAATCATTTCGCGCCCCTTTTGCACAAAAAAAGACGGAAATTATAACTTTCGCTTATTTCCGTCTTTTGGTCTATTCCGTTTAAAAAACTCGTCTTTCTGTCAGCCGAACAAGTCGTCGCCCCCCGAGCCGCCGCTAGTCCCCGAAGGATTCGAGCCGCCTGTGCCGTCCGCGGAGTTCCCTTTGTCGGAAGAATTTTTCCCCGACGAGGAACCGGAGGCAAATTCGGAGAAGGGATCGTCCGGCGCGCTCTTCTGCCCGCCCGACGGGTTATTATTCTGTCCGTAGCCGTCAGGAGGTTGATTGTAGGGATTTCCCCCGTACGGATTCTGACTGTAAGGTCCTTGATTGTACGGTCCGCGGTTATACGGATTCCCGTAAGGATTCTGCTGTTGACGGCGCATAAATTCCTCGCGCTTGGCGCGCATATAGGCGTCGTAGTCTATCGCCTTATTATTCCGAAGCACGAACACCGCGACGTATCTCGAAGCGGGAACTAACAGCGCCAGCCAGGAGATGAGCAGGTATCCCCGCGCGTAGTATTTCTTGTAAAGCCCCATCAGGAGGATAAAGAGCATGATGGTGTAAGCGAGCTGGGCGATGGAAACGATGAAATCGCTGAAATAGTAATAATTGCGAACGTACATGGCGAAGCCCGTCAGCCCCGGCCACTGCGGACTGCCCGATTCGTTCTGAATCATGTCGCCCGCATACGTCGTGTAGAGCATGATTTCCGCCGCAACCGTCGCCGCGCAGACCACCACCGCCAGAATTTGGGCGAGCATGGTATAAAGCCCCGCCCTCTTCATCTTTCTGCCGAAAATGTTGCACGTCCCCGCCAGCTTTCCCATATACCAGATATTGACGAAGGGCACGAACGCCAGCCATTTGTTTTTCAGGCTTCTGTTTTTTGCCATCTTATACATACCTACGCCCTGCAAGACAAACAGCGCCAGCCAGATCCCCAGCCCGATGAAAACACAGCCATACAGAAGGCGACCGCTCACCGCGCCTTTCGCAAACAAGAGTCCGAAAAACAAAACCACTTGATAAATTTCGAAAATTTCCATTCTTACTCCCGAACGCCCGTTCGGACGCTCTCATACTCGCTCCGATTTTCCCCGTTCATTTTTTAAATTCTCCCGTTTTCCCCGAGTATGTATTTCTGCGCGGCGCCGCCACACAAACGAAAAATCAAAGATTTTAAAAGTCCCTTTCGTAAGACGGGGCGCGAGTCGGGCGAACACGCGGACGTATTCGCCGGACGGGCAGCGCCGTATTGCCAAACGTCGCCAAAGGCTTGATTTTCGCGTCCCGTGCACAGACTCCTACAAGATAAAGCTTATTTTAACAAAAGACGAAAGCTCTTTGCCTCAAGCGCGAAAGAACTTTAAAAGCGCCGCCCCCTGCGGCGAGCGGTCCCTTCGGGAAGCGCCGCACAAAAGAACGGTCCTCTCTCCCCGTACCTTTACGTCGAAACATTTAAACAGGCTTTCGGGAATTTCAAGGACACGCCCTATGTACGTATTATACGACGACCAAAGACAGGATGAGGAAGCCTACGGCTATCGCAAGACCGATCCCGAGCACGATCGCCGCCGGAAGGAATCCCGATTTGCGATTGAGAGAATTTCTGCCGCCTTTTTTATTGACAAAAAATTTCGGCTCGGCGTTTTTTTGCAGCAACGCGCCGCAGGCGTACCACGCTTTTCTCTCGACGAGCGTTCCCGACACCATATCGTTGACCACAAAGGACGCGGCGACGTCCCCGCGCGCGTTCTCGGGGAAGCTGCGCATATGGAGCATCCGTTTTCCGAAATAGAGAAACGCCGCCACGATGCATACGGCGCCGAGGAGATAGAACATCACCTGTACGACGGCCTGATAAATGGCGCTGTTTGCTCCCTCTCCCGCCGCCAGCAGATTGATGCCCAATACCCAGGAAGCGAAAAAATTATTGGCAAAATGCGCCGCCATCGAAACGAAAATATTTTTCGTTTCCACAAAGAGGAATCCGACGACTATCCCCACGATGAACTGATAGATAAACTGTTCGTACGAGCCGTGCGCGAGCGCAAACATCAAGGCGGAAAGCACCACAGCCGGTACCTTTCCGAATTGCAGCAATCCCTTTAAAATGACGCCGCGGAACAAAAGTTCCTCGAAGATCGCAGGCAAAACGGGCATCAGCACGATGAGGAGAAGCGGATAATAGCTCACGTCTTCGGCATCTACCTGCGCCTGAGGGTCTACATTGGGTATGTTCCCGCGGAAACGGATAAAGTCGCAATTTTCCGCGAAAGACTGCGCAAGCGGCATAAGCAGAGAGCACAAGCCGAAAATGAGAACGAAAGCCATCAAAATTTCCGTTCCGCAGCCCTTTCGCACGAGAAAGCCGCCTCCGTTTATCGCGTTCGACCTGGCTGCGAGGCTCATGATCAAAACGATCAGAGCGAGTCCCGCCGCCATCAGAATGAGTTGCAGACACATCTCCGCGTACTCGTCTTCGATGCGGACGCCGTTTTTTTCAAACGCCGCAAAAAGGAAAGAAAGCCCCAGATTCATCGCCCAAAAGGCGAGAAACGCCACACCCGCGTGCAGCGCGTTGAAGCTGTTGGGATTATATCGATCGTTTGCTTTCATAAAGACATATCCTCCCCGTACTCCACGCCCGCGAGCGTCAGCCCCTTGGCGGGCATCGTTTTACCCAAAAGTTCCCGTTTTCCCGTTTCAAACGCTTCGAAAAGGCTCCGTACTTCCCGCTTTTTCGAGGCGAGTTCTAAAAGTTCCCCCGTCATCGTCCTCACCATGTTATATAAAAATCCGTTCCCGCAGACGTAAATTTTCAAATCCCTGCTTCCCCAGCTCTCCGATTCCTCCACCCGCACGAAATATACCGTCCTTACGGTGGTCCTGACAGAGGAGCCCGAGGCGCAGAAGGCTTTGAAATCGTGCTCGCCCTCAAAGAGTTTCGCCGCGCTTTGCAACGCCGCGAGCTCGGGCGCGGATTCGAGGCGCACCGCATAGCGTTCCTTTAAGGGCATTTCCCTCTCCGAAACGTAGAGCGAATAGCAGTACGTCTTCCTCTTGGCGCGGCGGCTGCAATCGAAATTTTCTTCCGCCGCGCCGCCCGCAAGGACGCGGATTGCGGGCGGCAGAAAGGGATTGATGCAGTCCGGCAGCCTGCCCGGCGGGACGGTGAGCCCCTCCGCGTCGAAATGACAGATCTGCCCCGCCGCGTGCACGCCCGCGTCCGTCCTGCCGCTCGCCGTGACCCGGCAGTCGGCGCCGAGCGCCCGCCGCATTCCGTCCTCCAAAGCCTCCTGCACGGAGAGCGCGTTTTTCTGCCTTTGCCAGCCCGCGTACCCCGTGCCGTCATAGGCAATCTTCAAAACGTATCGCATGGCAAGCCTCCCTAAATGACGTTGGAGAAATAGACGCGGAGCAGAATGACGCCCGCCAGCAGTGCCCCGCACAGGAGAAACGCCCACAAATCGCGCAGGGCAAAGGTCAGTTTTTTATATTTCGTCCGCACCTTGCTGCCCGAATAGCACCTCGCGTCCATCGCGTCGCCGAGTTCGTCCGCCCGGCGGAAAGCGCTGATGAGAAGAGGAATCAACACGGGGATCACCGCCTTGATCCGCCTGATGAGTCCGCCCGATTCGAAATCCGCGCCGCGCGCCTTCTGCGCGTTCATGATCCGCCCCGTTTCGTCCGTCAAGATGGGGATGAAGCGGAGGGCGATGGACATGATGAGCGCGAGTTCGTGCACGGGAAAACGGATGAGTTTCAGGGGGAACAGCAGACTTTCGATGCCGTCCGTCAAAGATACGGGCGTAGTCGTCAGCGTGAGGATCGCCGAGCCCATGACGAGCAAAAACAGGCGCGCCGACAGGAAAATCGTATAAAAGATTCCCTCTTTCGTGAATTTGAGAAATTTCCACTGCCAGAGGATCGTTTCGCCCGAATAGAAAAACAGGTTGAGCACGGCGGTGAAGATCAAAAGAAAGACGATCGCCTTCACCGAGCGGAGAACGCTCCCTATCGGCACCCGCGACAGCGCGGCCACCAAAACGAACACGAGCGCGCACGCCGCCAGACCGTAAAAATTTTTCGCCGTAAAAACCGCCGCGATATAGACGATTAGAAAGAGGAGCTTGGTCCGCGGGTCGCACCGATGCACGACGGAATCGGCGGGATAATATTGTCCGAAAGAAACGTCACGCATTCGCGCCACCTCCCTTCTCCGTTTCTCCCGCCCCCGCAAAGGCTTTGCAAAGCGCCGCGTATTCCAGCACTTTTTCGACGAAGTTTTCCGAGGTGAAATCGGAATAAATATGCACGCCCCGCTCCTTCAACGCTGCCGCGATCTTTGCCGTAAAGGGAACGTCCAGACCGAGGGAAGCGAGCTGCTCAGGCCGCGAGAACAAACGCGCGGGAACGTCCTCCGCCACGACTTTTCCTTCGGAAAAAACCGCCGCGCGCGTACAGTTTTCACTGATCTCATCCATATTATGCGACACAATTATGACAGTTTTACACCATTCTTTGTGAATTTTGTGTAAAAGTTGCATAATTTCTCGTTTTCCGAGAGGATCTAACCCCGCCGCGGGCTCGTCCAGGACGAGAATCTGCGGCTTCGTGACGATGACGCCCGCGATCGCCACCCGGCGCTTTTGTCCGCCCGACAGTTCGAACGGGGAGCGGTCCCTGATTCCGTCATAGTCCAATCCCACCATTTCGAGGGCTTCGCGGACGGCTCTCTTCGTGTCCTCCGCGGTGAGCGGGGAGGGCGAAAAGTTCTTCAAGCCGAACGCCACGTCCGCAAACACCGTTTCGGCAAAGAGCTGGTATTCGGGATACTGAAAGACCATGCCGACCTTGCCTCTCAGTTCCCGAAAGTTTGTCTTTTTATCCGTCAAGTCGTACCCGCCTACCTCCAATCGGATTTTCGGAGGGGGCGTCTGTCCCTTTTTGAGTTTTTTCGGCCTATATTTTTTTTCGGCGGAAGGCACTTTAAGGAGGGCGTTCAAATGCTGTACGAAAGTCGATTTACCGCTCCCCGTGTGCCCGATGACGCCGAAAAATTCGCCCGTGTCGATGCGGATATCGACCCCCTTTAAAGCCTGCGAGGAAAACGGAGAGCCCGCGTTATAGGTATACGTCAGATTTTCGCACGCCACCCTGCCCTCGCCGAGCAGGGAATCGACCTGCCGTTTCTCCGTCCCTGTCCCTTCTTCCCCGTCCGAAGGCGGCGCGGGGAGCTTTTCCTCCGGCAAAGCGGCGGATATTTCCTCCGCGATCCGTTCGGGCGTAAGCGCGTCCTCAATCGCCAATCCTCCCTTTCGCAGGGCGCGGCAGAGGGCGACGGGACGGGGAAGCGCGAGATTGAACGTTTCCAAATCCTCCTCCCGGCAAAGGATCTCCGCGGGCGCGCCGTGCATGACGATCTCCCCGCGATTCATGACGACCGCCCGATCGGCAAGCAGCGCTTCCTCGGGAAAATGCGTGATGAGAAGGACGGTGATATGCTCTTTTTTATTCAGGCGAAGCACCACGTCCATCACTTCTTTCCGACCGCGGGGATCGAGCATGGCGGTGGATTCGTCGAGGATCATGATTTTCGGCTTTAAGGCGAGTACGCCCGCAATGGCGATGCGCTGTTTCTGTCCGCCCGAAAGGCGGGCGGGCGTGGAATGCCGAAATTCCGACATTCCCACCGCGTCGAGGGCAAACGCGATGCGTTCCCCGATTTCTTCGCGGGGCACGCCGATGTTCTCCGGTCCGAACGCGATGTCGTCCTCGACGATGGAAGCCACCGTCTGATTGTCGGGGTTTTGAAAGACGATGCCGACGTTTTTGCGCACTTCGAAGATATTTTTGCCGTCGCAGGCGTCTATGCCAAGCACCGTGATTTTTCCCGAAGAAGGCGACAACAGACCGTCCACGAGCCTCGCCAAAGTGGATTTTCCGCTGCCGTTATGCCCTAAAACGGCTAAAAATTCCCCTTCCTGCACGGAGAGATCGATCCCGTTTAGGGAAAAGGAGTCCTTCTCCCCTTCGTCGTATGAAAAATATACGTTTTCAAATTTGATAGCTTCCATTTTTTCTCGTTTTCCAAACGTCCGCGGCACAAGTTCCGTCTTTGCCGCGACCGCAATTCTCCGCGCGGCGGCCTGTCCCGCACAGGCGCAAAAACACTGCCGCAATCAATTGTCTTGCGGCAATCGCTCTTCCTTCGCCCGATTTTCAGTCTTACGTTTTCGCATAAGTTTTTGTGTACTTTATTATTATAGCAAATTTCTTTTGCCATTACAATGAAAATGAGGTGAAATTATCCTTTTCCGACGATTTTTTTATCGATTTTTCTTTACGCTTTCCTTCGTCGGCTCCTTTTTGCTCCCGCTATTCCCTCCGACGCATCCCGAAAGGGATTTTTCCGAGAGCGGAATTTTCGCAAATGCTTATTTTATGTCCTACTTTACATCAAGGCACTTCCGATAACTCTATTTGTTGCACGCGGACTAAGAAACGGGAAAAAACGCCCCGTTTCTCCCGCCGCAGGTTTCGCGCAAGCGCCGGCCTTTTCACAAAGAAACATACGCCGCTTTTTTTCCGTCCGCAGGCTCCCCGGGCGGCGCGCGATTTCTCCCCGCGGCGCGCTCGACCTCCCGGACGAAAGCGCTACCCGCATTTTTTGCGCCATAAACGCCAAAAAAATAATTTTACACGAATTTTAACGGAATTTCTTTTGTTTTTTGGTATTTTGGTATTGACTTATGGAAAAAAAGAAAGTATAATATTACTGTATGTGAAATAGAGCGGGTGCCGGGCATGACTTTCCGCCGTAAACGGCGGGAATGTTTTTGCCTGCGCCTGACATAAACACGATATTATATAAACGGAGGCTTTTTTGATGAAAAAAATGACCATCGACGGCAATACCGCCGCATCGCACGTCGCGTATGCGTTCTCGGAAGTTGCCGCCATCTACCCCATCACTCCCTCTTCGCCGATGGCGGAGTCCGCCGACGAATGGGCTACCGCGGGCCGCACCAATATGTGGGGCCAAAAGCTCAAAATCGCGGAGATGCAGTCGGAAGGCGGCGCGGCGGGCGCCGTTCACGGATCCCTTTCCGCAGGCGCGCTCACCACTACCTATACGGCGTCGCAGGGTCTGCTCCTGATGATCCCCAATATGTATAAGATTTCGGGCGAACTTCTGCCCATGGTCATGCACGTGTCCGCCCGTGCGCTCGCGGCGCATTCGCTGAACATCTTTGGCGATCATTCCGACGTCATGGCCTGCCGTCAGACGGGGTATGCGATGATCGCGTCTTCGTCCGTGCAGGAAGCGATGGATCTCGCTCTCGTGGCGCACCTTGCCACGCTCAAATCCAGCGTGCCCTTCCTCCACTTCTTCGACGGATTCAGAACTTCCCACGAATATTCCAAAGTGGACGGTTTCGACGAAGCAAACGACTATGCGGAGATCAAGGCGATTTTCGATAAGCTGGGAATGCAGAAATACGTGGACGAGTTCAAAGCCCGCGCCCTCAATCCCGAACATCCCATTCAGAAGGGCACCGCGCAGAACGGCGACACCTATTTCCAGAACAGAGAAACCGCGAACGCCTACTATCAGGCGGTCCCCACAATCGTCAAAGAAATGATGGAAGCCGTATCCGCTTATACGGGCAGAAGCTATCATCTCTTCGATTACGTGGGCGCGCCCGACGCGGAAGAAGTCATCGTCGTCATGGGCTCGGGCGCGGAAACCATCGAGGAATCCGTCAACAAGCTCAACGCGCAGGGCAAGAAATACGGCGTCTTGAAAGTGCGCCTGTACCGTCCCTTCGACGCGACCGCGTTCGTGGACGCGATCCCCGCTTCCTGCAAAAAGCTCGCCGTCCTCGACAGGACCAAGGAGCCCGGCTCCCTCGGCGAGCCTTTATATCTCGACGTATGCGCCGCGCTTCTCGAAAAGGGCAGGGCGAACGTCAAAGTATACGGCGGCAGATACGGACTCGGCTCCAAGGAATTCACCCCTACCATGGTGCTTTCCGTCTACAAGAATCTCGAAGCGAAAGAGCCGAAAAACCACTTCACCGTGGGCATTTACGAGGACGTCACGAACACCTCTCTCGATTTTTCGGAGAAGCTCGACGCGGCGCCCGCAGGCTCCACTTCCTGTAAATTCTACGGACTTGGCTCCGACGGTACGGTGGGCTCCAATAAGAACACCGTCAAGATCATCGGCGATCACACCGACAAGTACGTACAGGCGTATTTCTTCTACGATTCCAAAAAATCGGGCGGCATCACCGTTTCGCACCTCCGTTTCGGGGACAAGCCCATTCAGTCCGAATATCTCATCGACGCGGCGGACTTCATCGCCTGCCACAATCCTTCCTACGTCACCCGTTACGACATGGTATCCGACCTCAAAGAGGGCGGCGCGTTCCTGTTGAACTGCGAATGGACGAGCGTGGAAGCGCTCGAAAAAGAGCTTCCCGCCAAAATGAAGAATATTCTCGCCAAGAAGCACGCGAAACTGTACGTCATCGACGCCATCAAGATCGCGGGAGAACTGGGACTTCGCGGCAAGACGTCCACCATTTTGCAATCGGCGTTCTTCTGCATCAATCCTCAGATCATGCCCTATGAGAGCGCGGATAAAAACGACAAGAACACCGCCGTGGCGCTGATGAAATACATGGCGTACAAGTCCTTCTCCCGCAAGGGCGACGCCATCGTGCAGATGAACTACAACGCCATCGATTCCGCAAAGGAAAACCTCGTGAAAATAGACATTCCCGCTTCCTGGGCGACCACCTCGGAAGGCGCGGAAATGGTGAAACTTGCGGACAACGACTATTTCAAGAACGTCGTGGCGCCCATACTCGCGCTCGAAGGCGACAAACTGCCCTCCTCCGCGTTCAACGCCGACGGCTCCGTACCTACGGGTACGACCAAGTTCGAAAAACGCGGCGTCGCCGTTCTCGTTCCCGAATGGAATATCGACAAGTGCATTCAGTGCGCGCAGTGCTCTTTCGTCTGCCCGCACGCGACCATTCGCCCCTATCTCGTCGCCGAAGGCACTTCCGCGCCCGCCGATTTCAAGACGAAACCCGCTTTGCAGGCGAAAGGCTACGGATTCCGCATTCAGGTTTCCCCGCTCGACTGCATGGGCTGCGGCGTCTGCGCGGACGTCTGCCCCGTCAATCAGAAAGCGGGCAGCGACGCGGCGAAAAACGGCACGAAAGTCGATCCCGCAAACCGCGCCCTCAATATGGTTCCCCTGGAAACCATCGCGGCGAGAGAAGCCGCCAATTGGGACTACGCGCAGGAACTTCCCTACGCGCCCGCGGACGTCATCGCAAAGATGGCGGACGTCAAAAAATCTCAGTTCTCTCAGCCTTTGTTCGAGTTTTCGGGCGCCTGCGCGGGCTGCGGCGAAACCCCTTACGTCAAAGTGCTTACGCAGCTTTTCGGCGACAGAATGATCATCGCCAACGCGACGGGCTGTTCCTCCATTTACGGCGGTTCTTCCCCCACCTGCCCCTATACGGTGAACAAAGAAGGTCACGGCCCCGCCTGGGCGAACTCCCTCTTCGAGGACAACGCGGAATACGGCTACGGCATGAGCCTCGCATACAAGGCGAGAAGACTTGCGCTGAAAGACAAGGTAGCCGCTTTGGCCGAAAAATGGAACGCATGGGCGGAAGGCAAAGCCGCCTGCGAAAACTGGATCGCCAATCTCGACGACGCGAAAGGCAGCAAAGCCGCGGCGGCGGAACTGGTGAAATGCCTCGAAGACTGCAAGGACTGCGGCTGCGACTGCGACGAACTCGCCAAAGAAATCTATAAAGACAAAGATTGCCTCGTCAAAAAATCCTTCTGGATCCTCGGCGGCGACGGCTGGGCATACGACATCGGCTACGGCGGACTCGACCACGTCATCGCTTCGGGCGAGGACGTCAACATCCTCGTGCTCGACACCGAAGTGTATTCGAATACGGGCGGTCAGGCGTCCAAAGCCACTCCCATCGCGGCGGTTGCGAAGTTCGCGGCGGGCGGCAAGAGAGTGAAGAAGAAGGACCTCGGCATGATCGCCGCCACTTACGGATACGTCTACGTCGCGCAGTGCTCCATGGGCTCGGACAAAGCGCAGTTCGTCAAGGCGTTGAAGGAAGCGGAAGCTTATCACGGTCCCTCCATTATCATCTGCTACGCGCCCTGCATCAACCACGGCATCAACATGGGCAAATCCCAGACCGAGGAAAAGAACGCGGTGGACTGCGGATACTGGCAGCTTTACAGATATAATCCCGAGCTTGCCGAAAAGGGCGAAAATCCCTTCACGCTGGATTCCAAGGATCCCACGGGAGATTATCAGGCGTTCCTGCAAGGCGAAGTCCGCTACGCTTCCTTGAAAAAGACGGAGCCCGCCCTCGCGGAAGAGCTGTATAAGGAAACGGAAGAAGCCTCCAAAGAGCGTCTTGCCGGCTATAAAAAGATGGCGGGCAAATAATTTCTTTTCAGACTGCACTCAAAAATCCCCGACGGAAAATTCCGTCGGGGATTTATTTATGCGCTCAGACGCTCCTTTTAGCCGAGGGCGATAAAGGAAAGCGCCCTTTCCCTCGCCCTTGACGATAGAGGGGAGAAAACGACCCGCGGGTTATCGATGGATAACCCGCGGGGAAGATTTAAAAAACGAACCGCGCTCCCGCCTTCTTTTCGGCGCTCGGAAAGCCCGCCTGTCACTTTTTGCGCAACGCCTTATTCGTGGACGAACAGGATATTTGACTCCACCACGTCCTGCATCAGCTTCACCATCTTCTTTTCCAAAGCGGTTTGGGAACAATGGGCGCCGACCGCATAGACGCAGAGGGAAACGAATCCTCCCCGCACGAAGGCAAACGCCTCTTCCGACTTATATCTGCATCGGAACTTTTGGGTGAGCAGCCGAAGCGCGCTTTCGATCGCCTCGCTTATGTAGCATTTGAAAGCAAACGTCAGATACGAATTCTTTTCCGCGTCGATTTCCCTGATCAAAAAGCTATTCTCTTGCACGCATTCCACGACGCCGTGCAGCAGCTTTTTCAAAAATGCCGTCAACCCGTTTTTAGGGTCGCCGCAGTCCATTTCCCCGCACGACTCCCGTACCCGATCGCTGAAATCCTTAAAAAGGTCGTTCAACAGATCGCATTTGTCCTTATAATGGGTGTAAAAAGTGATACGGCTGGTGGAAGAGCGATCGCAGATCTCTTTTACGCTTATCTGCTCGAAAGGCTTTTCCCTTAACAGCTCTGCCAAGGTTCTTTTGAGTTCTCTTTTTGTCTTTACGATTCTTTTGTCTTCTTTCATCTCTTTTCTATATCTCTCCTAACCCGAAAGAACCGAGCGCCCTTTCGTTTTTTCCCTGCCGTATATGCCGTATCCCCGCGGCGACTAAATTTTAAAATTCATGGAAGACTTATTCTGCGTGGAGTTGAAGATCACTTTCGGGTGGCTTTTGATCAGCGCCCCCACTTCGTCCGCATACAGCGCGGGGATGGGGAAACGAACGGATCTGCCCTTCGTATCGTCGAACTGCACCATGACCTCTCCGCACACGCGCACGTATTCGAACTGCATTTTAGCGGTACGAACTTCGCTCCACGAAAAAACTTTGGCTCTGCCCAATGTTCCGCGGCAATAAATCCTTTCCCCGGAAAGTTCCACCTTCCAGCGGAAACATCTGACGACCCAATAGGTGGCGGCACAAAGAAAAACGCTCCCCAAGGCGAAGCCGTAGAGAATATCTCCCCGAGTCTTTTCCAGCGCCGCGCAAAGGCAGACGATCCCTCCCACGGCGTAAGCCGTATAGGCGATCCATCTCGAAATGGGAGCGAGCAGGACGACGAAACGCCCCTCCCCCGATTTTTCCAAACGCACGCTTCCCGTTTTATCCCGCCTCGAACGAATCACCAATATGACGATCAGTTCCAGGAGAACCGCCATCGTAGAAATAATTTTCGTAATCATCTTCTTGCAGACGTTCCCTCCTCCATCGGAAAGCACATAGAAAACCGCTTTCCGTTATTATATCTCATTTTCGAAGTTTTGTCAATATCGTATCCGACAATTTTCGACTTTTTTGCAAAATTTATCCGTTTTTATTCGATAGACGCAGCCCTGCCCTGCGCGCTCTCTCAAAGCGTTTACTCTCCGCGAATCTCCGCGGGAGAGAGTTCGGAAATTTTTAAGTTGCGTACGCTGCCCCGCCGCAGGGCAAAAAGCGTGTCGTGCTCCGCCTTCGTATAAAAACGAAAACTCAACGCGGCGCTTCCGCCCACGAATATCTCCACCGCCGTGCCGTCTATAAAGACGTCGAAGAAAAATTCGTCCCCGTCCACCGCGGCAAAGAGAGTTCTCGAATCCGCCTCCGACAAAGAAGTGAACCGCTCCACCTTTAATTTTCCGTCCGCAAGAGTCGCCCGTACCCTTTCCTTTTCGTTTTTCAAAAGTTCAAATTCCACGTCTTCCGACGACGAAAAGCGGATGCGCGCCGTCGCCGTCTTTGCGCGGCATTCGACGCCGCGCGCCTCCGTACTCGAAAACAGCACTCCCTTTTCAAGCTTCTCAAATTCCTTTACGGGAAACGTCAGAACTCTGCCCTCGACAAAATCGAGAGTCCGGGGAAGCGCCAGACAGCCGCTGTATCCGGCGCAGGGAGAAAGTCCGCCGAGGCTTTCCCGAAGCCAGCCGTAAAGCGCGTAGCCGCCGTCTTTCGTGCGGGAGAGATTGGACGCGTAAAAACAATTGTTTCCGCTGTCGATCACCCCTTCGGATTCGACGGCAAGGCGTTCCCCGTCAAAGGCGCCCGCCGCATAATGGACGCGGCAATCTTCCATGAGGGTGTATAAGAGAACGATCTTATCTCCGAACACCGCCACATTGGGACATTCCACGAAATCCTGATCCACCGAGAACAATACGCCTTTATATTCCCACTCGTTGAGGGAAGCGTCCGACGCCTTATAGAGAAAGACGCTCGCTTTCTCCGCGATTCCCGCCAGCGCCATATACTGCGCGCCGCGAAAGGAAAAGACGAACGGATCCCGCCATTCCGTGACGGGGAAGGGATGAATCCCCGCTTTCAGGCGATGTCCGCTGCGACGAATGACGGAAAAATCCCAATTTGCCTCGCAAATGACCTGTGAGGCATGAAACCGCACCGCTTCCTCCTCGAAGCCGATCGAGGTATAGAAAATTTTATTCCCGTCCCCCGTTTCCACGGCGCAGCCGGAAAAGCACCAACGCTCCCCGTTTTGCGTTTCGGGAGAGAGCGCGACGCCTTTTCTTTCCCAATTGACGAGATCCGCGCTCACCGCGTGCGCCCAACAGATGTTTCCCCATTCGGCGCCGCGGGGATTATACTGATAAAACAGATGATAGATCCCGTCGCGATACAGCGTACCGTTCGGATCGTTCATCCAATTTTTTTCGGGTGCAAAGTGGAATACGGGACGCTGGATGCTCATTCTTCTCTCCTTAGACAAAATTCCCCGTTTTTCGGGAAATTTCTTATTTTGGGTATACCGTCATTATAGCGCGTTTCCGCCCTTTTGTCAAGACTTGTGAAAAACCGTTACGGGTTTTCTTGACAAAAACAGGAAAAACGCTTATAATGATAAACAGCAAAAGTGAAGGGAATAAGGAATTTTAAATGAACATAACTATCGTCTGCGACGTTCCCCTGAAAGAAAATAACGGCACCGTGGTCGCCGCTATGAATCTGATCCGTTTTTTAAAAAAACAGGGTCATGCTCTTACTATCGTTTGTCCCGAATCGGACGTGCCGTTGCTGGAAGGAGAGGTGCGCGTTCCGAAAATCAACTTCCTGTTCCTCAACGGCTACGTGGAGAAGAACGGCGTGACGCTGGGAAAGCCGCAAAAGAAAGTCCTGCGCGCGGCGATCGAGAACGCGGACGTGGTGCATCTGCTCATTCCCTTTATCCTTGCCCGCGCGGCGCTGAAAATAGCCAAGGAATTGGATATTCCCGTCACGGCGAGCTTTCACTGTCAGGCGGAAAACCTTTCCAATCACCTGAAAATGATGAATAATCAGTGGTTTAACGAACAGGTATACCGCAATTTCTACCGCGCCGTCTATCGGCATTGCGACTGTGTGCATTATCCCACGCAATTCATTCGCAACGTCTTTGAAAATTCTACGGGTCCCACCAACGGCTTTGTGATTTCCAACGGCGTCGATCCCCTTTTCTGCGAGCTGCAAAAGACGGACAAGCCCGAAGCGTTTAAGGATAAATACGTCATCCTCTGTTCGGGGAGATATTCCCAGGAAAAAGCGCAGCACATCCTCCTCGAAGCCGCGACGCTCTCGCGGCACAAACGGAAGATACAGCTCGTCCTCGCGGGGGACGGTCCTTTGAAGGAAAAGCTTAAAAAACAGGCGGCAGAGCTTTTCAATCCGCCCCTCTTTAAGTTTTTTAAGCGCGACGAACTGACCGAGATCATCGGCTATGCCGATCTGTACGTGCATACGGCGGAGGTGGAAATCGAAGCGGTGGCGTGCCTCGAAGCCATCTGCGGCGGGCTGTTGCCCGTCATCGCCGATTCGCCGCGCAGCGCCACCCGTTATTTTGCCTTGACGCCTAAAAACCTCTTTCCCTACGACGACCCGCAGGCGCTTGCGGACGCCATCGACTATTGGCTGGAAAACGAAGAGGAAAAACAAAAATGCCTGCAAAATTACCGCAGCTTTTCAAAGCGTTTCCTTTTGGGCGAATGCATGAAACAGATGGAGGAAATGCTCCTTTTCGCCGCGGCGCGGAAGGCGAAAGACGACGAAACGCCGAGCGGGGAGGCGGAAGCGAAATAATCCCTTTTTATATCCTTTTATACCCTATATCGCGCGCAAAGTCCGGGACAAGAGTCCCGGACTTTTTTTACGGAAATTATGAAAATTTATACAAAGCGTACACCGCTCCCGACGGCAAAAGGAGGCTCTGGGGCGCGGGAAAATACGTCGCGGGGCTCAATATCTAAGCTCGAAAATTCTCGCCTGCGGGCGATCGTCGAAAGAAATTTCCAAAATCCCCTCTTTAAAGGCATATTCCGTTTTCAGGCGCTTCGGGTAGCCGACCTCCGCCGCACGAACGCCGCGAAGTTTCAGTTTCACCGTATTCTTCCCCTTCATGTTATAGACGAACAACAGCGCTTTTTTCTCCCCTTTCAAGCCGAACGCGAGCGTTTTATCGCCGTTTTTCGAAAATCCTTTGGGAAACCAGGGAAGCGCCTGCCGTTTGAAATCTTCGTTTTCTTTATAATACCGAATCCCCTCTTGGACGAGGGCAAACAGATTCTCGTTCAGTTGATACAGCTTGCTGGCGAGGTGGATTCTGCCGACGAGCGCGTTGACCATATTCATCGCCACGCATTCCTCGTCTATCTCCTTCGCGTCCATCGCCTCCGACCACGGATAGCTCCATATTCCCGCCTGTTCGGGAAGCACCGCCGACAAAATGTTCGAAACGATATAGGGATAGCGGAGATAATCGGTCTGATCGGACGTACTCACGAGATCGGAAACGGACAAGGAAAGATAGTCCATTCGATTGCCGCCGCTGGCGCAGTTTTCAAAGATCACCTGCGGATAGGCTTCCGTCAGTCCCCGAAACCACTCGAAATATGCCTTGGCGTGTTCGTAAAGCCCCTCGCCCAAACTGTCGGAGGCATAGGAAGTGCCCATGCCCGCTTCGATATTATAATCGAATTTGAGATAGTCCGCCCCCAGCTCGTTTACCATTCTGTCCACGGTGTCGCTCAAATACGCGCGCACCCGTTCGCTGCGAAAATCCAGCTGATAACGGTTGGAGAAAACGAGCGGTCTGCCGCCCCTCTGAAAGAAGCAGTCCTCTCCGTAAAGCTCTTTGGCGTCACCCAGAACGCCTACCGATTCCGGCTCTATCCAAAGCCCCGCTTTAAGCCCCAGGCTCTTGATGTAATCCATGGTATTTTTCAAGCCGTGCGGATATTTTTTTGCGCTTTCCCGCCATCTGCCGATATGATAGAAAGGATTTTCCACCTCGTCGTGCCAGCCGCAGTCGATGACGAATACGTCCGCGCCCGCTTTCTTGGCGTAAGGAGCCAGCTCGTGCGCGGTGCGCTCGCTCGGGCAGCACCAACTTGCATACATATATTCGTTGAAAACGACGGGAAGAGAATCGCTATCTCCGATTTTGACGCTGATCGCGCGGCGGTATTTCGTGACGTTTTCGACGACGCTCTGTAAAGTTTTTCCGCAGGTCAGGGCAGCGTTGCACCCGACGAAGCTTTCGCCGGGGGACAAATTTTTTAAAAAGCCGTTCTCGCTTAAATTTGCGCCGCCGACGTTCAGCGTGACGCTGCCGCCGAAGTCGCCCAATTCATAGCTCCAAGAGCTGTTCGATTCTATCTGCCAAAGGGTGAATTTCTTTTTCGGCTTATCCTCCAAGATCCCCATGGGAAGATAGTTTTTGGTAGACCAGCTGCCCGTATTGGAAACGCAGAATTTTTTAAAGCTTTTGACGTCGTTTCCGTTATAGATGCCGAGGTCGGAGAGCTTATATTCCCGCCACATGGCTTCGCTGTACCAGCCGTTATGGGGGACGTATACTTTGCATTTTTCATACGCGTTGACGCTCGTCATGCCGTATACGACAAAGCTGCCGATATATTCGAGAGAGAGCGTCCGATCGGAAATATTCTCCGCCTCGCTGCGGCAGCGGATGGTTTCCGCGGCTTCGTAATATTCAAAGTACGAGCGGACGCGGACGACGTCGTTTTTCTGTTCGATGATCAGGCTTTTGCCGAATTTTTCTTCGCGGAAATAATGAGAAACGTATTCGAGGCTTTCCGCTTCGCCGCAAAAAATGTTTCTGTCCCCCGTGTGTTCGGTGGTCGGTCTGCCGCTTAATCGGATTTCGCAGATACCCGATTTTTTCCGTACCAGCCGACGGGCGTTTTCGTCCAATTCTTCGTAAGCGTCCCCTTTCAGATAGATCCTGTTTTCCTCTATCTCAAACGAGAGAAAGGTGTTTTTTCCGCCGAATACGAATGTCCGCATATGTTTTCTCCTTATCTATTATTTTCCGAGTTCTATTTTAACGGATTTTTTCGCCTCTGAATAGTAAAAGCAAATACAAAATATGGTGAAATCGTATAAATAAAGACGCGCGCATTTTCCGCGCGCTGTTTTTCTAACTTTTCCCCTCTATTCCCCGCGATTCTTCCCTTTGTTCCGAAAAACGGCTCTTTTTTCCGACTGCCTGCCTGTAAAACCGCCCTTCGGAAAACTTCCCGAAGGGCGGCCGATAAAAAATTTGGTAAGCGGCAAATCCGTGCCCGACCTATCGAAAAAACTCTTAGAAATGGGCGCTCTCCTGAATTTTTTTCATACAGCTCCCCTTTGCGGACTCCGTCGTGAATGCCTGCGCGAAGTGCCTTGTAATTTCCAGGGGACGGGTGATGGCGCCGCCGATGATGATCGTTTCAAAGCCGTACCCGAGCAAGCGACGCACGGTGGGAATATCCCGTATGCCGCCCTCCGCCACGGGGCGGGCGGATTTGAGGGAATGGACGAACTCGGCGAGAAAATCCAGATCGGGAATGGGAGCCGTTTTGGATTCCTCCGTATATCCGCGGAGGGTGCTGGATACATAATCGAAGCCCAGCGCATCCGCGCGCGCCGCGTCCTCCAAGGACACGATATCCGCCATAATCCGCTTATCCGAATGCGCCCGTACATAGGCGACGAGCGATTCCAGCGTTTCTCCCGACGGGCGGGGGCGGGCGGTGGCGTCCATGGCGATAATATCGCAGGGGCTCTTTATCAGCGCCTTGATCTCTTTGAGCGTGGGCGTAATGTAAATCGGGCTGTCGGGGTAGTCCGATTTTATCAGCCCGACGATGGGCACGTCTACTTTTTTGGATATTTTTCTGATGTCTTTGACCCCGTTGGCGCGGATCCCCGCGGCTCCGCCCAATACGGCGGCATACGCCATTTTGACGATGCTGTCCCCGCCGTACATGGGCTCGCCTTTCAGCGCCTGACAGGATACGACTAAGCCTTGCGGCAATTCTCTGCTCATAGCAATACCTCTCTGCATTAATAAATTAGAATCGTCGGAGAATTATAAAGCGTCCGCTCAATACGCCGCGGTTTCCAAAAGACTGGCGCCGTATATCCCGGCTTTGCTCCCCAGCTGCGCGCGCCCGACCACGGAGGGAAGATTTCCGATCCCCGCGAATATATCCCAGGCGTTCGTCAAACCGCCGCCCAGCAGGATACAATCGGGCGAAACCGCCGTGATAATGTCGTCGAGAAGCAGCAAAAGATCGGAGGCAAAAGCCTCGACGACTTCCGTCATCGCTCCCCTGCCCTCTTCCTTTCGAAAGACCGCGAAGAGTTCTTCGCAGGAGGAAATTTTTTCGTCCCTTTCTCTGCCCGCCCTCAAAAGCGCCGTGGCGGACAAATACTGCTCCGCGCAGCCGCGCTTTCCGCAGTTGCAGACGCGTCCCCCGGGGTGCAGCGAAAAATGCCCCCAGCGCGCCGCGTCGAAATGCCTGCCCCTCACGATCCTGCCGTTGATAAGGCTGGCGCCGCCCACCCCCGTCCCGAATGTGAGCAAGGTGACGTCTTTCGGGGCTTCCCGCAGGGAAAGTTCCCCGATCAAAGCGCAGACCGCGTCGTTATCCGCGCGGCAGGCCACCGAATAGCGCTCTTCCATTTCCCGAACGATCTCCGTTCCCGTCCAGCCCTTTAAGTTGTCCGTCGCATAGACGCAGCGACCCGAGGCGGGGTCGATGTTTCCCGCCGAGGAAACGCCGATGAAAGACGCTTTCTCCGCCTGTAAAGAATCGGCCACTTCAAAAAGCTGTCTTACTATCGCCTCTCGTCCCTCGCCGCCGCAGGTGGGCGCGGAGTGTTCTTCGAGGATTTTCGCCCCGTCGAACAGCGCGCCCTTGATCGTCGTGCCTCCGATGTCAATTCCGATTTTCAGCATTTTTTCTCTTTACGGGTTCAGTCCCTTTTTGAAAGCTTCTATGGTAGCGCCGAGATCGTCGTAAGCGTCGCTGTCGGGATCCATGAAACGCAGGCGGTTGATAATCTTTCCGTCGGCTGCGGAATCGTTGCAGTTGAACCAAACGGCGCCCTTGATCTGTTTGACGTAATCCGCTTTTTCCGCCGCATTGAATTCCTTAAACATATCCTCGACCCACTTCGCCTGAGAAGCCGCGTTTCTGCCCAGAGCACCCGAAGTATCTCCGCCCGAACCGCAGGCAAACTCCGAAATGATTACGGAAAATTCGGGGAAAGTGTCCTTGTTCTTATTGTACAGTTTGGTATAGCGTTCCTTGAAGCTCGTCAGCGTCGTGCCGTTGTTCATCTCGTAGCTGGTGGCGCCGAGGAGCTGGAAATATTCTGTGCCGGGATTGTAGCAAAGATCCTCGCCCCAGGAGGAATACGGGCAGGAATCCGCGATCGGATTCCAGATCCAGATGCAGTTATCCACCCCTTCTTCCTCGAAAATATCATAGAGGCGCTGCCACGTCATCACGAAAATATCGGGATCGAGAAGGGTGATCATGCCGCAATAGCTGGTCCAGTCCGTGTTCATCTCGTTATTGAGGCGGAAGAGAACGGGCTTGCCGTAAGCCTTGATATCCTTTGCCAAACGGCGGAACGCTTCGTCGTGCCTGCCGCGCAGGATGTCGAACATGGGCGTGGAATTGGATCCCGTGTCGTTGTTGTTGAGCGTAAACTGATAGGTGAACTGCAAAACGGGTTTTCCGTTCTTGCCGTTGCCGCCCGCCAGCGTTTCCGCCATCTTCGAAGGGAAGTGATGCCTGTTGGAATCCCCGTCCCCGTAACCGATATGGGTATAGGTGGGATAGATGTCGTATTGATAGTCCCACGCCGTTTCTATGGCGTTCTGCATTTTCTGACTGTTGTTCAGAATCGTCTTATAATAGCTGTTTTTTTCGTCGAGCTGAGATTCAAGACCGGGCATCGACCAACTGAACACCCCCCAATTCACCTTATCGGAAGAGGTCAGCGAATTATAATATTCCAGCGTTTCGCTGTTCCACTTGGGATTGGCGATCGGCGTGCCGCCCTTATAATAATTGCGGCTGACTCCGCGGGAATTGAAGCGGCTGTAACTGTCGACGATGGCTTTCATGTCGTCGGTGCGGTCGGTCTTCGATTTCATGACGAACAGCGCGAAATTGACTACGTCGTCCGATTCGCGAATGACAGCGACGTTGTAATAGGGCCTTTCGACGACGTTGTTTTCATCCTCGATCCTGACCGAATACATATAGACGTCAAAGCCCTCTTTCACGGTAAGATCGTTATAGACGACGGGAGCTGTCCGCGTGAGGTTGTTTTTGGCTATGTATTCGTCGCTGTCGATATGTTCCAGCAGCCATTCGTCGCGATAGATCCCCCAAGGATCCGCGTTGGACGTATAGGGATTGCTGCTCTCCGCACTCATCGTCAGAATGGAATCGCCGAGCGCGATCTGCGTGCGGTATTTGGCGATGGAATAATCCACTTCCAGCGCGTCGGAGGCGGGCAGCGTATACGCCATGCCCGCCGAAACGTTTACCATGCGCACTTTGTCGCCGTTATAGAGTTCCAGCTTAACGTCCTGTCGGGAATTAAATTCCCTATACGAGCTTTTATATTCGCCGTTTACCATAAAACGGGCGCCCGTAATGTCCGACGCGCCGGAAAAACCGTTTTTCGCGTCCGCAAGCTCGTTGTCCTTATAGATGCCGCCGTATGCGAATTCGATCGATTCGCGGTCGGTGATGATATCGCCCGGAAGCGGTCCGCCCGAAGAGGAGTCGTCCGAGCTGTCCGATGTATCGTCCGAAGAGCTGTCGGGCAGACCGCTCGAAGAATCGACGTCGTTTTCCGAGGAAGACGAGGACGAAGAGGGTCCGCCGCAGCCTCCGAAGCAAAAAGCGCTCATCATAAAAGTACCCAATAAAACTGCCATGATCTTTTTCATTCTTTCCTCCAAATAAAATATACAACGATACCGTAAACGGTACTTTTGTCATTAAAATTTTGTTGTTTACGCACTTTTTACGCGATGTTCAACGTAATCAAATTGCTGTAAATTCCGTAGGGACTGCTCGCGTCCTGCCGATAATACAGCACCGCTTTTATCTCCGTCGGAGAAACTTCCGCGACGGGGATTATTTCGCATTCCTTTTCCACGTTCCAGCCGTTATACGTCTTGCACTGCGCCTGTATTTTTCCCGACGCGAGCTGCGCGGAAGTCGCCTTCAATTCGCCCGAAGGGCATACCTGTCTGACGAGCATCGCCCCTTCCTCCGCTTTATCGGTGGTGGCGATATTCGCGCCGCCCGAAAAATGGGACATATCCTTAAAAGTCCACGTGTTCTGCGTATACCCGCGCGCCAGATAATTCCGAGCCGTCGTATAGGTGGCGGCGGAGAGTTCCTCGTCCAGCGTCATATTGTATTTGCGCAAAAACGCGATTTTTTTGCCTATCGCGGTCATGGCGGGCTGCGAACTCCACGCCGTACCGTTATCCGCTTTGGCATAGCCTAAAAATCCCACGGGGATCTCGGGGCATACCCGCCTCATCTCCTCCGCGTAGGGAGCGAAGAACGTGATGGCAAACCACCGTCCCGCCATCTCGGGATATTCGTCCATCACCGCTTTGAGTTTCTCTATCGCTTTCAGACCGCTCACCGCCGCCGCAGAGCCGTTATCCAGCTTCAATTCGAGAATGAGGATGACGTCGGTATTTTTCATCAGCTTCACGACCTCGCTCAAAAGCGGGAAGGTTTCCCCGTAACGTTCGCTGTAATCGTCGAGCGTGTATCCCCTCAGTTTGGCGGAAGAATTGACGGCGAACCACGTGCCGCCCGGAGCGGTGCTGCGCGCGCCCGCGTCCGATTCGTGACAGATGAGCAGCTGACCGTCCGAGGTGATCTGCAAATCGATCTCCACGTGCGTGGCGCCTTCGTTTGCCGCCGCGGCGAGAGCCGTGAGCGAGTTTTCGTTGGCATACGCCGTGACGCCGCGGTGCGCCGCCAGATACTGCGCGCGGGCGAATCCGTCCTTTGCAAAGATCGCCGCGGCCTGTGTCAGCGCGTCCGCGCTTTGCGCCGCCACCCCGTAACAACCCGCTGCCATGGCTGCAACCGCTTCCGTTTTATCGTCCGCGTAAGCCCAGCAGACTTTCGTCAGGGAGGACACGTATTCCGCCGCGAGGGAGATGCGTCCGTCCGCGCCGTCGAACATCAGAATGTTGCAGCCAGCCGCGTTCGCCTCGCCCACGTATTGCCATAATTCGTAACGATTTTCGGGAATGGAAACGGAGGTCAGATCGTATACGGTGTTGACGATATAGCACACCTCGTCGGCGTACAGCTTTTCGATCACCTCTATCTCCGAAGAAACGGCCATGATGTCGGACACCGTATAGGTATTCTTCATCCACGCCGCGAATTTATCCACCGTTTCCGCGGTGAGCCTCACGACGGGAATAAACCTTCCTTTCATGTATCCGTCGAACGTTTCCGCCAAAGTTTTGCTTTCGCCGCCGAGAGATACGTTCATATCCGCGTCGGGCGTGACGATCACGGAAGCGGGGCGGACCGCCGCCTGCTCTATTTCCTGCATTTTGCCGAAACTGTCCGCTTCGAGGATGAGGGTAGGCTCGACGTTCAAGGCGCTGCCCGAGGAAACGACGTCCACCGTCTGCGTATAAGCAGCCGCCGAAGCGGAGAGCGTCCGCAAGTTTCCCG